>Ga0209121_10004992_pt1 | contig 12178 bp, 7 predicted proteins | sample Cruoilmetagenom3_FD_187292 | JGI IMG/M metagenome (GOLD analysis project Ga0209121, IMG submission 187292) | Oil polluted marine microbial communities from Coal Oil Point, Santa Barbara, California, USA - Sample 3 (SPAdes) (version 2) | ecosystem: Environmental > Aquatic > Marine > Oil seeps ... | reverse complement strand
AATGACTATATCTAGTGGGCAGGTCGAATGCAGGCCCGATGCAATACGAATTCGGGCTTTGCGTCTAATAGACGTGACCAAAGCTGTCGGGGTTTCGCGCGCTACCGTTTGGCGCTGGGTCCAGTCAGACCCCACTTTCCCGAAACCCTTCAAACTAAATGGCTCTGTCACCGTATGGGATGAAGCAGAAGTCCATGGCTGGCTGCAAGCTAAGATGGCTGAGCGGGGGGGCGCTAATGTATAATCGAGTTTGTACAGGCAAGCAGTCCCGATCGCGCTTCGAACGGTTCGTCAATCAACCTCAGTTTAAAATCATGTCCGATAGGCTGTCCGAATGGTCACAGACGGATGCCGGTATCCACGCTGGTATACACTCGAGCGTCCTAGTCATATCTTACCTTTCGCGCGCAATTTCACGCAGCAAGCTAAAGCGAGCGACCGTAGAGATTGGTAGCAAAGCAGGATTATCAAAATCTGAATCTGAGTTCTTTGCGAGGTACCAGTATGAACTTCTCAGAGATGCGCTGATCGGAACTGGACAACTAGATCCGGCAAATGTGCCTGATGTCGATCAAGGATGGGGGTTGCCATGAGTAGCCCTTCACAAAAGGTATATTTGGCCTCGAACATCGAGGAGGTTATCCCGAAAGAGCTTCAGCAACTGGTCCGCTGGGTCACTTGGCGCGCAGGAGAGTCAGACGAAAGAGGCAAGTTCTCGAAGGTACCTGTCGATCCTGTGACAGGGAGGACAAGCAGCGCCTTAGATCACACCAACTGGCGAACGTTTTCGAATGCGATAAAGGCAGTAAGATCAGGTCAGGCTAATGGCATAGGCATTGTCTTAGATGGTCAGGTGCCAGTAGAGCTGGACGGTAAATCCTATACCCTCACCGCGGTCGACTTGGATCACTGTTCAGATCATCTGGAAGAGCATGGTCTGGTATTCTCGACATTGCCGCCAACCTATCGCGAGGTTTCACCCAGTCTCTGCGGCATCCGAATAATTGGCCTTTCGCGACAAGCCGTCAGGGGCGGAAACGCAAAGCAGGGCAGAGAGCTTTATTGCACAAAACGCTACGTAACTATCACCGGCTTTAAAGGCGAAGGGCAATTGGCTGACATCACTGATGGTGTAATAGAATTAGAGCAGCAATGGTTTCCAGCTCGATCGGCGACTCCAGTAACGTTGGCTCCAGATCATGGGGGTAATGGTTTCCGTGACGAGAATGTGCCGAACATGCGCATAGTTCTAGACATGCTAGATCATCTATCATCCGATACGGACTATGAGGCATGGCGCAACATCTGCTGGTCAATAGCTTCGACAGGATGGCAGAGCGCGAACGCGATTGCGCACAAGTGGAGCGCTGCCGCTCTCAATCGCTATGACGCGGACGTTCTCGACCAGCTGCTAGCTGAATACGATCCTACACGGGGGATAACGATTGGTACGCTGGTCCACCAAGCAAGGTCACACGGCTGGAAGGGCACCCTGGCCTGGAAATCTGCTCAGCCATCGACTGAAACCAGCGCAAGCATAGAGCAATCGTCCTGCTCTCAGCTCATGACAGTGCAGCAGTTGCGTTCGCTACCTCGAGCTGAATACGTCGTGCGAGGCGTTTTACCTGCAAAGGGGCTGGCGGCAATCTTCGGGGCCCCAGGATCAGGCAAATCGTTCCTTGCGCTCGATCTTGCACATGCAATCGCAGCTGAGCGTGCCGATTGGTTCGGTCACGCATCCAAACAGGCTCCAGTTCTCTATATCGCACTTGAGGGGCAAGCCGGAATCGCGCGTCGAACCTTGGCGCTAGAGCAACATACGAGCGTCGCGTTTCCGAATACTCTTCGGTTCAAGTTTGACGGGGTCTCAATGCTAGAACCTGAAACGGTCACCAGTCTCGCGGCAGTGGTTACAGACCAGCTGGGCAAAGGCTCAGTTCTGTTCATTGATACCTTGAATCAGTCAGCACCCGGCGCAGACGAAAATAGTTCGCAGGACATGGGCCGGATTATTGAAAATGCTAAACAGCTCGCAGCGTCGATCGATGGCTTAGTGGTGTTCGTTCATCACTCAGGAAAAGATAGCTCGAAAGGTCTGAGGGGCCATTCATCACTGAATGCCGCGCTCGACGCTGTCGTCGAGGTAAAGAAGACAGCCGCAGGTCGCGAGTGGGCAATGACCAAAGCCAAGGATGATATCGGTGACCAAGTCCATGACTTTGAACTCGTACCATACCAGGTCGACAAGGACGAATTTGGGCCGATCACTTCGTGTGCCATTCGGCAGACGATCAACACAAGAAATGTCAAGGTCGCCAAGCCAACTGGCAAGCACCAGATCCGTGCGCTTAACCTTCTATCGCCGTTGCTATCAATGGGTGAGCTAACTCGAGATCAAGCCATCAGGCATGTTGCGCCCCAACTCGACACGAACAGTAGAGCATCTGAACGGGCCACAGAAGCAATCTCGGGCCTGATCGAAAGGGGCCATTTGCTTGAGGATGACCGGGGATACATATCTATACCTTCAGCCCTACCGAACCCGAACCCTATAGGGGGATTCGGGTTTTCGGGTACTAGGGCCACCCCGAAACTACCCGTTTCGGGAAATTCGGGTGGTCATACAGCAGTCCAACTAACCACCAGCGAGAATTTGCATGTCTAGTGCTTATGTGTGCAGCTTGGGCCTACATCAACAGTCAGCTCCAGCTGGCGCTTCTAAGCCAACGCTACAAGATAGGTTTGTTGCTTGGTACCAAGCCCTACCCGAGATCTCGAAGCGAAGGCCATTCTCCATGGCTGAATTTGAACATGCGCTCGGCACACAAGGCAAATACCTTGGCCCGATTCTAATCCGCTTAGGCTGGGAACGTCACCGCCGTTGGGCATCGACCGGTGAATACAACCGCTACTGGACGCCGCCGCCTGGCCACTAGTTGATCGGGATGAACTGCCCGGTTCGAGTGTCGGTGACACCATTTGGACCCGACTGGGCATAGAATGTGCCGTTCCGAGTGCTAGTGTATCCAGCACCGGATGATGCGAAGTATTCCCCATTTGAAGGATTGATCAATCCACCACCGGTTCGATCGCTATTTGGAAGTGAGACAAAAGCGTCTGCGATCTCGGAGTCTGTGCGGCGGTCATCAGCTTCCGTTGACTTTCGGAGCATATCACTTGCTTTGCTCCTGAACCCACGCTCGCCATAAACTGCAAGCCCTTCGGTCGCTGACGGGTCATTGTAGATATTGCGCGCGATCGCTCTATCCTGGATCGCATATTCATATGCGTCATCGAATGATGGGCCGATTCCTCGCAGGGCTTGCATTTGACCGAGGCTGATCCTTCCACCCTGCTCAGCGAGAATTGCTCGAAGCACGTCATCTCTCAGCCTTTCGTAATAGGATTCGGCGGTCGCAATACGAGCATCTTCGATCTGCCTGATATAGCCAGAAGCGCCCGCGCTACCCATTGTACTTGCCGCTTCAACCAGGGCCCATCCATCGCGTCGCGCACGCTGGTCACCGTTCATAAGATACAGTCCGAGCCAGAATGTGGCGTTTGCATGCCCCTGCTTTGCAGACCTCGTCCACCACACGGCTGCTTCGCCCAAATCGACAGGTGTTCCCCAACCATTGGCATGCATAGTACCAACAACATATTGGGCTGAGGACACCCCGGAAAGCGCGCTGTCTCGAACTAGCTCGATAGCATCATCGTACTTGCCAGTCTTTGCCAAGTACAACGCTCGAACCGCGTTTACTCTTTCGGCTTGCGTTTGAGGGCTTGCGGCCACTTGCCTCGCATCTTCAGCTCTAGGCAGTTCGCCAAAGCTCCAATCGATCGAAAGTGACGCCAAGCCGAGGACGAGACCGGCTACTACGCCAAGGATTGCAAGCTTGGTTTCCTTTTTTGATAGAGGGCCTGATTTCATTTGATTGCGCTTTTCCTTCACCAGCTCCCATTCAATCTAAGCTATTCGCGACCACTGTTGTATTCTGAGACCATATGTTGTCTCTTAAGAACAATGTATTACACATTCTTGGTGTAATGGAAACGGAGCCACGTATCTAAGGCTTAGGTACGTGGTTCGTCAGGCAGGTTTCAGCGCAAGGACTAGTGGGTGGAAATTCTCGATAACGTCACGGACCTTTTCGGCGATGATCTGAAGCATGAGTTAGCCTCCCGGGACAGAGTAGATCTCAGCGCTGCCACTTTTTCGATACACGCGTTCGCGGCTTTGGCGGATCAGCTACAAGCTTTAGACTCATTCCGCTTTATTTTTACGGGTCCCTCTTTTGCGACAGATGGTGAAAGCGGTAAGGCACAACACCGTGAGTTCATTATACCCCCTGTGATGAACCGTCGCGACTTGGCCGGTACTCCATTCGAAATCCGGTTGCGTAACAAAATGACCACCCGCGCCTTGGCTCGAGATTGCGCTGAATGGATACGACAGAAGGGTCAGTTCAGGTCAAATCCTGGATCCGTGATCCCGTCATTCCTTTGCACAAAGGGAAGTAATGGATTTGCACTTTACACCGGTCTTCAGGGCTTCACGACCGCCGATCTAGGATATCAACCTGGTACTTTGACGATGATAAATAAGGTCGTCGATGAGCCAGCGGTTGAGCGTTACGCACAACTTTTCGATCAACTTTGGCAAGATCCGGACCGATTGAACGATGTGACAGAGGCCCTCTGTCAGCAGCTCGAACAGGTATACGCTGAGAATTCGCCAGCACGAATCTATCACCTAATGCTGTCGATCATCTTTCGCGCTTTTCTGGACGATATAAATGAAGATCTTTTGCCGAATGATCGAACCGGCTTTCGGGAGACCAAAGTCTGGAACACGTTATATAGGTTTCAGCAGGATGCAGCGCTTGGGCTGATCAACAAGCTTGAGACCTTCAACGGCTGCATCTTGGCTGATAGTGTAGGTTTGGGCAAAACCTTCACAGCTTTGGCAGTGATAAAATACTACGAGCTTCGCAACAAATCGGTGCTTGTTCTTTGCCCGAAGAAATTGGCCGACAATTGGCACACCTACAATAAGAACCTGACTACAAACATCCTCGCCGAGGATCGACTGAATTACGATGTCCTCGCTCACACTGACCTATTGAGGACGAGCGGGCATTCGATGGGCATGCCTTTAGATCAGGTAAACTGGGGCAATTATGATCTCATCGTTATTGATGAATCGCACAATTTCCGGAACGACGATGCGACTTTGGCACAAGGCGAGACGGAAACACGCTACCGAGCTTTGTTGAACAAAGTTATCCGGGCTGGAGTGCAGACCAAAGTACTCATGCTTTCTGCCACACCAGTCAACAATCGGTTTGCCGATTTGAAAAACCAGCTCGCACTGGCTTACGAGGGCGACAGCAAAGCGTTTGCAGAGAAGCTTGGTGCAAGCCAGTCGATCGACGAGATCTTCAGGCAGGCTCAGCGCGCTTTCAACGAGTGGGAAGGCCTGCCGCTGGAGGAGCGCACGCCGCAAGCAATCCTAGATCGTCTAGACTTCTCGTTCTTTGACTTGCTTGACAGTGTAACGATCGCCCGCTCCCGCCGTCATATTACTAGTTATTACGATACCGAGGAAATCGGCGGGTTCCCAGAGAGGCTCAAGCCCTCCACCTTTAGGCCGGCACTTACAGACCGGGTCGGCGTCCCGACGTTCAACGAAATCTATGACGAGCTCAGCAGGCTGAACCTTGCTGTTTATGCGCCGCTTACATATGTGCAGGCGAGCCGCAGGGATAAATATTCGCAATACGACACGACGACCGAGACCAACGTTCTTAAGGGCACCGACCGCGAAAGTTCGATCAAGGCGCTGATGCGGGTAAACTTGCTCAAGCGGTTGGAAAGTTCGGTTGAGGCCTTCCGGCTAACCCTATCGCGCCTTTCTGCCACCCACTATGCCACACTCAAAGCAATCGCTCAATTCGAAGGCGGCGGAGCGACAGGCTACGCTTATGAAATTGAGCGTTCCGATGACGAGGACGAGGTGCCAACCGAGCTCGAGCGCGGGCAGGTTCGCGTTGCGCTGGAGGATATGGACCTCGTCTCATACCGGCACGATTTGGAAGGCGATGTCGCGCTGATTGACGGACTTCTTGCCGAGATGGAACGCGTCGAGCCGGAGCATGACGAGAAGCTCCAGCACCTGATCGACTTCATCCACCGTAAACGCGCGGAGCCGATCAACGAGGGCAACGGCAAACTACTGATCTTCACCGCCTTCGCCGACACGGCGAATTATCTCTATGACCAGATCGCCAATCTCGTTGCTGAGAAGGACGGTCGCCATTCCGCGCTCGTCACTGGTTCAGGTGGCCCGAAAACCACGCTGGGCCACGGCTTCGACTTCAACGCCGTCCTCACGCTCTTCTCACCGGTTTCGAAGAAGAAGGCACAGATTGAACGCCTCGAAAACGAAACGCGTGAGATCGATATCATGATCGCCACTGACTGTATTTCCGAAGGTCAGAACCTGCAGGATTGCGATCTGGTGGTGAATTATGACATCCACTGGAATCCCGTCAGGATCATCCAGCGCTTTGGCCGCGTCGACCGTATTGGCAGCAAGAACGAACGCATCCAACTTGTCAGCTACTGGCCCGATATAGAGCTGGACGATTACATCAATCTCAAGGATCGCGTCGAAGGCCGCATGGTCATCGCTGACTTGACTGCAACCGGTGATGACAACCCGCTTACCGCCCGCGAAAACGATGTCGAATATCGCCGAGAGCAGCTTCGCAAAATGCAAGAGGAGGTCGTCGATCTGGAGGATCTACGGCAGGGAGTTGGTATCACTGATCTTGGCCTCAACGACTTCCGAATGGATCTGGTCAGCTGGGTACGCGAGAACGGTAGCCTCGACGATGCACCACTCGGCATGCACGCCATTGTCCCGGCTGGACCCAAGCTTCCCCCTGGCGCCATCTTCTGCTTGCGCAACCTTGATGCAGAGGCGGAGCTCAAGCAGCACAACCGGCTCCACCCATTCTACCTCGTCTATGTGAAAGAGAACGACGAGGCGGTTGTGCGGCACACCGATCCCAAACTCGCACTGGATATGCTTCGTGCCGCCGCGCGGAGCCGCACCGAGCCCGATCCTGCGCTTTACGAACCCTTCAATGTTGAGACTGAGGACGGACGGCGAATGGAGAAATATTCCGACCTGCTTTCCGATGCGATCCGTTCCATGATCGAAGAGAAGGAAGGCCGCGATATCGACAGCCTATTTGCCAACGGACCAACGACCGCACTGATTGGCGAGGTCGCAGGCCTCGATGATTTCGAATTGATCGCCTTCCTTGTGGTACGCGACGCCACTGCATGAGCAAACTGTTCGCCTGGCCACCCGCAGCCGAGGTGGATAGCCGCGTTCCGAAGGACCGCCTGTTCCGGCAGGCAGGCGGCGGCAAGGCAATCCGGGCGCTGTATGACGCGCAGGTCCAGCGCATCGACTGGGCATACAAACTGTTCGAGCGCAGCGTGAATTTGCCAGCAGCGGGCGGGGTGGATGAGATCGAGGTCTTCCGTCTGACCCTGCGCGGTGACCGCATAGATGACCGCGTGCTTGCCCATATCGACAAGGCTATTCCGCATCCTATCTTGTTTGAACTGGTGCGCCATGCGCCCGATGGCGATGAGGTGATGCTAGCGGCGGCCTACAAGCGGCGCAGCGAGGCGGACAAGGCGCAAGTCGTAACGCTGGAGCATTGGCGTAGCGGCTGGGCGGTGGAAACGGATAAGCGCGCGGCTCTGCCACAGGCCACGAGCCTTGGTGGTCTTTACGCCGGGTTGCTGCGCTCGCTCTGGCCGCATGCGGCACACGGGGGAGAAAGCTTGCGCTCGCACGCGGAGCGCTTGAGCAAAGTGGCCGCACAGGGCAAAGCCGTCGAACGGCTGCAACAGACATTGCGCCAAACAGGGGACTTTTCCCGCAAGACCGAGATCAACCGTGAATTGCGCGTGGCCCTGGCCGCGCTGAAAGAATTGACCGAACCAAAATGACAAAAGCCCTATGACCATTGAAAAGCTCGACGCATCTACCCCCGATTTGACGCAGCAGAATATCGAACGGCTGCTCGAGTTGTTTCCCGAATGCCGGACGGAAGGAGCACGCGAGGATGCGGGCATGGTCGATTTCGACCTGCTGCGTCAGGCGCTGTCCGATCATTTGGTCGAGGGTCCGGCAGAGCGGTACCGGCTGGACTGGCCGGGCAAGCAGCAGGCGCTGCTCACGGCCAACACACCGATCGACAAGACGCTGCGCCCGATGCGCGAGGAAAGCGTGGACTTCGAGACCACGCGCAACCTGTTCATCGAAGGCGACAATCTCGACGCGCTGAAGCTGTTGCAGGAGACCTATCTCGGCAAGGTCAAGATGATCTACATCGACCCGCCTTATAACACCGGAAGAGACTTCGTTTATCGTGATACATTTGCGCAAAGCCGCAAAAAGTATGAACTGGACAGCGAACAAGTGACTGATGCCGGAGGCAGGCTCATCGCAAATCCGGAAGGAAATGGTCGTTTTCATTCCGCCTGGATGAACATGATGCTCCCACGCCTCAAACTCGCGCGCTATTTGATTGCAGACGAAGGCGTAATTTTCATTTCTATTGATGAAAATGAGTTCGCTGCGCTAAAAATCCTTTGTGACGAAATCTTTGGAGAAAACAATTTCCTCGGATGCGCTGGACGTGTAACTAAAAAAAGTAACAATAAGGGAGATTATTGGGCGCCAAACTTCGACTTTGTTCTTACATATGGCAAATCTGAGTCTCACACAAAAAAGTTTTTCGGAGGCGCCAATACCGTTGCTTACAAAGAAGTCGATGCCGATGGGCCGAGAGCGGGAGAGCCCTATCAACTCGTTCGCATGTATATGTCCAGCTTGGAAAACAGGAATCCCGAGCAGCGCTTTTTTATCGATTGCCCAGACGGCCAGAGAGTTATCCCACCCGGCTCAACCTTCCCGCCAGAGCGTCCAAATTTAGGCGACGGTATCTGGCGTTGGACTAGAAACAAAATGAAAGAGTGCTCCGACGAGATAGTTGTTAAGCGAGTTAAAAGCTCGAACCTCGTCACAGAAGATGGGTCGCCAGCGCGATGGAACGTTTTTACGAAAACATATCTTTCCGACGTTATTAAGAATTCGAGTGCTAAACCGAACAGCCTGATTGAGGATCATATTAACCAGCTAGGCTCGCATGAGATCAATGCACTAGATATTCCCTTCGACTTTTCGAAGCCATCTTCGCTAATTCAGTATCTTGTAGAAGTAAGCAGGTCAGACAAAGATTCGATAATCTGCGACTTCTTTTCCGGATCAGGCACCACAGCACATGCTGTCATGAAAGCGAACAGCGAAGACGGTGGCAAGCGTAGATGCATTAGCGTCCAACTCGACGAGGAGGTTGAAGAAGACCGTGCAGCCGCCAAAGCCGGTTACAGGAAAATCTCAGAAATCTCTCGTGAGCGAATTCGTCGTGCAGGGAGAAAGATTATCGAAGATACTCCGTCGCTAAGGGGCAATCTTGACACCGGCTTCCGCGCTTTCGGTATCGACACTGGCAATTTCGCCGACACCAGCGTCGCGCCCAAGGAGGCGACGCAGGCAGCACTCGCGGGAATGGTCAGCCATATCAAGGACGACCGCAGCGAAGAAGACTTGCTGTTCGGCGCGCTACTGCGCTGGGGCGTCGATATCACTCTGCCCATCGAGCAGCGCGAGCTGGCCGGGCGCACAGTCTGGCTGGTCGATGCGCCGGAAGACGGCAGCGGCAGAGGTGCTGCGCTGATTGCCTGCTTCGCCAAGCCTGGCAGCAGTGGAAAGGGCGGGATCGATACCGAACTGGCCGACGCCATGGCCGAGCTATCGCCCTTGCGTGTCCTGTTCCGCGACGATGGCTTTGCCGACGATGCGACCAAAGAGAACGTCCACAGCCGCTTCAAGCAACTCGCGCCTGACACTCAGGTTCGGGTGCTCTGATCGCGTCATGACCAAGCAGATATTTAAGCCGCTAGATTATCAGGCCACAGCCGCGCAGGCCGTAGTCGATTGCTTTACAGGGCAGCCGCGCATCGAAGGCGTCAGCTACCAGATGGACCCTGGCAAGGACGCAGCCTCTCAGGCCAGCATGTTCGAAGAAGGGCTGCGCAATGCGCCGCTCACGCTGTCCGACGCCGACCTGTTGGAGAATGTCCGCAAGGTGCAAATGGCGCAGCACCTGCCGCCTTCCGGCGAGTTGGCGACAAGCAAGGCCGCGCCGCTCAATTTTGATGTCGAGATGGAGACCGGTACCGGCAAGACCTACGTCTACATCGACACGATGTACCGGCTTTATGCCGAATATGGTTGGTCAAAATTCATCGTTATCGTGCCAAGCATCGCGATCCGCGAAGGGGTGAAGAAGACGCTGGAGGATACCGAAGACTGGTTCCAGTCGCTCTACGGCCACAAGATCCGGCACTTCGTCTACAATAGCGGCCAGCTCAACAAGCTCACTTCGTTCAGCGAGGATGGCGGGCTGCACTGCATGATCATCAATACGCAGGCCTTCACCGCCGACGTGCGCGCCGGCGATACCGGTCGCGGGGCGGGGCGGATCATTTTCGATACGCCTGACAGCTTCCAGAGCCGCCGCCCCATCGATGTTATTGCGAGCAATCGCCCGATCCTGATCCTCGACGAACCGCAGCGGATGGAAGGCGTTAAGACGCAGGCGGCGATGACGCATTTCAAGTCGCCACTCGCGCTGCGCTACTCCGCGACGCACAAGACTCGTTACAACCTCGTGCATCGGCTCGACGCGCTCGATGCCTACAATCGCAAGCTGGTAAAGAAGATTCAGGTTAAGGGGGTCACGACCAAGGGTCTGCCCGGGCTGGATGGCTACCTTTATCTCTCGAACTTCCGCACCTTCACCGATGGCCGTAAGCCAGAAGCGAGGGTGATGATCGAGCATGGCCTCAAGGGCGGGCAGGTAAAGCGCAAGCCGGTCTGGCTGCGCGATGGCGACAAGCTGAAGGAGAAGTCCGGCGGGCTGGCCGAATATGCGGGTTACACCGTCTCCAACATCGATGTGACGCAAAGGACGGTCGAATTTACTAATAGCGAAGTGCTGGAGGAAGGCCGCGTCACCGGCGACACCAGCGAGAACGCCGTGCGCCGTGTGCAAATCCGCGAAACGATCCGCGCGCACTTCGAACGCGAGCGGCAGCTGCATGCGCGCGGGATCAAAGTGCTCTCGCTGTTCTTCATCGACGAGGTGGCGAAGTACCGCCTCTACGGCGAGGACGGGGAGAAGGAGAGCGGTCTCTTTGCGCGGATGTTCGAGGAGGAATACCAGCGCGCGCTGGATGAGTTGAAGGAGCTCGACACGACCGACCAGGCATGGCTGACCTATGTGAAGCGCGACCAGCCGCACGAGGTGCATGACGGTTATTTCTCGATCGACAAGAAGGGCCGCATGGTCGACCCGTCGGTCAACAAGAATGGCGACGAGAAAGGGGAGGCGCGGGACGAGTCTTCCTACGATTTGATCCTGAAGAACAAGGGCCGATTGTTGTCGCTCGACGAGCCCGTGCGCTTCATCTTCTCGCACTCAGCCTTGCGCGAAGGCTGGGATAATCCCAACGTCTTTACCATCTGCACGCTGAAGCAATCGGACCATGAAATCGGGAAGCGACAGGAAGTGGGGCGAGGCCTGCGCATCAGCGTCGATGCGAACGGCCACCGTACCGACGACAAAAGCATAGTCCATCAGATCAATGTGCTTACAGTTGTCGCCTCAGAAAGCTATGAGGATTTCGCCAAAGGACTGCAGGATGAAATGGTGGAGGCACTCAAAGGGCGCCCTCGCGAGGCAAGCGTCGCATTCTTCACTGGCAAAACGATCCAAACCGAAACCGGAACGAAGGAGATCGACGAGAACGAGGCCCGGCTTCTACATTTCTGGTTGGTGCAGAACGGCTACATTGATCATTTCGATCATATCCAACCAGCCTGGCATGAAGCACAAGCAGCAAACAGTGTCGCCGAATTACCTGAGGGTCTCGCTGACCATGCTGACCAATACACCAATCTGGTCAACACAGTCTTCGACGAGGCTGCACTACGAAGTATGGTGGGTAACAGCCGCAAGAT
>Ga0209121_10004991_pt1 | contig 12178 bp, 8 predicted proteins | sample Cruoilmetagenom3_FD_187292 | JGI IMG/M metagenome (GOLD analysis project Ga0209121, IMG submission 187292) | Oil polluted marine microbial communities from Coal Oil Point, Santa Barbara, California, USA - Sample 3 (SPAdes) (version 2) | ecosystem: Environmental > Aquatic > Marine > Oil seeps ... | reverse complement strand
GCTTCATACAACGCAAGGAGGTTCTCCACTGGTATCCCCGCCTGGACGTTGTGGATTGGGTTGAATACAAAGCCTCCCCCAGTGCCGAAGATTTGCATACGTTCGCGAACCTGGGCCTTGATTTCTTTTGGCGTTCCAAAGGGCAGCGTGTGCTGCGTATCCACCCCGCCACCCCAGAATGTGACGCGGTCACCAAACTGGGCTGCCAGCACAATCGGGTCCATGCCGGCAGCAGAAGTCTGCACGGGGTTGATGATATCAAATCCGGCTTTTATGAAATCGGGATAGAGCTTGATGACCGAACCGCAGGAGTGGATAAATGTTTTCCAGGTAGTGTTTTGATGTACCCAGTTGTTGATTATCTTGTGGAAGGGCTGGTAAAGGTCACGGTAGGCTTTTGGAGAAATGAAAGGACCATTTTGAGTTCCGAAATCTGTCCCGGTGATGAACAATACACTAAGTTTTCCCCCTACTCGTTCGTGGATGCGCTGAAGGTTCGCCAGGCCGATTTCACATTGTTTTTCAAACACCTGCCAAACATAATCCCTGCGGGTGAGGGTGGAGATATACCATTCAGTGATGTCCCGAATGCCTTTGGGGTTTTTCAATTGGATCCCAGGGACCAATGCGATATCGCCAAAGCCCGTCCCGCCGAAATTTCCCAGGATGGCTTTGTTGGTTTGTTTGAAGAGTCGGTCGGCTTCACGATCATAATAACCCAGATCTTCTTCTGAGATTGGTTTGAATTCCTCAAGGTTATCGGCGGGGCTTAATTTTGCGTCGTCAATCTCTGGTTGGCGGACGATCGCATCAAAATAGAACCCGCCAACAGGCATATGACCGCTTGGCGAAGCGGATTGGTCCCCTTCAGGGTACAGCAGAATATCCCCGTTGGGTTCAGGTTCCGTATTGAATCCACCGGGCACAAGAAGGGGTGTCCCGTCAAAGAAGGTCCAGGGTTTCCAATCCTTCAAGGGGAAGCCGAACATAGTGCTGGGTCCGCTCAAGCTGATCACATCCACACCCAAAGCCGCTATCAGGTCCGACTTGATCTCACCCAGCATCTGGTATGGCTCAACCACCTTGACAGGAGGGGTTCCGGGGGGGTCCAATTTGTATGCCTGGCGGAGTTTGTAGACAGAGCTGACATGCATGCTGGTTACCGGGCTGCCGCCTAAGTCTAACGGTACGCGATCCGGTTCCTGGTGGTTAATGGCTGCTGCGACGCGTTTTCGAGAATCCATTTTGGGCTTATTATGTTTCTTGCTTTGAACTACTTAACCATTAGATCGGAATCATCAATGAGGGTCCAAAGATTGATATATTATGCTTTCGCCACGAGTTCAGCGATTCTAACCAATGTTTCAACAGCTTTTTCCATGGCGAATGTGGGGATAAACTCATATTTTCCATGGCCATAATGTCCACCAGTGAAGATGTTTGGGGTCAGCAATCCCATATACGAAAGCTGGCAGCCGTCTGTTCCACCCCGAACTGGTTCAACCTTGGGTGTTAATCCAACTGCTTTGACTGCCTGGATAGCAAAATCCATGATCTCAGGCTGTTTTTCAACCTGCTCACGCATGTTGTAATATTGATCATCAATTTTGATATCAATTATCTCATCACCATACTTTCTGTTGATGAAATCGACAGCCTGTGTAATCAACTGTTTTTTCTGTTCAAATTTCTTGCGATCATGATCCCGAATGATATAGGCCATGGATGCCTCTTCAACGGTGCCATTCAAGAGGTACAGGTGGAAAAATCCCTCATAATTCTCGGTAAATTCCGGTCTTTCAAATACTGGCAGCAACTCGTTCAGTTCCATGCTGATCAGAAGGGCATTGCGCATTTTCATCTTGGCTTTTCCGGGATGAACATTACGCCCATGGATGGTGAGTTGTGCGTTGGCTGCGTTGAAAGTTTCATGCTGCACTTCACCCACGTCACCTCCGTCGATGGTGTAAGCAAAGTCAGCCCCGAATTTCTGCACATCAAAGTGATCTACCCCACTGCCGATTTCTTCATCAGGCGTGAAGCCGATCTTGATCGTGCCGTGTTTGATCTCAGGATGGTCAATCAGGTATGCAACTGCTGTGATGATCTCTGCGATACCGGCTTTATCATCCGCCCCCAGCAAGGTGGTACCGTCGGTTGTAATCAGGGTTTTGCCAATGTAATATTTTAGGTCCGGGAATTCCTCTGGCGACATGATAATGCCTTTTTCAGCATTCAATTCCAATGTGCGCCCATCATAATCTTCCACGAATTGGGGATTGACATCCTTCCCTGAAAAGTCCGGACTGGTATCCATATGCGCTAGGAAACCAACTACAGGCACATTTGGTTTTTTGAAGTTAGCAGGAAGGGTGGCCATGACATAGCCGTATTCATCTATACCCGCATCAACAAGGCCAAGTTCCTTGAGTTCTTTTTCAAGTAACCTTGCCAGGTTGTATTGTTTCTGAGTGCTGGGAAAGGTCTTCGATGTGCGGTTGCTTTCGGTATCGATTTTGATATAACGAATGAAGCGTTCGACGACTGGATGCATAAGAGCCTCGTATTTTGTGCGTGGTGAATGGTGAATTGTAGATGGTCCCGTTTTTATCACGGTAGAAATCTATTTGTGGTAAGTGTGCTCTGGACCACAAGGAATTGTATCATACCAAGATGAAGTTTGACTAATAAGTTTTTGTAATCATGGTGTCGGGTGAGAAGGTCGATGATGATAAGCGATAAGTACTCATCATTTAATCGGGGATTGGTTTTCTCACCCATATCCTAATATCTTATATAATAGATATTACAGACCACGATGATATTGAATGGAATAAAGGAGAAAATCATGAACTCTAGCAGAAGAATTTTAGTATTGTTTAGCATTGTCCTCCTCGTTTTTGTTCTATGTCTATCAGCCTGCGCATCGAGCGAACCTGTAACAACGCCTGAAGATGATAAGCAGGAGCCAATTGAATCAGTTGAAACACAACCAAAAGAAACCGAGGTTGTTCCTCCGACTATCACTGAAACGGATCCTTCTGATGCCTATCCCGTGGAAACACAGGAAGTGGTAGAAGATGCTGAGACGGAAACGGAAGAATCATTGGAAAATCCGTTGCCCCCTGACCCAATCGCCCAAACCATCAAAACCAGTGACGGCGTTGAATTGGCGGGATTGTTCTATCCTGCAGCAGAGGTCAATGCGCCTTTGCTTGTTCTTTTCCACTGGGCGCGTGGAGACCAACGGGATTATCTGGTAATCGCACACTGGCTGCAGAACCGCGGGTACCAACCTGAGCTGCCTGAAACGGATTTACCCTGGCTGGACTCAAGCTGGTTTCCTACTGTGCCGGAGGATGTTTCGTTTAATATTTTTACCTTTACCTTCAGAGGATGTGAGGGTGGTTGTCAACAATTCGACCGGGAAGGTTGGGCGCTGGATGTCGAAGCCGTTATGGATCATGTCGCTGAACTGGATAACATTGACCTTTCACAAATGGCCGCGATTGGTGCCAGTATTGGATCGGATGGCGCAGCTTACGGCTGCCATTACTTCAATGAGGAGAACGGTGGATGCCAAGGAGCGCTTTCCATGTCGCCAGGTGGTTATCTAACCATCCCTTACCCGGATGAGGTGTCCAACCTGGGTAATGAGAATCCTCCGAAACTTGCCTGGTGTGTTTACAGCAGCGGCGATTCTGAATCGGCGAATGCTTGTGAGAGCGCCTCAGGGGATGATTACCGGACCACTGTCTATTCAGATGGTGCCCATGGGATGGCTATGTTTGAGCACACCCGTGACCCCAACCCAATGGAAATCATCATGGAGTTCCTCACTCAAATTGGACTGTGTGAAACTTGTCATTGAAGCTGAAGGGCATGTGATATTTGAAATCCACACCTGATCTCAAGAATCATCGAACCAGTCTTTGGCTGGGTTTAGCGATTGGCTTATTAGCTATCGCCGCTTTGGTTACAGGTATCAAGCTTAAGCGTATCGGGCAATCGATACCCGGTTGGGCTGGTGATTTGAAGGATCAGATGACTTATGAAGTCGTCAATGTTTTTCCACACGATACCGAAGCTTTCACCCAGGGACTGATCTTTCAGGATGGATTCTTGTATGAAAGCACCGGGCTGTATGGGGGATCTTCCCTGCGAAAGGTTGATCTTGGATCAGGAGAGGTGCTGCAGAAGATTGTGTTGAGTCCTGAAATTTTTGCGGAGGGATTGACAAACTGGAAAGACACATTGGTGCAGCTAACATGGCGTGAAGGTGCTGGTTATGTTTACGACCTGGCAGACTTCTCGCTGCAGGACCAATTCAGCTATGACACGGAAGGTTGGGGATTGACCCATGATGGTGAGCAGCTGATCATGAGTGACGGCACATCAGCACTCTATTTTCTCGACCCGGAGACATTTCAGGTGAAGGATTTTAAAACAGTTACTTACCAGGGAGAGGAGATTGTGCGGCTCAACGAATTGGAATACATCCGGGATGAAGTCTACGCCAATATCTGGCAAACCGACAATATTGTGCGGATCAATCCTGAAAACGGTCAGATCACTGGTTGGATCGATTTAAGTGGAATTTTGTCGGATGATGAATACGGAAGTGACACAGGTGTATTGAACGGCATTGCTTTTGATCCTGTAATGGGCAGGTTGTTCATTACCGGTAAACGTTGGCCTAATATTTTTGAAATAAGGTTGATACCCGCCGCGCCTGATGAATGAGCGATATACACTTAAACAAAAAAGGCAGTCAATATGTTTTGTGACTGCCTTTTTTATTATTTCCAGATCATGGATTACTTATTCTTTGATTGGCTTTCAATGACCTTCGATGGGCGTCCACCTTTGATTTGGATCCGGTGAGGTTTGACCTCTTCTTTCTTAGGAAGATGAATCTTCAGGACGCCGTTCTTCGTTTCAGCTTCAATAGCCTCGACATCAACAGTTCCCGGCATAGAGATCAAGCGAGAAAACGTGCCATAACGACGTTCCCTGAGGTGGTAGCGACCTTCTTTTCCTTCTTCATCGAGTTCTTCAGTCATTTCGCCTTTGATGGAAAGGCTGTTCTCGGTGAAAGTGATCTCGATATTATCCGGATCAATCCCAGCGAGATCCGCTTTGACAATGAATTCGTCAGCGTTCTCGATGACATCCAATGCCATACGGAGATTTAGCGGTTCACCAAATCCCAGTTCACCACTGTCGTAGAGATTATTGAACATGCGCTCCATGGAGCGGTTCCAGGAAAGCATTTCGCGAAAAGGATCACGTCGAATTAAATTTGCCATAACTTACCTCCAAAAGTGATTTTTGATTAATTACATTTTAAATATAAAGGATAATTGTATGAAAAACGTCAATGAAATATCAACGAAATATAAAAACGGGACGGATGTGGTCAAATGATAAAATTATTGTTTCAGATGCTTTTCCCCCTTGATCGATTTGTTCAGATTTTTTCAACCACCCAAAAGTGGGACAGTCCCAAGCATTGCAGGGGGGTCTTTTCAAGGCTCTGTAAGAATTTCCGCATTAATTTTCCCAGGAGAGGCCAGCGTGTAATGATATTGTCATAAGCTCCGAAGATTGTCCTGTTATGAACAACCTTAACCGGCAGCTCATCAAAGCGTTTTTTCAGGTCTCTACGGGTGTACACATTGACATGCGGCGCGAGCCTGTCCCGCCAGGCACGCGGCAGGTAATTGATCAATGGAATATTTCCAAAATGATATTTACCACACCAATAGAATCCATGGGTTTCAAATGGATAACCACGGTTGGGGCAAAAAAGAACCAATCGCCCACCGGGCTTTAAAACCCGAACGATCTCATTGATCGCTAACTGATCATCTTCAACGTGTTCCAGTACCTCGTGGCTCAATACAAGGTCAAAGTTATTTGAGGGGAAAGGTAAGGATTCGCCTGTACCATTGATCAGGTTCCCTCCCAGTTCCTTTGCTTCTTGAAGGCGTTCAAGTTCAATATCCAGGCCGATGATCCTTTTAAATAACCCACCCATGTGATGCAGATACGTACCAACACCGCAGCCATCCACGAGTCCACAGCCTGAGACACGATCACCCGCTGCTTGGAGGATCAAATCAAGGCGGCGTTCTTGACCAGCTCGCCACACGTAAGACGGTTCACCACGCAGTGCTGCCTTTTCTAAATTTCTGGGTTGGCTCATTGCTTACTCCCGCGCATTTCGGTCTGCAGCCTGGGTATAGGGCATCCAGGCTAAAATCGTTGTGCCGCCATCAGGTTCGGTTGTGATCTCCAGGTCGCCGCCAACGTTATGGGCGCGTGTTTGCATATTTGATATCCCGTGACCGAGAGATAGTTGGATCTTCTGGGGGTTAAACCCGCGGCCATCATCGTGAATCTCCATCAAAACACGATCAGCGGCAGTCCACACCTGCACTGCCACAGTGCTTGCCTGGGCATGCTTGGCGATATTCGCCAATGCTTCCTGACAGATATGAAATAGGGCAACAGAATGGGCATCAGACAAATTATCCAACCTATTAGAAGGACCGCTAAGTTTGGCTTCAATCAGTGAATTAGCAAGGAACTCATCGATAAGGCGCTGCAAGCCATCCATTAAGTTTTCCTCATAGAGTTGGCGGGGGCGCATGTCCATAATGAAGGAACGCAGGTCTCGAATCGTACTGTTCAAATCTTCAATTGATTGACGGATCCTTTTTCGTGTCTGTTCTTGATCTTCGCCCAAAAGCAAACGGGCATGTTCCAGCGTTAACCCTACAGCATAGATGGATTGAATGATACCGTCGTGTAAATCCATCCCGATCCGTTCCCGTTCTTCTAAAACCGCCAAACGTCGACCCTGGATGTTTAGCTGAACGTTCTCAAGGGATATACCCACCCAGGATGCAACGGAGGATAACAACTGTTGATCCATTTTGTCCAGATATTTGTCATGACCGATAGCGATACCCATCACACCCAACACCTCGCTCCTGCTGGTAAGTGGGAAGCAAGCTACCTGGGTAATGCCTGCAGCCAGTAGAGTTTCGTTTCTTAGGCCGGGATCATTGGGGTAGGGCAGGTTTACAATGATTGGAAGGCCGCTGTCTACGGTCTGTTCGATCAGCGTACCTTTGGGGGTAAATGGATCATCTCTCCAGATTGGTTGACTGGCTTCACCTCGTTGGCGTACTTTCGAAAGCGTGCTAAAGCCTTCTCCGCTAAGGTAAATCTCGCCCACATCAATGTGAAAGTACCTGATAACACGTTCAAGGGCTGTGTCCAACAACTTGTCCGCTTCAGTAATTGAAGCAAGCGTGGAGGCGAGGTTGTTCAGAAGGGCCAGGTCCTGGTTTCGACGTGTGAGGACACGATCTCTTTCATGGAGTTCATTGTAAGAACGCGCATTTGATATCGCCACTGCTGCATAAGCAGCCAGTGTTTCAATCACCCGTTCATCATCTATCGTGAAGGTCTCTCCATCGAGCTTATCGATCAGGTTCATCTGTCCCAATTCAAGCCTTCCTAAACGGATCGGCACCCCCATCAAGTTGGTCATTTCTGGTAATGATTCAAATTGATGTCTCTTTTGAATATAGTTCACGCGAATGGATCCCTTACCCCCTGCTACGATTCCTAACATACCAAGGTCAAGGGGAGGTTGCGCCAGGATTGCGATGTCATCACCTTCACGCCCAGCACTGATAATACGCATGTTTTCCTGACCATCCTCTTTAATCCCAATGACGGTGTAATTGGCTCGGGCTTGTTCACAGGCGATACAGGCGATGCGTTCCAGCAGGGAATTCAGGGAAATCTCCTGTACGAGCTCAAGGCTGGCACGATGTAAGGCTGCCAGTCTTTCCTCGAGTTGTTCACAGGATAGGGATGTTTCTATCGTCATAGCCGGCTCATTTTACCTCGAAAAGATCGCATTTGTATTCGATACCTTGCCTTGGCAATTAAATTCAGGGTTTTCTGTCTTTTCGGGATTGATACGATTTTACAATGGAATATATTGGGAAGATGATTTAGTACTTAATGTCAGCTGGCGCTAGAAATTGCTTAGAAAATAAATAATACGCGCGAAGAAAAATTTTTCGCTTCAAAAATATTTCGAAGCAAATTAACTGCTTTCTATTTCATTTATTATGAATAAAGTTTGATCCTAAGCTTCTTAGTGAAATATAACCATAGAAATTTGGCGTTCATTCTGAACTTATCGTTAATCCATTGGTAGTGTAGGTAGTGGTATGGACTGCACCCATTGGCCTTTGGTGCTGTCAGTGCGCATTATCACCTGACGGAAAGAAGAAATTTCAGAAGAAATTCATTAAACTATTCGAGGTTAACATATAATATTTTTCTTTTTGTAATCGGTTTTCCATCAATAAGCACCCCCATCCTTAGAGAGTATTCCAGATGCCTTGTAATTGATGTGATTTTTGAAATGGGGTAATGAGACTCAAACTCGCAATATGTAGCTCGTGAGTATCAAATCTATATCAATTTGATAGTTTTTGGGAGGGCATGCCCGGTATAAATTAACCTATTAATTGTCCATTTTTTAAACCTTGTTGTCATAAGGGCATTTACAGCGCTATGAATTGTGATAAAACTAGAAAAGGAGTTCGAAACTGATGACATCAAGTGGAGATGAAAATCTGAAATTTTATAATCTCTCGCCTCAAAGGCGGCTGGAGAAAATCGTCACAGAGGAAAACTTATCCGAATCTGAAGCGGCTGCTTTGAACGGTGAGAACGGGCTCTCCATCACCGATGCCGATCATATGATCGAGAATGTTATTGGAACCTTCTCTCTCCCGTTAGGTGTAGCTCAATATTTTAAAGTGAATGGCCGCGCACTTCCCGTTCCGATGGTCGTAGAAGAGCCATCCATTGTAGCTGGCGCATCGTTTATGGCGAAGTTAGCACTGGGCACCGGGGGATTCTTTGCAAAAGCGTCCGCCCCGGAGATGATCGGGCAGATTCAAATCTTAGATTTAGCTGATCCAATCACTGCACGAAAAAAACTTCTCTCTGAGAAGGATGCTTTGCTGTCGGAAGCAGCCGAGGTGGATCCAGTTTTGATGAAATTGGGCGGCGGTCCAAAAGACCTGGAGGTGCGTTTGATTGATGACTCCCCGGTAGGTTCTTTCCTGGTAGCGCACCTGATCTATGATGTGCGGGACGCTATGGGTGCCAATGCTGTCAATACGGCTGTAGAACGATTAGCTCCAAAAGTGGAACGAATCACCGGAGGGCGTGTTTTACTGCGAATCCTCTCCAACCTGGCTGATAAACGCCTGGCCCGAGCCTGGGTCACCATCCGAATACAGGATCTGGCATTTGACAATTTCACCGGTGAGGAAGTTCGTGATGGCATTATTGAGGCCTGGGCTTTTGCGGTTTCTGATCCTTACCGGGCCGCCACGCACAATAAGGGGATTATGAATGGTGTTGATCCGGTGGTGATCGCTACCGGGAATGATTGGCGAGCCATTGAAGCTGGTGCGCATGCTTATGCAGCCCGGGATGGTCAATATAAGAGCCTATCCACCTGGGAAGTGGACTCCGAAGGCAACCTGTTTGGTACCCTGGAAATGCCGATGGCTGTCGGGATTGTGGGTGGGGCGACACGAGTACATCCAGCAGCAAAAGCATGTTTGCACATGATGGGCATCGAAAAAGCCTCTGAATTGGCAGAGGTGATCGTTTCGGTTGGTCTGGCACAAAACCTGGCTGCACTACGAGCCTTGGCCACGGAAGGCATCCAGCGAGGGCATATGAGCTTACATGCCCGTCAGGTTGCGATTGCAGCTGGAGCACAGGGGGCGCAAATTGACAGGCTTGCAATCCGCCTGGCAGCGGATAAAATTGTGCGTATTGACCACGCAAAAAAGATCCTTGAGGAATGGAGTAAATAAACATATGAGTGAAATAAAACCACAGGGAATCATTAATTCACCTATCAGACCAGTTGGCATCGTTGGATACGGGGCGTATATTCCACGTTATCGATTGCCTGGAACAGAAGTCTCCCGGATTTGGAAGGGTGAACCCCTGCAAGGCCCCGTCAAAGAAAAAGCAGTCGCCGGGTTGGATGAGGATGTGATCACCATGTCCATCGAAGCCGCGCGCAACGCAATTGCTCGTGCTGCCATAGATCCACACCTGCTTCGGGCAGTATGGGTGGGGTCGGAATCACACCCCTATGCAGTCAAGCCATCAGGGACCATTGTCGCTGAAGCAATTGGCGCGCCAGAACATATCCAGGCAGGAGATTGGGAGTTTGCTTGCAAAGCAGGCACAGAGGCTATTGTGGCAGCCATGGGACTGGTAGGTTCAAAGATGGGGGATTATGCCATGGCTATTGGGATGGATACTGCTCAGGGGAAGCCGGGTGATGCGCTGGAGTATACCGCGGCATCTGGCGGAGCGGCTTTTATCATCGGACCAGCAGAAGAAGCCCTCGCAAGCATTGATGCACAGTATTCTTACGTCACGGACACACCAGATTTTTGGCGTCGTGCACACCAAAAATACCCGGAACATGGCCAACGTTTCACAGGCGACCCCGCCTATTTCCATCATATTATCTCCGCTACTTCAACACTCATGAAGGAGACTGGGATGTCACCTGAAGACTTTAAATATGCGATTTTCCACCAACCCAACGAAAAATTTCCCACACGAGTGGCGAAACAGCTTGGATTCAAGCCTGAACAATTCAAGGATGGACTGCTCTCACCGGTGATCGGTAATACTTATGCGGGTGCATCACTTGTTGGTCTCACTGCCGTACTGGATATCGCTTCCCCGGGCGATAGGATTTTGGTGACCTCGTATGGTTCGGGCGCAGGATCAGACTCCTTTATTTTCACTGCCCAGGAGGCGCTGCTTGAACGCCGTAAGGCTGCTTTGCGTACAGTGGACTATATTAAACGGCGGACGGTTATTGATTATGCCACGTATACTCGCTACCGCGGCAAAATTGCGATGAGTTAAGGATGAGTGTGGAGAAGATGAACATAAACGTCATTGCAGCCGGTATCGGTCAAACAAATGTTGGTGAACTTTGGGACGTGTCCTTGCGCGAATTGGCAGCTGAGGCAATCCTGGGAGCCTTGAAGGATTCAGGCAACCTGAAACCTCAGGTGATCTATGTCGGAAATATGCTGGCTGGTTCTGCCTCACGCCAGGCGAACCTGGGCGCATTGATCGCAGAAGATGTGGGGATGCGTGGGGTGGAAGGTGTGACGGTAGAGGCAGCGGATGCCTCAGGTGGTGCAGCGCTGCGCATGGCATATCTGGCTGTGTTATCTGGCGCAGTTGATGCTGCACTGGCTGTAGGGGTCGAGAAATTTACAGATGTGATTGGTTCGGAATCGGAATCCTTTATTTCCCAAATGCTGGATGCTAATTTTGAGGCTGCGCAGGGGCTGACACCACTCAGCCTTGCCGGTTTGTTGTTTCACCGCTATATGCATGAATATTCCGCAGATAGGGAGGCTTTTGCAGGCTTTCCGGAGGTGGCCCATGCCAATGGTGCGACAAATCCTTACGCCATGTATCAACAGCCCATGCGTATAGGGGCATATCAAAAGAGGGTTTCGAAAGATGCATGGGTTCTGAACCTGTTTGATGTCGCACCTTATGCGGATGGCGCAGCTGCGGTGATTCTGACAAGGGAAGATGTGCTTTCCAGGTCCTGGGAGCATCCTCTTGTGAAGGTGATCGGTTCCAGCCTTGTGACAGACGCATTATCTATTCACGATCGCCCTTCCCCCCTGGTATGGGATGCTGCCAGGCTTTCAATTGAACGCGCCTGTCGAGGGGCAGGGGTCATGCCGAAGGATGCTGATTTCTTTGAGTATCATGATGCCACATCACTGCATGCAACGATATCTTTGGAAGCAGCGGGTTTTGCATCGTTGGGCAAGGGTTGGACGCTGGCCAAACCAGAGATCATTGGGCTTAATGGAAAAATACCGGTGGCAACCTTCGGTGGATTGAAAGCGCGAGGACATCCCCTGGGGGCGACCGGGGTCTACCAGGCCGTGGAGGCAGTGATGCAGTTGCGGGGTGAGGCAGGGGAGAACCAGGTGAAAGGTGCGAAACTTGGTATAATCCAAAGCCTGGGCGGGATGGCATCCACAGCGGTTGCGCATGT
>Ga0209121_10004990_pt1 | contig 12180 bp, 7 predicted proteins | sample Cruoilmetagenom3_FD_187292 | JGI IMG/M metagenome (GOLD analysis project Ga0209121, IMG submission 187292) | Oil polluted marine microbial communities from Coal Oil Point, Santa Barbara, California, USA - Sample 3 (SPAdes) (version 2) | ecosystem: Environmental > Aquatic > Marine > Oil seeps ... | reverse complement strand
CCAGGGTTGCTGATAGTATATAGTGGGAGGCCAATCTCTTTTTCGCTCTCCTCTCATTGAATAAAGAGAGAGATGAGGGCAGAAAAAATTTACTCCCAGGACAATATGCCAGTCACCAATCCATTTTCTTCCGGAAAAGGAAAAATTTTGTCCTGAACCTCCATAGAGTTCAGATAAGACTCTTTTTCCCCCCAACTGATGAGCTACAGAAGAGACCTGTTTTAAAGTAAGAAGGTTATGGATATTGCATCCTAAGTGGTCAATCCCAGGAATATGCATATATTCATAATGAGGCATAGCTGCTCCAATACATCTTATTTGAGAGGTGAGTGTATCTTCTGCAAGGTAATGTCCTGTGTAAGCTAAGTTATGTTCCTGGCACCAGTTATAAATTTGCTGAGAATAAGATTCCAAAAATAAATCAGTTATTAAGTTCCAGAAGTCATAGCGGATTTTCTTATAATCTCCTTCATTAAAAAAGAGAGGAGGAAGATAGTCAGAAATTTTATAGCCATAGCGTTGCTCAAAGCGATAAGGGAGATCGTTTGTCCAGGGAATAAGCATCTCTTGGGGAGAAGATCCTCTTACGCTGTAATTGGGCTCATCAGTAAAAATAGCGGGTATAGTTTTCCCAAATTCATTTTCTAGTTCCCGGGAATAAGCCTCATGAGTAGATTCAATAAAAGCTTTTACTACCTTTTTGCTGAAGACATCTATATAACTATAGTTATTAAACCAGGGGATAGCAGGAGCACGAACAGTGTCAAATATTTTTTTGCCATTTACTATTTTGCATTTCATTGCCTTTATCTGATATTCTTTCCCTTTGGAAGGAACAATTCCTCCGGCAAAGCCACTGGGCCAGCGGTCTTCATCGTATAAATAAGCTAACATTCCTATTTCTTTAGCATAAGATACAGCTGTTTTTACTTTGTCCATCCATTCTGAGGATAGGTAAGGAGTAATTAAACCAATTCGGGAATGCATAAAGAACCCTCCTATACCTTTTTCTTTCATGTCCTTAATTTGCCGACACAGTTCTTCATCTTTTAAATCATCATTCCAGCTCCAGAAAGGAGCACTGCGAAATTCTGTTCCTGGATTTTTAAAATTTTCTTTTAAACTCATTTTTACTCCTTTTGTTTGCTGCGGTACTGTCAAAAATCTTTTTTTCTTATAGATGCTGGTAGCCGCAGGCTTCAGCCTGCTGAGAACAACGCAATTTAAAAGTTGCGACTACCCATTGTTTTTGGTAGTCGCAGGCTTCAGCCTGCGTTCTTATGTATTAGTTTTCTCTTATGCAATTTAAAAGTTGTGACTACCAAATTGTGCTTATTACTTTTTTCCTTATAAGTCAATCACTTTACTTGTTTCAATTGACTCATTCACAGCTAAGGTAAGAGCTAATGTTTTTAGAGCATCAGAATAAGTTGACTTTATCCGAGAAGTGTCTTTAGTTTTTACTGCTTCTATAAAGATTTGGTCTTCTAAAAGCCCAGGATCATCGCTAAAACTTATTTTTCTTGTTTCTTTTGGTTTGACTATCTCAAGATTTCCATTGCACTTTACTACCATATCCTTAAAGTAAATCGTCATCCCTACTTCTTCCCCGCAAGAAAGAAAACAAGCAGAATAAATTGTCCCCATTAAGCCATTTTCAAAGATGAGAGTTGCCGCAGAAGCATCTTCAACATTATAATTTTCTATTTCTTTCATTAACCCTTTTCTTTCGGTGGCAAAGACTTTTTCTACTTCCCCGAAGAAATATCTTGCTAAATCAAAAATATGGGTAGTTTGTTCTACTGCCTGACCTCCGGACATTTCTTTTCTTCTCCACCAGCTAACTCCAGGCATTCCTCCCATCCAGTATCCTCTAAAAAGACCAGGTTTATTTTCTTTTAAAAGAGATTTAATTTTATTTATACTATCCTGATATCTCCTTTGATAACCTACGCTGGTGATTATCTTATTATTTCTTATGGCTGATTCTTTTTCTTTCACTTTTTTTAAGGAAAGACCAATAGGTTTTTCTACAAAGAGATGAATTCCTTTTTCTGCAGCTAAAATTTCTACACTTTCATGAGCAAAAGGAGGAAGACAGACATAGAGAGCGTCTAATTTTTCTTCTTTTAACATCTTCTCGTAATCAGTATATATTCTCCCCCCGTATTTTTTACTGGTGGTTTCTGCTCTTTCTCTTTTTACATCACAAAGAGAAGTTATTTCTGCTCCTTCTATTTTTGATAAATGTCCTAAATGCCAGTTGGCAATTCCCCCTGCTCCTACAAAACCTACTTTCACCGCCATTTTATTCCTCCTGTTTCTTAGTTCAGTAAAAATAACTTGATTGTATAGGAATTTTCTTTGTTAATCCCCTCGTTTGCTTAACCTCCCAACTTAAGTAACAGAAAGGAGGAGCAGCTTTAGCTTTGAGGGGGAATATTTCCCCCTCAAGTAATTTATCCTTCTTATAATTGGTAGGCGCAGGATTTATCCTGCGTTTATGCTCAACTTAAAAGTTGCGACTACCACTATTTACTTTCTACTTTATTGATGATTCTAAATGTTTTAATCTCGTAAGGATTTATAGGAAAAGAAAATTCTTTATCAAAATTAAGAGAAAATTTAATAGGTCTTTCCAGAAGATCTACTTCTTTGACTTCTTTTACCGGAAATCCAAGCTTAATATTTACCCTAACTTTTTCTCCTTTACTCTCATATACTCGAAGAATAAAATCATCAGAATCTTCTGCCTTCTTTAAAGAACTCATTATTACCCCTGCAGGTTCTATTTTAATAAAAGATTTACTTGGGGACAAATTTCCTTCTTTTTTTGATATAATTAAGGAAATAAAAGGATGATTAAATTCATATCCTTTTCTAGGAGTATCTGCATCTTTCCAACTTTCTTTATGAGGATAAATAGCATATTTAAAATTATGTTCTCTCTTATCGGGTGTGGGATCTGGGTTATAACCTGTCCTCACCAGGGTCATTCGCAAAGTATTTCCCTTTACATCAAATCCATATTTTGTATCACTTAAAAGGCTTAGTCCATATTCATTATCTGATATATCTACCCATTGAAGAGCAGGCATTTCTCTTCCGTCACCAACTCTTTCAATATATCCAAAAGGAATTTCAAAACTAGCCTTTGTTTTAGAAAGAATAGGGGTAAAACTTGTTTTAAGCATAGGAGCTTCTGTCTCATTGTTAGCAACCTCTTGCCAATCAATTCTGGTAGCAAAATCAATCCTTGATATCTCCTTGTAAATAGATATATCTTGAGTTATAGTAGATTTATTAAATTTGCGTTTCACTCTTATTGTCCCCATCACAGGACCTGTGGTTAAAAGAGAAACCTCTGCATTTTTTAAAAGATTTTCTACTTTGCTTATTGGCCCAATTACCCAGGCAGACATACTATGAGGAAGTTCATAAAGTACTTGAAGGAGGTTATTCATTACTGGACAAGTAGCTTCGTTTCTCTTTTCTTTCATTATTATTTTTTTATTCTTTTTATCATAAAGATAGGTAATACATCCTGATTTTTCGCTAATCTCTAATTTGAAGGATTCATTTTCTAAAATAAAGTTTTCTGAAGAAATTATCTCATTCCCCTCATCTTTTCCTTCAGCAATAAAGAAGGTTTTGTATCCAGTAGGAGGAAGAGTAGCCACAAATACAAGTTTATTCCCAAAGATTTGAGCAGGAAAATTTCCCCCTTCTGTATCTTTTACAATAAAAGAAGAGGGAAGATTTTCAGGAATATCTATTTTTACTATATCTTTTCTTTCCCAGGGTAGTGGATTAAAAACTAATATAGGAACTCCTTTATCCTTTGTGCCTATTTTATTACCGAGAAAAGATAAATTTTTGGTGATAATATTTTTTGCTAAAGATTCTACTTCTTCGGCTAATTTATCTGAGTAAGCATAAGAGGAGTGAATAGCACTTCCATCAAGTATATCGTGGAATTGGTTAAATAAAGTTTTCTTCCAGGACTCTTTAAGCTCAGGATAATCTCCTCCTAAAGATTTAGCTATTGAACTTAGTATTTCTGTATCTAAAAGGAGTCTTTCACACTTGCGATTATGTTCTTTTATATCTCCATGAGTGGTCCAACAGCCGTCAAATACAAAGTTAAGTTCATCTTTTACTACAGGAAGATTAAGGTTTTCTTTGGCTATAGTTTCAAAGAATTTGTGGGTAGTGCTAAATTCAAGATGTGGGAAGGTTCCTTTTTTATCAAGTTTTTTAGCAGTTTTTATATCTTCCCTGGTAGGTCCTCCTCCATGATCTCCTACTCCATAGACAAACATAGCATTTTTTGTTCCATATTTTTTTACAAAGTCCTGGCTGAGTTTAGCAAGAGAAGAAGGATTTATAAAAGCATTATAGGCACTATTAAAAGCAAGCACTCTTGAGCCATCAGGTCCTTCCCACCAGAACATAGGAAATCCCTTGCCGCATCTCATAAAGTAATAATATTCTATGCCACTTTTTTTTAGTATTTGAGGAATTGTCCAGGGGTGGCCAAAAGTATCTGGTTCCCAGCAAATCTTTGGTTCTATGCCAAATTTTTTCTTAATATATTCCTTTCCGTAGAGAAGTTGGCGAACTATAGCTTCACCCTGTGCCATATTTAAATCTCCTTCCACCCAGGTGGAAGCAGTAATATCCCATCTACCTTCGTTAGTTTTTTGTTTAATTTTTTCAAAAATTTCAGGGAATTTCTTCTCCATTAACTCATAAGTTACTGCCTGGCTTTGGGAAAAACAAAGATCGGGAAATTCTTCCATAAGATGAGTTACAGTGCTAAAATCTCTTTTACAGATGTCTATTGTTTCTTCCCATGGCCAGAGCCAATTCATATCTATGTGAGCATGTCCGATAAGATGAATATTATGCTGTTTTGCCAAAGGCTTAAGAGGGGAAAGAACTTCTCTTGCCTGGTTAATGATGTTTAATAATTCTTCTATTTTAGAAGTTAAAATATTATTTACGCTCAATCTTTCCAATGTTTTTTTAAGAAGTTTTTCTCCTCCAGGAAGTTCTTGAGAAAACTTAATCTCTTCTATAAAAGAAGCTAATTCTAAGGCTATATCATCTATTTTGCTATAGCATATTTCTACAAGAGGAATACTTGCCATCCCTTTTTTAGTTAGAGTATGAATAACAATAATATGTTTTTCTTCAGGCGCGGCGTTTTCAGATATAAGTATTCTTGGCCCGCGAAGATCTGCCCAGTGATTGGCAGAAAATACTTTTTTTTCATCGATGAACACTTCCATCGGGGTAAGCACTGCTGAGGAAAAAATGTCTATTTTTGAACCCTCTACAGGGATTCCTTCGATACTCTCCGGGATAGTTATTTTCTTTCTAAACCATGCCTCTTCTTTTATCTCCCAATTATAGGGTAAATTAACTATTTCCCAGAGAAAATCATCATAATTAAATTTTTCCGCCCCTATTATTTTTCCTTGCTTAAACTTCCATTCTTTTTCTTTTCTATAATCTACAAGAGGTTTTAATCTTTTTTCTAAATTATTGAGAACTTGAATTAGCTTTTCAGACATATATTTCTCCTATATATATTTTTGGCAAAGTTTAATTGATTTTTTTACTCCTTCACCTTCATCACCCTTGCCTTCAAATTCAATGCTTAACCATCCATCAAAGCCCGCTTTTTTTAAAATGTTAATGCAGCGAGAAGCATCAATCTTAGTATCTTCACCCTTTTCATCAAATTCATAGAATTTAGCATGGGAAGTTTTAGCATATTTAGCTATTTTTTCCAGATCTTGATAGCGAGTTTCATCAGGAAAATTTCCAAAGTCAGGACAGGTTCCTATTCCCTTTCCTATTTCTTCCATTATGCGCACAATAATATCAGGATCCCCACTGATTCCTCCATGATTTTCAATAAGCACTGCAATCCCTTCTCTCTCAGCTTCTCGAGAAAGTTCGGTAAAACTCTTAATACATTTTTTGACAGCTTTCTCACTTACTTTTTTAGGCCCCCCTGTGTTTGCCCTGAAAAATGGAGAGCCGATTTTTTTAGCAATATAGATCCATTTTTTATGATTTTCTACTGCTTGTCTGCGAATTTCTTCATTTGTTGAAGCTAAATCACCTTCATTATCTACAGCAATGTTCACTACTTCCATTCCATTTTCTTCAACCCTTTCCCTTAATTTTTTTAGATATCTATCCTCAAAAGATTCAAAGAAGGGAGAATTGAACTCAATTCCCTTCACGCCAAACTCCTTCCTGACTTGCCCCGGAAAGTCTATTAATTTTAAACTTCCCGTTTGGAAACGTTTATGTAAACTCCATCCAGCAACGCCGATCTTCATTTAATTCCTCCTTTTTCCTGAATAATTTTATAGGCGGCCCCAGGATTTTCCTTTTAGTAATAAGGTCTCCTATCACTAATCTTTTATGCAAGTATTTAAGGGAACAATTCCCCATTACCACTTATTATAAATTCCTTTTCTTCAATGTCAAATTGTCAAGAAACAAGATTTTTGGTATACTTATTTTAAAATTGAGATTTGAGTCTAAAAGAGGCTTTTATGTTTTCCTTTTTTAAATCAAAGAAATTTTTCTTTACAACTCTTATAAGTAGTGCTTTAATAACAGAGATAGCCGTTCTTTACTATTTTTTTATCATAATTCCGGGGAAACTCCCCATTGAACCTTCTGAAAAATATCTCCTGAAAATTCAAGAAGATGAAATTCCTCAATTTACCTATTCTGATAAGGATTTTGAGGAAATGAAGAAAACACTCTTTAAAGAAGAGAAATTTCTCTCCCAAAAAATAGCTTACAGAAGAGAGCTTCCCTTTGGTAGAAAGAAACTCCCGGCTTCTTTAATCAAGGAGTCAGCCCAGCTTCTTTTGCAAACTCTCCGGGAGGCAAGAACAAACGAGGAGTTGAACAAATTAATAAGAGAGCGTTTTATTATTTATCAGGCTGCTGGAGAAAGAGGAGAGGGAAGAATTCTTTTTACCGCCTATTATACCCCTATATATGAGGGGAGCTTGAAAGAGCATGGCCTCTTCAGGTATCCTTTATATTTAAAACCAAAAGACTTAAAAATAGCTGATTTGGGAGAATTTGACTCTGCTCTTAAAGGAGAAAGGATACTCTACAGGATTGATTCTTCCAGAGGAGAAATCGTTCCTTACTGGAGCCGAGAAAATATTGTGAAAGGTAAAGTACTGGAAGGGCAAAATCTAAAGTTTATATACTTGAAGGACAGAATAGACAGATTTTTTCTTATGATTGAGGGCTCAGGGAAGATAGTTTTAGAGAATGGCCAGGTTTTCTGGGTTAGGTACTCAATGGATAATGGAAGACCTTATACCAGTCTGGCCTGGCTTTTAGCCAGAGAAGAAAAGATCCCCGAATATAAACTTTCTATGGAGTGGATTAAGCAATATTTCCAGGCTCATCCTCAAAAGATGGATAAGTACCTTAATCAAAATAAGCGGTTTATCTTTTTTACTAAAGATGAGAAAAAAGGAGGAGCTATAGGAGCGACAGGAACTGAGCTTACTCCTAAAAGTTCTATAGCTATAGATAGGAAAATATTTCCATTAGGAGCTCCAGCCTACATTGAATATCCTCAACCTGAAATTAATAAGAGAGGTGAGGTTGTAGGTGTAAAGAATATAGGCCGATTTGTATTTTGTCAGGATACAGGAGGAGTTATCAAAGGTTCAGGCAGGGTGGATATTTATTTTGGAGAAGGGGAAGAGGCATTAGCTGAGGCACGACACCTTAAAGGGGTAGGGAAACTTTATTTTCTTATAAAAAAGGATAATTAGTTCTTTCTTTGGAAAAATTATTTCTTCAAATCAATTTGAAGGAGTTGGTATTATTCTCTCTATTAACAAGTATCACCAGATCAAATAAATATAGTGATAAGCTTATAGATAACTATGGTGAATCCTGCAGCTGCGGGAAGAGTTATTAACCATGAAAGGATAATATTTCTAATAACTCGCAGGTCAATAGCTCCTAATCCACGGGCTAATCCTACTCCCACTACTGTTCCTACCGAAGCATGAGTGGTGGAAACAGGGATTCCCAGTCTTGAACAAAAGAGGATTACAGTAGCTGCTCCAAATTCAGCGGCAAAACCCCGGGTAGGCGTAATCTCTGTAATCTTTTTTCCTATAGTCTCCATTACCCGATAACCCTGGGTAGAAATTCCTGTTACCAGGCCTATCCCCACAAAGATAAGTATCCATAAAGGAATAGGAACCTGAGAAGTAATTTTTTGAGTATCCATTATCATTACTATAGCCGCTATTGGTCCGGCAGCATTAGCCACATCATTAGATCCATTAGCAAAGGATTCATAGCAGGCACTTAAAATCTGGAGAGGTTTAAATAAATTTTCTGTCTTTTCATACCCTCTATTTTTCCTTAGATAATTTTTTTGAAGGGAAAAATAGCTTCTTAATCCTGCAATAAAGGCAATTCCTGCTGAGATTACCAGAATGTAAATAAAATAGAAGTGGTATAAAAATCTCTTTAATCCACCAAAAATAAAGAACATACTTAAGATAAATATAACTATTACCAGAAGAAAAGGAACTATCTTTTTTGCCTCTTTCAGAGGATTTAAAGTATTTAAAATTTTTCTTTGAATAAAAGTGAAGAGAAGATAGGAAATAAGAGCTCCTATTAAAGGGGAGGTAATCCAGGTTAAAATGATAGTTAGCACTATTTTCCATTGTATCCCTCTTATCCCTACTTCTATCAATCCAAATCCCACAAGGGCTCCTATGATGGAGTGGGTAGTAGAGACAGGCATTTTTAAATAAGTAGCTACTGTGACCCAGATACCTGCTCCTGCCAGGACAGCAATCATCCCGATGATTAAAGAATTCTCATTTCCGACAAAGTAGGCCGGATTGATTATTCCTTTGCGAACAGTTTCCGTAACATAACTTCCAGCAAGAAAAGCTCCCAGAAAGTTAAATATGCCAGCTATAAATATTGCTTGCCTTAAAGTTAAAGCACGGGAAGCTACAGAAGTTCCCATAGAATTAGCTACATCATTAGCTCCAATATTAAAGGCAGTGTAGAATCCTATTCCAATGGCTACAAGGAATAAAAAATTAAAAGTCATTAGAGTTCTACCTGGCAATTATGCATCTTAATCGATCTCCAGTATTTTGAGCGTGATCAGCTATTGATCCTATTTCTCCCATTATTTTCATTAAAAGAAGGATGGATAGAGGGTCAAGTTTATTCTCAAGAATGAATAGTTTTTTAGCCGCCTTTTGCTGGATAACATCTGCCTCAAATTCTTTTCTGTCTATATTTTTAATCAATGAAGAAATTTTTTCTTCCTCAATCCTTGAGAAAGAACTTCTTGAAAGAACTTTTATCTCAGAGCCTACAATTCTAAGAGATTCTACAGTTTCCATAACTTTATCTACTAGTTTTATTAAATTATCTTTTAACTCCTGGGGAACAGTTGTATCCCGCATTTCTACTAATCGAGCTACATCTTCTACAGAGTCAGCAATAGAGTCCTCTTCTTTTAAGAATCTTAAGATATCAGAGCGATCTATGGGCATAAATAAATGATAAGGTATGTGCTCGCGAATTTCATTCTTGATTATATCTGCTTCATGTTCAAGTTTAGAGATTTTTTCTACCTGTTCCCCTATTGTTTTTTTATCTCTATCAATAAAAGCTTCTATCAATGGTTTTAGAGCATCACTACATTCTTTTACTTTTAATAAATGAGCACCCGTAGCTTCCAGTGGAGATTTACGAAATAGTTCAGCAATGACATTTCTCAATTTTTTTCACCTCCCATTTCTTCAATAATTTTATAAGTAGCTTTTAGGGGATTCTTTGCTTTAGTAATGGGACGTCCTATTACTAAAAAATCGGCTCCTTTTTGGATTGCTTCCTTAGGAGTTAGGACTCTTTTTTGTTCGTCTTTCTTTCCAGAGGAAGGTCTTATTCCAGGGATGACTAAAAGAAAGTTTTTTCCAAAAATTTGGCGGAGTTTTTCAATCTCATACGCAGAGGCAACTACGCCATCTAAGCCAGCTTCTTTAGCTAAAGTAGCTAAGTGAACGACCTCATCTTTTAAATCTTTTTCTATTCCCAGCTCTTTTTTTAAAATAGAAGAATTTAGAGAGGTAAGTATAGTAACTCCCAGGACTTTAATTTCTTTGTTTTTCTTTTTAGCTGATTCTACTGCTCTTTTCATCATCTGGGAACCTCCCAGAGTATGAAGAGTAAACATATCTACCCCCATTTCTCCTATTATTCCCCCAGCTTTTTCTATTACAGAGGAGATATCATAGAATTTAGCGTCATAAAAAACTTTGCCTCCTTCTTTTTGAATAATTTCTATAATTTCAGGTCCGTATCGGGTAAATAGTTGAGGACCTATTTTAAAAATTTTTATAAAATTTTTTAATTCTCTAACTAAAAATCGGGCTTCTTCTTTTGTTTCTACATCCAAAGCAAGAATTAATTTTTCTCTCATTGTTTATTGCAGTTTATTATAAATTCTCTTTCTCTAATGTCAAATTTATTTTAATTATTGGTAGCCGTGAGGCTCAAAATCTGCGGGGGACAAGCCCCCGCGCTACAGTAGCGTTTGAGTTTATCTCCAACACACTCTCTTTGCGCAACCTAAGATGCGGCTACTATGGTATAATATTTTCTCGGTAGTCGCGAGGCTCAGAGCCTACGTTTGTCTCTCTTTACCCAACCTGAAGGTTGCGGCTACCCCTTGCAGACTGGTGAAAAACCCCAATATTCCTGCGGTGCGATTTATCGGACTTGTTAGCAGAGTGTGTTTCATAAATGAAACCTCTACAAAAAACTACTTTATCACCAGCCTTCTTATTACAAATAAGTTCAGATTAACTCAATCATTTGACTTTGAGAAAAGATAATTATAGAATGATTTTAAGGTATAGAAATTTGAAATTTCTTTTGGATAAAGTAAGAATTATGTGTCAGAAAAAAAGGAGTTTTCTTTGTTTACTTATCCCAAAAAATATGAAGTTGTTGTAGTCGGGGGAGGACACGCAGGCTTAGAAGCCGCTTTAGCAGCCAGTAGAATGGGTTGTTACACTCTTCTTCTTACTATGGATATAGATAAAATTGCTTTCATGTCTTGTAATCCAGCTATTGGAGGCTTAGGTAAGGGCCAGTTAGTGAAAGAGATTGATGCCCTGGGAGGAGAGATGGGAAAAGCTATTGATAGAACAGGTATTCAATTCCGTATTTTAAATACCCATAAAGGTCCAGCAGTGCGTTCTTCTCGAGCTCAAGCAGATAGAACGCGCTACCGTTTTTATATGAAAGAAGTTTCGGAAAATCAATCTCATCTTGATTTGAAACAAGGAGTGGTAGAAAAAATCATCGTTAAAGATGGAGAAATTTTAGGAGTAAAAACAAACTTAAAGGAAATATTTACAGGGAAAACGGTAATTATTTGTCCGGGGACTTTTCTCAACGGATTAATTTATGTTGGTCTTATTTCTTTTCCCGGAGGAAGAATAGGAGATTTTCCTTCTATCAAGCTTTCCCAGAATTTAAAAGAATTAGGATTCCGCTGGGGGAGATTTAAAACGGGAACCTGTCCTCGTCTGGATGGAAAGAGTATTGATTTTTCCAAGCTTATACCCCAGTATGGAGATTCTCCCCCTCCTCCTTTTTCTTTTTCTACTAAAGAAATAAACCAGAAACAAATTGCCTGTTATATTACTTATACTAATCCTCTAGTTCATGAAATCATTCGTCAGAATCTTGATCGTTCGCCTCTTTATACAGGGGTAATAAAGGGAACAGGGGTTCGTTATTGCCCTTCTATTGAAGACAAAATAATGCGATTTTCAGATAAAGATAGACATCAAATATTTTTAGAACCAGAAGGATTAAATACTTATGAGTTTTATCCCAATGGATTATCTACCTCTCTTCCTCTTGATGTTCAAATAGAACTTCTCCATAATATTAAAGGATTAGAAAAAGTAAAGATAATGAGACCAGGTTATGGAATAGAACACGATTATATAGATCCTACTCAGCTTTTGCCTACCTTAGAGACAAAACTTATTAAAAATCTTTATTTTGCTGGACAAATCAATGGAACTACTGGTTATGAAGAAGCAGCGGCTCAAG
>Ga0209121_10004988_pt1 | contig 12182 bp, 14 predicted proteins | sample Cruoilmetagenom3_FD_187292 | JGI IMG/M metagenome (GOLD analysis project Ga0209121, IMG submission 187292) | Oil polluted marine microbial communities from Coal Oil Point, Santa Barbara, California, USA - Sample 3 (SPAdes) (version 2) | ecosystem: Environmental > Aquatic > Marine > Oil seeps ... | reverse complement strand
AAGCGTCAGGAATTGTGGTCAGCTCAACATCACCGATGCGAATGGAATGGTCACCATAGTCTGTATCTACGTTGTTATAGTCGATGGTAATGCTGGCCACCGGACCTGCAACATTGACCTGAACAAAACCATCGTCGTCGTCAGGGTTGACGATGGAAAGCCAACCATTTTCGACCGTCGCAGTCGCGGTTCCTGTGGCGTCATCCGTCACGATTGCGGTGGTGCCACCACCGATCGTTGTCAGCGTAACGGGCACTTCATTGCCGTCTGCATCATAGGCTTTGATAATGACTTGATCGGAGAATTGGCCAGGCTGCAGGTCGAGGTCAAATATCCCGAACGTGACATCGGAGACCTCGTCGGAATACCCGGATGCGGCAGCCGCAAAGTCGAGCGTGACAACACCCGTGTTTGGGTCCGTTCCTGCGTCGCCACCTGAGAAGGCAATCGATGAGTCGTCGTCCAGACCATTGTAATTGTACAATGTGTCATTGGACATTTCAGCGCTCGTGAAGTTGGCGTCCTGCGTGATCGTCATGGAGACTTGGATGTCCCCATTCGCAGTCAATCCGGTGATACCACCGGCGACGCTATTTCCGTCCGCTATGCCTTGGTCTTCCCAAGAAAATTCGGTGGTTTCCGCAACGCCAGATGCATCCGCGATGGAGTCGCCGTAGACTGTATCGTCACCCGCGCCCGCATTGATTGTGTCTTCACCGTCGTTGGCACCTGTCTGGTCCCCGATGACAGTGTCATCACCCGCGCCAGCGTCGATATTATCATTGCCCCCGCCACCAATAACAACATCGTTCCCGGCTGTGATGGAGTCGGTTTCACTGTCGGTATAACCCTCCGCCATCGTGTCATCGCCAGACGTACCTTGCACAGTGCCATCAGGGGCAGGATAGGTTGGGTGCGTGGCGACTGTCGCGATATCGACGTCTGGGGGCAGTGTTCCGTCGTCAGGAACAAAGTAAACGTTCCCATCAGTTCCGAGGTTGTATGTCCCGGTTTCGGTCCCGTTATCAGAGCCAATCCCAAAGAGACCGCCTTCGTTGATCCAGTCCCACGTGCCTGTACCTAAGACAACGTCTATGACAAATGAAGAACCAGTGGTTGCAGTACTGTCACCAGTGTCCAGCACTCCATTTCCAAGTGATACCAAGATACCTGTGGGCATTTTCCCTATCCGCTCGCAATTATTAACCTGCAACAAACACGGTCTGCGCTTAGTTTCAGGCCCGCTCGGGTCCCTACATGCGCTTTGAGTGAGTTCGCAGTTGGTCGGAAATATGGCAAAATCAGGAAGTTACGGTATCAGAATTGTGCATAGTTGGCGGTGAAGATTGACCTGCGCCCCTAAAAATACTCCAAATTTGATCGAGTCCGCCCAACAAAGGGACGGACAAATTAAGGCACGATTTATGGACAAACAGATCATTGCAAGTAACGGCGAGAAGACCGCTGATGTATGTCGGCGGCACGGGATCAGTTCAGCGCAGGTCGTTTCAACCGTACGCTTTTTGCTGTTTCGTATAAGACGCCTTGTTCAATCCTTGAACACCAGCTCAACCGCGGCCTGTGCTTTCTTACGTACAGCCGCTTGCGCGGTGCGGGCGAGCAAGAAAGTACCTTTGACGCCGCTCATATTCGGAAAGTGCCAGCGGCCAGTAATGCGGGTTGCGGTTGTGTTGACCTGACCTTCGTAGTGCGGGTGATCGGTGTCTTCAAAATCTGTGTAAGTTTTGATGAAGGAAACGTTTGATCCGCTGCGGGTGCCGGACAAGATAGAAAGCAGCGTATCCGTTGCCTCAGGGCGAAAAGTATTCGGTTCAACAATTTCGCCCCGAAGGATGCTACCGCTTTGCGTCATGACGGCATCAAATGAGACAGGGGTGCCATGGGTAATGTTGTCGTAGTCGAACCGACCCGTCCAGCTGCCACTTAGGGAGTCTGAACCTGCCATGTGTCAGCCTTTGCGCAGCGTGTCGCCAAAGGACAGCGTTGGTGACAGCTCAACGACTTGGCCGTCGTCATTCGCGCCTTCAGCATTACGTGCCGCAATAATTCGCGCAGCCGTTTGCCCGATTTCACGGCGACAGGCATCCATTGTCGCAAGCTGCAGTGGCAAACCGTCTAGCAGTTCGACGCCATTGAACCCTGCTAGGCCGATTGTGCTTGGAATGTCTGTGCCATTTTCGTGCAAGTAAATGAGACCACCCGCACCGATCATGTCGTTGGAATAATATAGAAAGTCCAAGTCTGGTGTACGCTTAAGCATAGCAGCAGTCATTTCGCGCCCTTTAGCGAGGGCGGACCCACCGGAATAGAATTCCTGATCGGCGATCTCGATCCCACTTTTGGCGAGCGTCTGAGTAAACCCCTCAAAGCGTTTGCGCGCACGATGGTCGAGCGGCATTTTTGTGCCCATGAACCCGATACGTTTGTATCCAGCCTTAATGATTTCTTCGGCCATAAGGCGACCTGCACGGCGGTGTGAAATGCCAACCGCAGTGTCGATCGCTTCACCATCTGTGTCCATGATTTCCACAACCGGAATACCGGCCTGCTTCAGCATTGCACGTGATGCTTCGGAATGTTCGAGACCTGCGATAATGACTCCTGAAGGACGCCATGAAAGCATCTCGAACAGGACTTTTTCTTCTTTCTCAGGTTGGTAGTCCGTAACGCCAACAACAGGTTGAAGTTCCGTGTCTTCAAGTTCTTCACTGATACCGGACAAGACTTCAGGGAAGACCATGTTACCTAAGGACGGGATAATGACGGCCACCAAATTGACCCGTTGTGACGCCAGAGCACCTGCAATCTTGTTGGGAACATACCCCAGTCGCCGTGCTGCTTCTTGAACCTTCTCACGCGTTGCGGCGCTTACATCGCCCTTCTTGCGCAAAACGCGGCTAACGGTCATTTCGCTTACACCGGATGCCTCAGAGACATCACGTAAAGTTAGCGGGCGTTTGGATCGAGTCGGCAATGGCACTGTCCTGTAGAAGCTATACATTAAGTGTTAGCGCCGATAGTCGAGGATGTCCAAGCCCTTGCAGTAACCACAGTTCCACGGCAGATAGTCAAAACGTGGCCCCGTGGCTCAACTGGATAGAGCAGCCCCCTCCTAAGGGGCAGGTTATTGGTTCGAATCCAATCGGGGTCACCACTACTAACCTAACGTTGTCTTTTGGAGGCTTAGGCGGGTACAATTTCTGCGGGGAAAGTGATTGGATTGGGTATGCGTCAGGCCACAATAGACCTGATGATTGAGTTTGCCGTTGCGAGTTTGGCGACTGAAGATCATCGACGTATCAGAAAGCTGGTGCGCGAATTGGCGCACGTCTGGCCAAATGAGCCTGCGCTTAGTATCGCATTTGCGATTACGTCAGCTGCTTCAACGATTGAGGACATGGTGGACACGCCCGATTCCACGAAGTCAGCGCAATTGGCATTTCGATTAGCGGCATTGGTCGCAGCAGATATCTACGCAGTTCAAGAGATGGGTCAGGTTCCAGCTAAGGGACAGGATTTGATGCACTTCTGGAGGCGCGTTGATCCTTATTTCTTAGACGTTTAAGCAGCCCATCCGTAGCTGGGGTCGGCGACAACATGCGCCATTACCGTTTTGAATTTGTTGAGTAGGGATCTGTTTTCGTCGCTCATGTGGTGTTGTGTTTCGGTCTTGGCTTGCGCCACCGGTGCGCGTTTGTCCCACGGTTGCCAAGCCCGTGTCGGTTGGCTTCGCCCATCTAGACCTGGTGCATGAATGACCCCCCGCATGAGCATCCGGTCCATGAGGCCGGCGGCGTCGCGCGGTGAAATGTGAAAGACCCGCGAAATATCCGCCGCTGATACCCCGTTGTTCATCTGCGCATAAACGCAGGCCCACCCATAATGAAAAGGCACAACTTTGCTTGTTCCAACTGCCGCAGCCTTAGCGAAAGCCGGCAGTGGTAATGTAGCTGCACCCGCGCTTGCGGCGATGCCTTGCAAAAAATTACGACGTTGCATCTGCGGTCTCCTCGCGTGTTGGCCCTGATATGGATTCAACCTGTTCGTCTGTTTCATCATCCTTAACCAATGTGTCGAATACCTCTTTGGCAGTCTCGACAGCTTTTTTGGTTTTATTGAACATGCCGGGAACGCGGCCAGCCGGATACATTGGCTGAACTGCGGTTGCGCTGCCCGCAACGGGTAACTTGATGATGTTTTGATTAGCCAACTCGCCCATCAGTGCATTCGCTTGCTCTGGACCGACCCGTAACCACTTCTGAATAAGTGCGGGGCTCGCTTGGTTGTGCGCACGGGCATATAGCGCCGCCCAGCCGACCTGAAAGGCATTGACTGGGGCTGCGGCCGCTGGGACGGCCATAGCGGGCAGGGGCAAGACTGGGATCACAGCCGCTGCTCCGGCGGAACGGAGAAAATCGCGTCGTTTCATGATGTATAGATGGGTGTGAATTGCTGACCTTTTAGGGGGAAAACCTGTTTGGCGTTCCCCACCCTAACGACGTCAGACCATGCGAATGACGTCTTTATCTATCGCCAACATATAGCCATGCCGTGCGATGTTGCGCACGAGAAGTTCGGAAATCATCTGGTTGCCGAGTGTGTCACGGAGGCGTTTGATCCGTGTGGCGCCAGCAGCTTCTTCGCAGTCAGACGACGGGCGACCAGAAATGACGCCTTCGATTTCGGCACCAGACAACACTTCGTCGTCCATACGTGCTTCTGCCAAGACAGATAGCGTTTCAATTGCAGCGTCCGTCAGTTTGAATTCGAAGTTGTTCAGGTAAACCATGTTCTGATCGCGCGAGATTAGGAGCGAGTTTACTTCGATGCCCTTGCGTTCAATTTGGCCCATACGGCGGTTCATCGCGATAAGCATAACAAGGAATGCGACGGCGGCGACGAGAAGCGCAGTCGCAAAGATCAACAGCACGAAAATAACAAAGCGGTAGCTATCCAAAGTCGCGGAAAACGCCGTGCCGGACTGAGCAAGAATTTCGAGTAGTTTGATTTCCGCCTGACCAGTGAGCGAGGCGTTCTCAACGAACAGGGCTTCGACACGTGCATTAAATGCGTTGGCGTCCGGCAGGTTGAGGAATAATAATAAAGCCGCCGAGAGCAAGATGACCACGATGGCTGCAATTCCGCCGATGACAATTCGATTGCCCGTCTGACGTGCTTCAATAGCGGAGGTAGTATTCGCCTGCACTGTTCTGTCTCTCCTCAAGTCCGGCGTCATCAAAGACACCTTCAATACTTAACAACTGCCAATCATCAGCAGCAAGGCGTGGGGTCAGTTCGGCAAGTGCGCCTTGTGGCGAACAAGCGCCCATGACCTCTGCGACACCGTAGTGCAGCCGGAGGGGATCGTCACGCTTGGCTTTGTAGTCAGCATAACAGGCGGCCTGCGCCGATGCTGATACCGCCATAAGTGCGAGTGTAAGGAGAGTTGTGCGTTTCATGCCGTGAACATGCCGTGTGGCGTCTTGTTATTCAATATCCGTCAGGGAAGCAGCGGGCGAAATGCGATAACGATGCCTCGTTATTGAGAGACATTCGACCCATCCCGCATTGTTGGTTCATCCCAAGTCGTCACATCGGACGGCGAAACCCGAAAGGACCACACAATGTTTGTTCGCTCACTCAAAACGACCTTCACTGCAGGACTACTGGCCACGACTTTGGCGTTAACTGCCGTCACTCCAAATAGCGCAGCCGCGCGGATGTCGGATGAAGAAATCGCAGGGTTGCTCGGATTACTGGCTTTCGGGGCAATCATTCATAACCGCCGCAATAATGATGTTACCCCCACACCGGCGCCGCAACCGCAGCCGAGCGTGAATCGTGGCTGGCGTGTGTTGCCTGTAGATTGCGTTCGCAACGTGACGCGCAGAAACGGCAACACGATCCGCATGTTTGGCCAACGGTGCCTAAACAATAATTATAACCACCCGAACCGTTTGCCAGAAGCGTGCCATGTACGGGTTCGCAATGAAAACGGCCAGCGCCGTCAAGGGTACCGTGTCCGCTGCATGCGCGACCACGGGTTCCGCACCAACCGTCGCTAAGGATGGAGCGGATATCGGGTAGCCGCCCCCAGCGGTTACCCAATTAGAGGCAGGGGGGAGGACATGGCCCCCTGCCTCTTTTTTATGCTGATCAGGAACGGCCTTTGCAGCCAGTGCATGACGGGATTGCGGGGGAAGTCTCTACTCAGATGGGTCATAATGACTTACCTATAAGGGCAAGGAACGATTGATCTGAAAAGGACAAACCATGATACAAGACCGTTTGACCGCGAAGTTTTTGACTGCACAACGTATCAAAAAGAAGGATGCGAAACCGCACAAGAGTGTGAGCACGAAGCGAAAGGTCGCTCCGGCAACAGACCTGTACACGCGCGGTCGCAGCCTAATTGGTACTTTCTGGCTCTGAGCCTTGAAGCTTCTGCTTGTGTTTGAAACACGGGCAGGATGAACACATCAGAAACAACCGGCCCCGACTTCACCTTTGAACAAGACTTGATCACGCGCGGCGCGTTGCGCATTGCGGGTGTTGATGAAGTGGGGCGTGGCCCATTGGCCGGGCCCGTCACCGCCGCTGCTGTGATCCTTGATCCAGCAAACATTCCTGACGGATTGAATGACAGTAAAAAGCTAACTGCCAAACGCCGCGAGGCGCTTGAACCGCTGATCTTTGCAAGCGCGCAGGTATCTATTGCCCATGCAACCGTCGAAGAAATCGACGAAATCAATATTTTGCGCGCCAGCCATCTGGCGATGGAGCGGGCCGTTGCCGGATTAGGAACCGTGGACCACGCCCTGATTGACGGCAATATGATCCCGCGCGGGCTGACAGTTCCGGCAACGACAATCATCAAAGGGGACGGTCGTTCTATGTCCATCGCGGCGGCCTCAATTGTGGCCAAAATATGTCGCGATCGGATCATGGTGGATTTAGCGCAACAGTACCCCGGGTACGGATGGGCGACGAACGCCGGATACGGGTCTAAAAGCCACATATCTGCACTTCAAAATTTGGGGGTTACCCCACACCATAGACGATCATTCAAACCCGTCCACAATATGTTGTGACAAGCATATTTTATAACCCTTTGATTCAATAAAGTTTTTGACTGCGAATCACCTTTGACTCACATTGAGGTCAACAAACGAGCGGACAACCGCCGTGACTATCAAAGTCGGGACAGAGGCGTAATATGACAAAGAAAACCAAGGAGGCAGCGGCGCCAGCTCTGCCGCTCAACAGTATCCTTGACGGTGATTGCATCGACATCATGAACAGCCTGCCAGAGTGCAGTGTTGATCTGATTTTTGCGGATCCGCCCTATAACCTTCAGCTGAAGGGCGAATTGCATCGCCCGGACAATTCCAAGGTGGATGCAGTTGATAACGACTGGGATCAGTTCGAGAGCTTTAAGCGCTACGATGAATTTACACATGCTTGGATGAAGGCCGCGCGCCGCATTTTAAAGCCGGATGGCGCGATGTGGGTGATCGGATCTTATCACAACGTATTCCGCATGGGCACAGAACTGCAGAACCAAGGATTTTGGATTCTCAATGATGTGATCTGGCGTAAATCTAATCCGATGCCGAACTTCCGCGGCATGCGCCTGACCAATGCTCATGAAACGATGATTTGGGTGTCCAAAACCGAAAAGTCGAAACCAACCTTTAACTATGAAGCGCTAAAAGCGCTTAACGAAGGAACCCAGATGCGCAGCGATTGGGTGCTTCCGATTTGTACAGGACATGAACGCTTGAAAAACGAAGCTGGCGACAAAGCGCACCCGACTCAGAAACCAGAAAGCTTGCTTCACCGTGTTTTGGTGGGGTCCACGAACCCTGGTGATGTGGTGCTTGATCCGTTCTTCGGAACGGGAACAACAGGCGCCGTCGCCAAAATGCTTGGCCGTGACTACATCGGCATTGAGCGTGAGGCCGAGTATCGCGCCGTTGCCAAAAAGCGTCTGGCGAGAATTCGTAAATTCGACAACGAAGCACTTGAGGTGTCGCAATCCAAGCGCGCAGAACCGCGTGTTCCGTTTGGTCAAGTTGTTGAACGTGGCATGTTGCGCCCTGGCGAGGACCTGTGGTCCGTCAACGGCCGCCACAAGGCCAAGGTTCGTGCTGATGGTACGCTGATCGGTGCAGACGCCAAGGGCTCCATCCACCAAGTTGGCGCGGCCTGCGAAAACGCTCCAAGCTGCAATGGCTGGACATATTGGCACTATCGTCGTGACGGCAAGAAGGTTCCGATTGACCTTTTACGCCAACAGATCCGCTCTGAGATGCGGGCCAACTAAACCAACACAGATTCAAAGTTTACCGCCTGTGCCTGCGGCCCAATAGCCGTGGCACCACTTATCCCCCGTCGGTCCCAAGACCTGACGGGGGTTTTTTCTATTCCAGTTCCCCCGTGACGTTCCCCGATTTCCGCGCCATAAGGGGCCAAGTTTACGAGGGTCAAAATGGCGAAAATTCTTCTGACAGGCGGCGCGGGTTACATAGGGTCGCACACATATCTGGCGCTTGTTGAGGCTGGCTTTGAGGTGGTGATCCTCGACAATTTTTCCAATGCAAAACCGGATGTTCCAAACCGCTTGCACGACATTGCGGGTGGACCTGTCCATGTGGTTGAAGGTGATGTTTTAGATCGCGTTACGCTTGATACGTTGTTCGCCGATCATAAGATTGACGGGGTTGTGCATTTCGCCGCGCTGAAAGCCGTTGGTGAAAGCGTACAAAAGCCGCTGGAGTACATGAATACGAATGTTGGCGGATTGCTAAACCTGCTGGCTGCGATGGACCGTGCCGATGTGCGGCGTATTGTGTTCTCGTCCTCTGCGACGGTTTATGGCGACACAGATGTACAACCGATCCCTGAGGATCATGCACGGGCTTACACGTCTCCCTATGCTTTCACCAAGATCGCGGGTGAGCAAATTCTTGAGCAGTTAACGGACGATTGGGCCGTTGGCATCTTGCGTTACTTCAACCCGGTGGGCGCACATAAGTCCGCGATTATTGGCGAAGATCCTGAAGACATACCGAATAATTTGGTTCCCTACATGGCCAAGGTCGCGACGGGTGAATTGGCAGAGTTAAACGTGTTTGGCGACGATTATGACACCCCAGACGGCACCGGCGTGCGTGACTATATCCACGTTGAAGACTTGGCGGAAGGGCACGTGTTATCCTTAACGTCGCTTATCGAAACGGGCGAGAGCCACACAGTTAACCTTGGAACCGGCGAAGGATCGTCTGTTCTCGATGTTATCAAGGCCTACTCGGACGCCTGTGGGCACGAACTTGCGTATAAGTTTACACCGCGGCGTGACGGAGATGTTGCGGTTCTGACTGCGCGCCCAGAGAAGGCGAAAACGATGCTCGGGTTTGAAGCAAAGCGCACGCTTGCGGACATGTGCACGTCCAGTTGGGCGTGGGTGAGCGGCCAGCGCCGAAACTCGCGCTAGGCTAGCGCGGCATTGGGTTCGTCGCGTTCTTGTAGGGTGCCCAGTCTTCGATTTCCGGATAATACTTTTTGCGCCAAGCACGCACGCGCGGGTTCATGATTTTATGCCAGACTGGTGGAACCATCGCCGCCATAGTCATGATCGGATAGCCATACGGAAGCTGAGGCGCGTCTTCCTCATCGTAGGTTTGAAGCAATGGAAACCGGCGATCAGGTTTATAGTGATGGTCGGAATGGCGCTGCAGGTTAATGAGCAACCAGTTGGACGCGAGCTGTGACGCGTTCCAAGAATGGCGCGGCAGGACGTGTTCATATTTGCCGTTCCCAAGGTGCTTGCGCGTCAGGCCGTAGTGCTCAACGTAGTTCACGATTTCAAGCTGCCACATGGAGATGAAGGCTTGGAAAGCGAACAGGGCTAACCCGATCCAGCCGCCAATCCAGATTGCAATTGCGATCATTACAATCTGCAATGCTGCATAGCGCCAGAATGGGTTGGATCGGTGATGCCACGGAAGGTTCTTACGGGCGAGCATCGCGGCTTCTGCCTTGAACGCTGATACGGGCTGTTGATGAAGGACGCGGACAAAATATTTGTGGAAACCCTCGTTATAGCGGGCCGTGACAGGATCGCGCGGTGTGCCGACATATCGATGATGCACCAACAGATGCTCGCTGCGGAAATGAGAGTAAAGTGACATTGAAAGCAGAATGTCTGCCAACCAACGCTCAAACTTTGGCTTCTGATGGGCAAGTTCGTGGGCGTAGACGATGCCGATTGTGCCAGACATCACGCCAAGCCCAAAGGCGAGGCCGATCAATTCCCAGACGTTCAAATGCCCTGAACTGGTTACATACCAGATGATGCCAAAGAGGGTCACAAACTGCAGTGGTGCCCAAATGATGGTGACGAGGCGATACCAAAACAGCTCTCCCTCGGATGTTTCAAGATCGGCGTTGGCGTCATAGGTGCCTGCAATCGCGTCGATTGCGGTGAACAAATACCACGTCATGAGTGGCATCAGGAAAACCGTCCAACCGCCGTAAACTGCCTCGATCCACGCGATAGGGACAAGGCCGACGGAACACCAGAATGGGGCCGCCCGCGTGATACGGGCCATGTTAGACGGTGAGACGATTGGGAAAGATGTCATGACAAACTCCGGTTTGGGCAAAGCATAACGCTTTCAAGGAATTGCTTAAATATGTCGTAGAGTCGCGGCAGCTAGGGTGTAAGCCTTTTGCATCACGGTCGGAAGTGCTGTGGTATCGAATGCATCTGCTGGAATGAAATGCCCGCGACTTGGGGCCGCATCAATCGGCAACCAAGCGGTTTGAACCCGCAAGATCAGGTGGAAATGTGTGAAAGTGTGACGTGCGTGTTCGTTTAACTCAGCCCAATCCGTCGAGTGGGGGGAGGCATCCATAGGGTCATCACCCCATTCGGTTGTTGGCCACCCAAGCATTCCGCCAAGAAGCCCCTTTTCAGGCCTTGTTTCCAGCAACCATGCCCCATCTGCACGTCGCGCGATATAGGCGATACCCGTGCGTGTTGGTTTGGGTTTCTTTGGCGTTTTCTTCGGTAATTCCAACTGCGTTCCGGCACCCAGCCCATCGCATTCGGTGCGGATAGGGCAAATCCCGCAGGCTGGTTTTTTCGGTGTGCACACTGTTGCACCAAGGTCCATTATTGCTTGCGCGTAATCGCCGGGCCGTTTTTTAGATGTGTGGCGCTGGGCGTATTCCATGAACACCGGCTTAGCGGCCGGAAGGGGCGTGTGATCATCATACACGCGCGCCATCACGCGTTCGACATTGCCGTCCAGCACTGTTGACGCTTCATCAAAGACAATCGCGGAGATCGCGGCGGCAGTATAGGGGCCAATTCCGGGCAACTGTATGAGTTCTTCATAGGAACGTGGGAACACGCCAGCATGTTCTTGAACCACTGCTCGGGCACATTTCAAAAGGTTACGCGCCCGTGCGTAGTACCCTAGGCCTGCCCATGCCGCCATTACTTCGGCATCCGCTGCCACTGCTAAGTCGGCAACTGTCGGCCACAGGGTCGTGAACTTTTCGTGGTATGCGCGTACGGCGGCGACGGTTGTCTGTTGAAGCATTACTTCCGACAGCCAAACTGCATAAGGATCAGGGCGTTTTCCGGCTTTTTTATCAGCAGGCATCACGCGCCACGGCATCACGCGTGCATGGATGTCGTACCAATCCAAAAGAGCGTTCGTAATCTCACGCAATGTTTATGACCCTTTAAGTTTGGTTTCTCTGGTGTTGTGGTGCCAGAGGTTTAGAATAGCGTACAAAGATGAAACAGCCACGTCCTCATAGCACAACGCGCGGATTCTCTCGTGCTGTCACCCTGATGCAGAAACGCATTCGAGGGGCGACCGAAACGCGTGGTTTCGCGCAGTCGCGTGTTTTGACCCATTGGGCAGAGATTGTTGGCGAAGCGACGGCCAAAATCGCGCATCCGGTTGATGTGGGCTATGCCAAGGGTGGGTTTGGCGCAACGCTGACGGTTCTGACGTCTGGCGCACAAGCGCCGATGCTTGAAATGCAAAAAGAGCAGATTCGCGAAAAGGTGAACGCGTGCTATGGCTACAACGCGATCGCCCGCATACGTATCACACAGACTGCGGCAACAGGGTTTGCTG
>Ga0209121_10004986_pt1 | contig 12194 bp, 10 predicted proteins | sample Cruoilmetagenom3_FD_187292 | JGI IMG/M metagenome (GOLD analysis project Ga0209121, IMG submission 187292) | Oil polluted marine microbial communities from Coal Oil Point, Santa Barbara, California, USA - Sample 3 (SPAdes) (version 2) | ecosystem: Environmental > Aquatic > Marine > Oil seeps ... | reverse complement strand
TCCAGCCTGACCAAACGAGCCTGCATGGCGGCCAGCTTGAGTGTCAAGGCCTCGACCTTGAGCCGGGCGGTCTCTCGCCCTGCATCTAATTGTGCTTGCTGCAGGGCCAACTCCTGCTTCATAGATTCTATTGTGTCCAGCAGGCCAAACTTATCACCACCAAACTGCATGCCAATATAAACACCGCTGCAAACAGGCAATCCCAACAAACAGACAGACAACAGCACTTTCGCCCAATTATTGAGCGTTAGTGACCGGGACTTGCCCTCACGATTGCTGATAAAAATTATGTTCACGGTTTTATCGCTTTATTGATATCTCTATTCTGGCCCACATTTCAGTCTTAATGACTGGTACATTATACGGTTAGCAATGGTTTCATATATGAGATCGGAGCCTCATCTTCATCATTTTCAAACGTGACCACTTCCCAGGCATCTGTCTGAGAAATTAATTCTCGAAGTGAGGCATTATTTAGCCCATGGCCAGACTTATGTCCCACAAACTCACCGATAAGACTATTACCCAAAAGGTACAAATCACCTATAGCATCGAGAATTTTATGTTTGACGAATTCATCTTCGTAACGAAGACCATCCTCATTTAAAACTTGGTATTCGTCAACTACGATAGCATTATCCATGCTGCCACCACGAGCCAAGCCCTGTGAACGCAAATACTCAATTTCATGCATAAACCCAAAGGTTCGGGCACGACTGACCTCTTTTACAAATGAAGTGCTGCAAAAATCTACTTCAGCCTTAAGAGTACGGTTATGAAATGCCGGGTGGTCAAAATCTATAGAGAAGCTAACTTTAAAACCATTAAAAGGCCTAAATGATGCCACTTTGTCGCCATCGGTAACGGTTACCGGGCGCTTGATACGGATAAATTGTTTTGGCTCTTCTTGCTCCCGAATACCGGCAGACTGCAAGAGAAAGACAAAGGGGCCAGCACTGCCATCCATAATCGGCACTTCGGGTGCCGTGACATCAATAATCGCATTATCGATACCAAGGCCGGCCATAGCGGACAACAAATGTTCCACTGTAGAAACACGAACATCACCATTCATTAAGGTCGTTGACAGGGTAGTTTCACCGACATTCTCTGCTTTGGCATATATTTCCACCACCGGATCCAAGTCAGTCCGACGGAAGATAATACCCGTATTAACCGGCGCAGGATGCAAGGTCAGATAAACCTTTTCACCCGTATGGAGGCCAACGCCTGTAGCACGAATCACATTATTCAATGTGCGCTGTCTAATCATTCTTCACTGACACCCAAAACTTTGCAAAGTCGTTCGACCTAAACTGTTCAAAAAGCAAGGGCGCAATACTAGCAGAACTGCGCCCTCAGCTCCAAATTAAGAACCACGGGTATACGAGGGGAAAACCAGTGGCTCCAAACCTGCCATTAATCCGCCTGACGACGCAAAAAAGCCGGAATATCCAGATAATCCATATCGGGGTCAGTTGCGGCATCCAGCTTTCGAGCTACCGCTTCACTACCCGTAGGCCCCCTACGAATTACGGTAGGTTTCTCGAGCGCGTCATAATCAGTTTCACCACTGCTTTTGCGAATACTGGCTCTCGTTTCGGCAGCATAAGTATTGTCCACAACCTTTGTAGGCTGCTTGCGCTCTACAGGCTGCCCCAAACCCGTAGCCACAACGGTCACCCGCAATCTATCGCCCATTTCTGGATCAATTACCGTACCAACGACGACAGTAGCATTATCGGAGGCAAAGGCTTCTACGGTATCCCCCACATCGGAGAACTCGCCCAACGACAGTTCAGGTCCCGCGGTAATATTGACCAATATACCACGCGCGCCCTGAAGGTTTATATCCTCCAAAAGTGGACTATGGATAGCAGTTTCTGCTGCCTCACGGGCACGATCTTCACCAACGGACTCGCCAGTTCCCATCATTGCCTGCCCCATCTCCGACATTACCGTGCGCACATCGGCGAAATCCACGTTAATCATTCCCGGGCGAATGATCAGGTCAGCAATTCCTTGTACAGCGCCTAACAATACGTCGTTAGCCGCCTTGAAGGCCTCCAGCAAACTGGTCGTTTTCCCCAATACCTGCAAGAGCTTTTCATTGGGCACCGTAATGAGGGAGTCCACCTTGTCCTTAAGATCTTTCAATCCCTCCTCGGCAACAGCCATACGCTTGCGACCCTCAAAAACAAAGGGGCGCGTCACAACGGCCACAGTCAAAATGCCCAATTCTCTCGCGACATCTGCAACAATTGGTGCCGCACCAGTACCCGTACCACCACCCATTCCTGCAGTGATAAATACCATATCGGCACCCTGCAAGACATCGGCAATGCGATCCCGATCCTCCATCGCAGCCTGCCGACCAACCTCGGGATTGGCGCCAGCACCCAAGCCTTTTGTTAGCCCGTTGCCCAACTGGAGAACAGTAGCATCCCCCATATCCTTGAGCGCTTGAGCATCAGTATTGGCACAAATAAACTCCACACCATCTACTGAACTATCCATCATATGCCGCAACGCATTACCACCACCGCCACCAACACCGATGACTTTGATTTCTGCGCTATCCGGTACGTTATCTATAATTTGAAACATAACGATTACCCCTCGTTTTGCCTGTCTTGGTTAAAAATTAAAAATCTACAAACTACCCTGAAACCAGCCTTTCAGCTGACTCAAAAAACCACCGCCGCCGCTACTCTCTCTGCGTTTAGCAGGCCGAGCACCTTCGCGTTGTTGCTGCATGCCATATAACAGCAGCCCAACTCCGGTTGAATAAATGGGGTTATCAACGATATCCGTTAACCCTTTAATATTTTGTGGAGAGCCTAACCGTACGGGCATATGGAAAATCTCTTCTGCCAGCTCAACGACACCCTCCATCTTTGCCGTGCCCCCTGTAAGGACCATGCCTGCGGCCACCAAATCCTCAAACCCACTGCGGCGTAATTCAGCCTGAACCAAGGTAAACAGCTCGTCATAGCGAGGCTCTGTCACCTCGGCCAAAGATTGGCGCGACAAGTCCCTTGGCGGTCGATCACCGACGCTGGGCACTTTAATGGTTTCCTCCGGCCCGGCCAGCTTTGCCAGAGCGCAGGCATATTTGATTTTCAGTTCCTCGGCATGGGCAGTGGGCGTGCGCAGTGCGTGCGCAATATCATTCGTCACCTGATCACCCGCTATGGGAATGACCCCGGTATGACGAATGGCACCATCAGTGAAAATGGCCATATCAGTCGTTCCTCCACCGATATCAACCAGGCACACGCCTAACTGTTTCTCATCTTCGGTAAGCACTGCATAACTGGAGGCCAGCTGCTCCAAAATAATGTCGTCGACTTCCAGCCCACACCGGCGAATACATTTTTTGATATTTTGAGCCGCGTTGGCAGCACAGGTAACCAAATGCACTTTCGATTCCAGCCGAACCCCTGACATCCCAAGGGGCTCACGAACACCCTCCTGGTTGTCGATAATGAATTCTTGTGGCAGCACATGGAGAATTTCCTGATCGGCAGGAATGGCCACAGCCCGAGCAGCATCAATAACCCGCTCAATATCCAGAGGGAGCACTTCGCGATCCCGAATTGCCACAATTCCATGAGAATTCAGGCTTCGAATATGACTACCGGCAATCCCCGCATACACAGAGTGGATATGGCAACCAGCCATCAATTCAGCCTCCTCTATGGCTCGCTGAATAGAGTGAACTGTGGACTCGATATTGACCACAACGCCCTTCTTCAAACCAGAAGACGGATGCAGCCCTGTGCCGACTATCTCCAGCGATCCGTCGGGACCCGCCTGCCCCACAATGGTCACTACCTTGGATGTGCCGATATCCAGCCCAACAATCAATTGCTCTTCGTTAGAGTTCGCCATTTTTCGACCTCATACCTGCCCCGATAAACCGGACGCCACCGCTAATGTCCGCGTAATTTTCTTTTCTATCACTTTTGTTTTATCCAACCACTTCACAGCAACACCGTTGTCATAACGTATATCCACCTGAGCAATTCGCCCAACTTGCGACTTTAATTCCAGCTCCCAAACCATCAGAAACCTGCGCATTTTTTCAATAACCTGATCGCGGCCTATAACAAGCTGAAGGCCGTTATCCAGGCCTAACCACCAAGCTCCTCGCTCATCACGCTTGAGTGCCGCAATCTTTAATCCGGATGGCTGCAGTAACTGAGCCACTTCTCGGTAAGCATTCATCAGCGACCGCTCACTGTTTATTGCACCATCCAAAACAGGCAAGCTGGCGAGCCCGCTGTTATCTTCGATCTCGAGCATTTCTCCCCGATTATTAAGAAAGCCTCGATCACCCCAACGAGCAATGGGCACTTCCTCTACGACGGTGATAACCAAACCGCTCGGCCATTGCCGACCCACCGTTACCTGATCGATCCATGGATGCAATTCCAACTGTTCACGGATCTGAGCTAAGCTCAAACTGAGAAGCCCTCCACGAACTAGCGGCTCCACCAACAGCTGAACGTCGCCTTGATCAACGTGAGAGAACTGCCCCTTCACCGCTATCACCCCAATTGGCACATCAAGCTTGTGAAACAACCTTTCTCCGCCCCAGAGCAAAGCCAAGGCCACCGCCACCAGCACCAAAAAATACGTACCCCTGATCAGCCAGCGCAGGCGAACACGCCACGGGCGGCGTTCACCTTGCCGCTGCGCTCCACCACTCTGAATACTGCCTATCGCCATTACTGATCTCTAAACATCTAACTATTTAATTTTTTATCAAACGCCCAACCGCTAACGAGCACTGTCCAAAACTCTCAACACCAAGTCATCAAAGCTATAACCGCCCTGTGCGGCCGCCATAGGCACCAGGCTGTGACTCGTCATTCCCGGTATGGTGTTCACTTCCAATAAGTAGAACTCGCCTGCCTGATCAGCCATCACATCAACACGTCCCCAGCCACTACAGCCCAAGCTGTCAAAGGCCTTTCTAGCCAGCTCTCTCAACCGCTCTTCAGCCTCGACATCCAACCCACAAGGGCAGAGGTAGCGGGTATCATCAGCGAGATATTTCGCATCGTAATCATAAAAAGTGTGGTCTGTTTCGAGCTTGATAGGAGGGAGCATCTCGCCACCCAGAATCGCTACCGTATACTCCGCGCCAACAATCCACTGTTCTGCGATGACACTGCTATCGAGCCTTGCCGCAGCCTGCCACGCCTCCCGCAAGGACTCTTCACTGTCCGCACGGGTCATGCCAAGACTGGATCCTTCATGCGACGGCTTGACCATCACCACGCCACCCAACTCATCGAGCGTCGCCTGCCAGTCCGTATGCTTGTCGAGCACCGCAAATTTTGGCGTGGGAAGGCCTACACCTTGCCAAAATTGCTTGCTATGCAACTTATCCATAGCCAAAGCCGAGGCAAACACTCCACTGCCGGTATAGGGCAACCCCAAGAATTGCAACGCCCCCTGTAGAGAGCCATCTTCGCCCCCAGGGCCATGCAACATAATTAGCACCCGGTCTAACTGATGGGCCGGCAACTGCTGTAACAAGTCTGCACCCACGTCGATAGGGACGACATCAACCCCACAACGAACCAAGGCCTCTATGACCGCCTTGCCCGAGAGCAAGGAAACCTCTCGTTCCGCCGAGGTGCCGCCGTACAGCACGCCGACCCGACCATATTTCTGCTTCATTGATTCACTGACAGTCATCGAATCTCCCTACCTTAACTTTCTTTCGGCCAGATTTTTCACTAGCTTTCCAACGCTGCCCGCGCCCTGGGTAATCACAATATCGCCAGCCTGGACAATGTCCCGCAAGACATCGCCCACCCCCTCAATAGTCGGCACATAGATTGGATCAACCAATCCGCGCTGACGGATACTGCGGCACAGTGCGCGGCTATCGGCACCGGGAATTTCTTCTTCTCCCGCGGAGTACACCTCAAGCAGCACCAACACATCACAACTGGAGAGCACCTGGACAAAGTCCTCGTACAGGTCACGTGTTCGGCTATACCTATGAGGCTGAAATACCATGACGAGACGCTTGTCAGGCCAACCCTCACGTACCGCTTTCACTGTGGCTGCAACCTCTCGGGGATGATGACCGTAATCATCGACCAACATTGCAGAACCGCTTCCAACCGGATATTCCCCGTAGATTTCAAAGCGCCGTCCAACCCCCTGAAAACCAGAAAGACCCGACTGAATAGCCTGATCAGACAGCCCTTCATCAGAGGCAACAGCAATCGCTGCCGCGGCATTTAATACATTGTGAACACCGGGGATATTCATCTCGATCGACAATGGCTCTTGCTGATCGGGACGGTAAATAACGAAGCGGCTGTGACGCTGCTCCATGCTCACCTGATCGATCCGGAAATCGGCGTCCTCCGAAAAGCCATAAGTCAACACAGGACGAGAGACATCCGGCAAGATGTCACGGACGACGGGATCGTCAATACAAAGCACAGCCAAGCCGTAGAATGGGAGATTGTGGAGAAACTCCACAAAAGTTTGCTTCAACCGATTGAAGTCAAAACCATAGGTTTCCATATGATCGGCATCAATATTCGTAATGACCGCCACCATGGGCTGCAAGTGCAAAAATGAGGCGTCACTTTCATCGGCCTCGGCAACCAAGTATCGACTTTCCCCCAGCCTGGCATTAGCGCCGGCACCCTTGACAAGGCCACCAATAACAAAGGTTGGACCTTTTCCTTCCGCTGCAAGGATTGATGCCAGCAAACTAGTCGTCGTTGTTTTTCCGTGCGTGCCAGCCACAGCAATACCATGCCGATAGCGCATCAGTTCGGCCAGCATTTCTGCACGCCGCACAACCGGAATACGCAACTCACGCGCACCCGTAATTTCCGGGTTATCCACGGTTACCGCAGAGGATTGCACCACCACATCAGCTTGACTGACATTCGATGCACGATGGCCAAGCCATATGGTTGCCCCCAACTGCTTCAGGCGCCGAGTATTGTTATTTTCACCCAAGTCCGAACCCGAAATTTCATATCCCTGGTTCAACAAGACCTCGGCAATCCCACACATACCGCTGCCGCCAATACCAATAAAATGGATACGACGAATGCGGCGCATTTCGGGCACCTGATATATACCCTTAGTACTCACGGCACACCTCCATACAAATATCCGCCATCACCTCGGCAACATTCGGCTTGGCTAAGTTCTTGGCGCTTACAGCCATATCTCTTAATTTTTCGCCATCTCCCAGCAGCGACTGCAACAATGACGCCAGCTTTTCAGGCGTTAGGTCTGCCTGCTGAAGGAGCTTCGCCGCACCTTTACTCACCAACCACCCAGCGTTCATTGTTTGATGATCATCAATGGCATGGGGATAGGGAATCAAAATGGAACCGACGCCGGCCGCTGCCAACTCAGAGACGGTAAGAGCACCAGCCCGGCAAAGCACCAGATCAGCCCAACCATAGGCCTCGGCCATATTGGCAATAAAGGGTTCGATACCAGCCGCCACACCAGCCTTCTGGTAGGCAGCCTCGGTAATGGCAACGTGCGCCCGGCCACACTGATGCCGCACATCCAACCGCAAGTCATCTGGTAACAACGACAAGGCCTCTGGAAGCTGCTGGTTAATCGCCAACGCACCCAGACTACCTCCCAGCACCAGAAGCCGCATGGGTCTAGCGCCAACAGATACCCGCTGTTCGGGGGCAGCTATATTTAAAATTTCTTTACGCACGGGGTTTCCGGTCCAAATCCCATTGGGTAATGCTCCAGGAAAAGCCTCTAATACTCGGGTGGCTATTTTTGCGAGCAGTTTGTTCGTGGTCCCAGCCACGGCATTCTGCTCGTGAATCACCAGCGGCAACCCTAAAAGTCTCGCACCCAGCCCACCGGGGCCAGAGGCAAACCCACCCAGGCCCAACACCACATCGGGACGTTCATAGCGAATAACACCAATGGCCTGCCACAATGCCCGCACCAACAAGAGCGGCGCTTTCAACAACTTGGCAACGCCCTTTCCACGCAGACCGGTCACGTCAATGTAATTAATGGGAAACTGATTAGCCGGCACCAGCTCAGCTTCGATACCACGCCTGGTACCCAGCCAGCTCACTGCGACGCCACGATCACGCAACTCCTGCGCAACAGCCAACGCGGGAAATACATGACCTCCAGTGCCTCCAGCCATCACCATCACTTTGCTACATCTCGGCTCTGTCACGTCTCACCTGTTTTGCTACAGCAGGGGCATTGTCCATTTCCCTGCTAATTCTCAACACCAAAGCCACCATGCCGCTACATATCAACAGGCTACTACCGCCATAGCTGATAAATGGCAGAGTTAACCCCTTGGTCGGGAGCAACCCCGATGTAACGCCAATATTAATAAACGCCTGGCCCGCCATCATCATGGCGATACCAAAACAGCTATAGGCTGCAAACCAGTCCTGCCGGCGCAGTGCTTTTTTGGCCACATGAAACACTCTGGACACCAGCAACATATAAAGCCCGACAACCACGGCAACGCCGAGCAACCCAAATTCCTCCGCATAAATGGCAAACACAAAATCTGTGTGAGCCTCTGGCAGATAAAATAATTTCTGCACGCTATTGCCCAGACCAACGCCAAACCATTCGCCACGACCAAACGCAATCAGCGACTGAGTCAACTGATAGCCGGTGTTGTACTGATCGGCCCAAGGGTCTAAAAATGTGACTAATCGCTGAACACGGTACGGAGACATAAATGCAATACCCGCCATACCGGACACCCCGAGAACTAACAAGGCGCTAAATTGCCACAACCGAACTCCGGCAATAAATAACATGCCCAGCACCGTGCCGCTCATCACCACGGCAGAACCGAAATCCGGCTCCAGCAGCAACAATAAAATCATGACACCCAGCACCGCCACAGGCTTCATAAAACCCTGCCACTGCACTCGCAGCTGACGCTGGTGACGCTCTAAATAACCCGCCATAAAGAGGATCACCACGAACTTTGCCAGCTCCGACACCTGCAAGTTGATCGGCCCCAGAGGAATCCAACGCTGACTGCCGTTCACTTTGCGACCAACTCCCGGGATCAGCACAGCCAACAGCATCAACAAGGTCAGAAATAGCAACGGCACACCATATCGGTACCAAATTCGCGATGGCACAGAAAGAAAGAGTGTCGCCACCGCCAACCCCATGGCGAGGAACATCAGATGCCTCTTGAGGTAAAAGAAACCGTCGCCATAGCTATGCTCTGCAAAACTAATGGACGCAGAACTAATCATCACCAAACCAATGCTGACAATCGCCAGCGTTGACAATAGTAACGACCGGTCAAGGCCACCCAAAAAGTCGTACGCACGAGGAAAACTTAAAGAGAGGACGGTCATTGCAACCCCTCCACAGCCGCGACAAATTGATTGCCACGATCTTCAAAACCCGAAAACATATCAAAACTGGCACAAGCGGGAGACAGCAAAACAATATCCCCCGCTTCAGCGGCTTGATGAGCAACCTCAACAGCCGCCATCATAGTTGTAGCGTATACCGTGGGAATACTGACACCGACCACATCGGCAATAAGAGAAGCGTCATCCCCGATTAATATCAACTGTTTAACCGATCCGGCCAATGCCTTTGCCAGCGGCGTGAAATCCTGCCCCTTGGCCTGCCCACCGGCGAGCAAAATTAAATTCTGGTCACCAGACAATCCCTCGATTGCTGCCAGCGCTGCACCCACATTGGTGGCCTTTGAATCATTGATATAAGTAACACCACCCAAATTTTTGACTGTGTGGCAGCGGTGGGGCAGCCCGCTGAATTGGCGCAGTACTTGTAACATGTCAGCCATCGGCAAGCCGACGGCCGAGCCCAATGCCAATGCAGCCAACGCATTACTGGTGTTATGACGCCCTTTCATAGCAAGCCCAGACTCGGGCATCAATGGCTTAAACTGATAAGCAAGCCAAGACTCTCCCTCGTGCTCCAGCAGACCAAAACCGCCAAAATCAGGCTTATTTAAACCAAAGCTCCACTGTTTCACGGTGTCACTCACGAGAGGCATACTGAGCTTGTCTTCACGATTGACAACCACCTGCCTCGCACCCTCAAAGATGCGGTGCTTGGCCTGATGGTAATCGAGCATACTGGCGTAGCGATCCATATGATCCGGGCTGATATTCAATACCGTTGCCACTTCAGCATTCAAACCGGACACTGATTCAAGCTGAAAACTGGATAGCTCCAACACATACAGAGCGTTACGTTCATCCAGTAACGCCAGCGCAGGAATACCAAGATTTCCGCCTACACCCACAGCCATACCAGCGGCATGGCACATTTCACCCACCAAGGTGGTCACCGTACTTTTACCATTTGAACCTGTGATTGCCACAATTGGAGCATTAGCGGCTCTGGCAAACAGCTCAATATCGTTAACCACTGGAATACCAGATCTAAGCACGGCTTGAATCGTGGGGTTCTGACGAGACAACCCGGGACTGAGGATCACCTCGTCCGCACCATCAAAACTGTCCAGCTCAAGCTCACCGAGAAATACAGGAATCTCCGGCAACTCCACTTTAAGCTGCCCTAAACAGGGGGGCTGTTGACGGGTGTCGAGCATCACAAAACGCTCACCAAGCTTTGCCAAATGACGAGCCACAGACAAACCCGTAGTGCCGATACCGACCACTACCTTTAGTTTGTTGCTGGCTATCAATTGTGTCATTGCCACACCTTTATCACGCTGCCCACTAACGAAGCTTCAACGTTGCCAAACCAAACAGCACCAAGACCACGGTAATAATCCAGAATCGAACAATCACCCGAGGCTCAGGCCAACCTTTTAATTCAAAATGATGATGAATCGGCGCCATGCGAAATATCCGGCGCCCCGTCAATTTGAATGAAGCCACCTGCATAATCACCGAGACTGTCTCGAGGACAAATACGCCGCTCATAATAAAAAACACGATCTCATGACGAACGATGACGGCAATCACGCCTAGCGCAGCACCAAGCGCCAAAGCACCCACATCGCCCATAAATACCTGGGCTGGATACGTGTTAAACCAGAGAAACCCGAGCCCCGCTCCGCCAAGCGCCGCACAAAACACACCCAACTCACCGGCCCCTTCGACGTAGGGAATATGCAGGTAGTCTGCAAACTGCGCATGCCCAACCAAATAGGCAATCACACCCAGTGCGCCACCTACTAACACCGTCGGCATAATGGCCAACCCATCGAGACCATCGGTAAGATTCACCGCATTGCTGCTTCCAACAATGACCAAGTAGGCAAGCGCAACGTAGAAAACGCCAAGAGGCATGGCCACTTCTTTGAAAAAAGGCACAATTAATTCGTTCTCAGCGCCCGTACTTCCACTTTGATAAAGGAAGACCGCAGCCCCCAAACCGGCGGCAGACTGCCAAAAATATTTCCACTTGGCAGGCAGCCCCCGTGAATTTTTTTCCACGACCTTTCGGTAATCATCAACCCAGCCGACTGCACCAAACACAAAGGTCACGATCAACACGACCCAGACATAGCGGTTAGACAAATCAGACCAAAGCAGGGCACTCACAAAAATCGACATTAGGATCAAAGCCCCACCCATAGTGGGAGTACCCGACTTGCTCAGGTGGCTCTGAGGCCCATCCGACCTAATAGACTGACCAATTTGGAGGTAATTAAGGCGCCGGATCATCGCCGGCCCCAACAATAGGGAAATACCCAGAGATGTCAGTACACCTAAAATTGCCCTGAAAGTTAGATATTTCACCACGCCAAAAGCAGTGAAATATTGTGCCAGGTAATCGGATAACCAAAGCAACATAACTACTGTTCTCCCGATTTTGTTATCTGCCGTACAACGTCTTCCATCGCCATAAAGCGTGAACCTTTCACCAAGACCACGGCATTGCCAGCAAGCAATGGGCGCAGACAGTCTGTCAGCGTCGCCTTGCTATCGAAGTGATGACCCTGAGCACCAAACGCCTGAACAGCATCCGTGCAAAGCGGCCCAACTGCCAGCAGGACATCAACCCCCTGCTCTGCAGCATAACGACCCACATCAGCATGCAGCTGAGCCTCATCGACACCAAGCTCACCCATGTCCCCCAACACCAGAATCCGGCAACCACTAAATTTCATCAACGTATTGATAGCCGCTTTCACAGAACCGGGATTAGCGTTATAG
>Ga0209121_10004985_pt1 | contig 12195 bp, 11 predicted proteins | sample Cruoilmetagenom3_FD_187292 | JGI IMG/M metagenome (GOLD analysis project Ga0209121, IMG submission 187292) | Oil polluted marine microbial communities from Coal Oil Point, Santa Barbara, California, USA - Sample 3 (SPAdes) (version 2) | ecosystem: Environmental > Aquatic > Marine > Oil seeps ... | reverse complement strand
GGAAAAAAACTGGTTCTATAAAAGGAAGTAGTAAAATTATATAATTATAAATGACTATAACTGATGGAGGTTTTTTAAATGTAAAGAGAAGAGATAAAGAAGATTGTAAGAGAAAATTATGGCAAAATTGTTAAACCAAAATAGTAGATTGAGCAGAAAAAATTACGATAACAAAGATTTAAGTATGAGGAAAGTTGCTTTATTCTCAATACTGGTTTCTGTTTTTCTAGTTGTAATAAAGATTACAGTTGCTTGTTTTACTAATAGTATAGGAGTTTATTCAGAAGCTCTAAATAATGGTCTTGATTTAGTGACAGTATTCATCACTTATCTGGCTATTAGAATGTCTACAAAGCCAGCTGACAAAGACCATACATATGGTCATGGCAAGTATGAAAATTTTTCAGCATTACTGGAATTAGCTATCATTTTCATTCTATGCTTTTTTATAATTTTTAAATCTATACAGAGAATAATATATAAAAATTTTGAGCTTAACATAACATGGTATATTTTTCTGATTTTAATTATTTCTATAATTCTTAATATTATAAGAGTTACTTATATAGGCAAGGCTGCAAAAAAGTATGACTCTACTGCTTTTAAAGCTAATTTTATCAATTATACTGGAGATATTTTTAGTTCAGTTATTGTAATAGTAGGTTTAATTTTTGCTAATATGGGTATTTATGTTGCTGACCCTATTGCCTCCATAATCATTTCTATAATTATTATAGCTTTTAGCTTAAAAATTGCTGTGAAAACTGCAAGAAACTTACTGGATTATATTCCTAAAGAAGTAACAGAAAAGGTTATAGATACCTTAAGTAAGATTACTGAGATAAATTCTATAGATAGAATAAAAATTCATGAAGTTGGAAATGTTATATTCATAAATTTAGACGTATGTCTTACAAGTAACCTATATTTGTCGCAGGTTGAAAGAATTAAGGCAAAGATAAAAGATAAGGTTTCAGAGAATATTTTGAACTCAGAAATAATAGTAGAGATAAAACCTTTGTTGTCTAATGAGAACATATCAGATCTTGTAAAAGAGGTTGTTTTAAATCAACCTGAAGTAAAAGGTATACACAATATTTTTATAAGCAAAGTAGGTAACTTTATTGATTTATCTATACATGTGGAACTAGACAATTATCTGAAATTAGATGAGGTTGAAAACTTGATAGAAATTGCAGAAGGAAAAGTTAAAGAGGTGAATAATAATATACGCAATGTATACATTCATATTGAGGATAAAAAATATGAGGAGAGTTGGAATGATGTTACTAAAGAATCTAAAAAATTAATTTTCAAAATTAAAAAAGAAATTTCTTGTTATGTAAAACCAGAAACTTGCCATGATTTTACAGTTCTTAAAAAAGAAAGTTTTTACAATTTAGCATTTCATTGTAAACTTGGTGGAGATTTAAATGTAGCAGAAGCACATAAGGTCGTTACTAATATGGAAAATAAAATAAAAGAAAAGTTTAAAAATATAGAAGAAATTTCTATACGCATAGAGCCAAAACGAAAAAGAGAGCCTGGCACTACTTAACTTAAAAAGATGCGACAATATAATTTTAATAAATATGAGAAATAAAATAAATATCTCATTATTTTTAATTTCCTTTTCAATTTTTATGTATCAAGTGTGCCTGCTTAGAATTCTCTCTATTTCTGATTATTATCATTTTGCTTTTTTAATTGTAAGCATAGCTCTTTTAGGATTTGGAATTAGTGGGAGCTTTTTATATTTTTTTATAAATAAATTTAAGGACCCGAATTTCATTCTCCTGTTTTTCTCATTTTGTTTTTCTATATCAATAGTTATAAGTTTTATTGCAATCAATCTTATTCCTTTTGACTCTTTTAAGATTGCATGGGAACTAAGACAAATTTTTTATCTGGCAGTATATTATTTATCTTTGCTTCTTCCCTTTTTCTTCGGAGGTTCTTTTATAGGATATATATTCTTTGCTCAGGAAAAACCGGGGATAACTTATTTTTATAATTTGATAGGGTCAGCAGCAGGATCACTTCTTGTAATATTCCTTATACCGTTTATAAGTGAAAGAGGAGTAATTATAGCTTCAACTGTTATAGGATTGGCTGCAACTTTTATTCTGATAAATAAAAGGTATTTAAAGGTTTTTCTAATTTCAGTTGTTATTTTTTTAATATTGCTGTCTTCTATTTTGCTTTATTTTCCTCAAGTCATGGATATCAGGATGTCTCCATATAAAAGTCTGGCTACAGTACTTCGGTATCCTGATTCAAAAGTGATATATTCAGGTGAAAATTCATATTCGGTAGTAAATGTAATAGAAAGCTCCAGCATAAAATCTGCTCCTGGAATTAGTTTAAAATATGGCAAAGCTCCGCCTGCGCAACTCGGAATAACTATTGATGGTGACAACCTGTCTGCAATTACAAAGGTGCAAGAGGACGTTAGCGAACCTGGATTTATGGAGTATCTTCCCATATCTTTACTTTTTACTGCAAAGCCGTATCCAGAAAATGTTCTGGTAATAGAACCTGGAGGTGGGCTGGATGTCCTGGGTACTCTGTATTTTGATAGTGAAAGTGTTTATGTCGTTGAAAGTAACAGCCTGGTAGTTGATATTTTAGAGAAAGATTTTTCTGAGTTTAGTGGGAAAATTTACAACAGAGATAATGTAAAAATATATGAAACTTCAAGTCGTAACTTTGCTAAAGTAGCACCAGTCCATTTTGATTTAATAATTATAAGCCTGTCGGATAGTTTCCATCCTATCTCTTCAGGAGCGTATAGCTTAAATGAAAATTATCTTTATACCACCCAGTCTTTTAAGGATTTAATAAAGATACTAAAAAAAGATGGGGTGCTGGCAATAACCAGATGGGTCCAGTTTCCTCCAAGTGAAAATTTAAAAATTCTGTCAACTCTGATGGATAGCTGCAGCAAATTAGATATAAAAGAGGTTCCCAGCAATATATTTGCTTTCAGAAGCTGGTCCACTCTTACCACAATGTTTAAAAAAGATGGATTTCTGCCGCGGGAAATAAGTGATCTTAAGATGAAAACAGGGGAACTAAATTTTGATATTGTTTATTACAACTCAGTAGCAGAAGATGAGGTAAATATTTATAATCAGTTGGACAGGCCTTACTTTTATGATTTTTATAAAGAAATACTGGAGGATGATGATAAAGCCAGAGAAAATTTTTATGATAGTTATTATTTTAATATAAGTCCTTCTATAGATGACAGACCCTATTTTTTTGATTTTTTTAGATTTGGTCAAATGTCTGATATTATAAAATATTTTGGTAAATCCACTCAGCCTTTTGGTGGAGGAGGGTACCTGATACTGATTGCGGCTTTAATTATTTCTATTATTCTTTCAATTCTTCTTATTTTATTTCCCTTGAGAATTAAAAGGATAAATATAAATATCAGGAGAGACTACAGGTTTTTAATTTATTTTCTTGCTCTGGGTTTCGGGTATTTCTTTATAGAACTTCCTTTTATTCAGAAATTTATATTAATCTTAGGAAAGCCAGCTTATTCTCTCTCGGTAATTCTGTTTAGTTTAATGCTGTCTGCAGGTCTGGGAAGCTACCTGAGCAGCCGCTTCAGGTTTGATTTGAGATTGGTTATTCTGATTTTGGTATCTTATATTGCGGTGTTTATATGGAGTTTTCCATTTGTATCAGATTTTATAATTTCAAAAGATTTGTGGCAAAGATTTTTATACACAATATTACTTATAATGCCAGCAGGATTTTTTATGGGCATACCTTTTCCGACAGGTATATCTAAAGCTAAGCAAAAAAGGAAAGAAATAATACCATGGCTCTGGGCAGTCAATGGTTGTGCATCAGTAATTGGGTCTATTGCAGCAGTTATTATCTCTATACATTTTGGATTTTTTGTTGTTATTGGAATATCTGTGCTGCTTTATATTTTGGCTTTAATATCTTATAAATTTTGTTGATTTTTGAAATCTTCTTCTTATTATTATAGTTTATGCTAATCTTTTTGATATTTTCTGGTAAAGGGAACAAAAGCCACGTCACAAATTTTTATAGTTTTTATATCTTCACCATGTTTGACTACTTTCCAGAGCACCTGGTTCCATCCTGGTGGTCCCACTGGTATTACCATAATCCCTCCATCTTTTAGTTGATCTATTAGTGGCTGAGGGATGTGGTCAGGGGCTGCAGTTACTATTATACGATCGTAAGGTGCATATTTTTTCCATCCAAAATATCCATCATGATTGCTTATCTTAATTTTTGTATAACTCTGGCTATACAAAGTTTTTTTTGCCTCTTCATATAAAGAGGGTATTATTTCAACGGTATAAACTTTATCTACAATCTCAGCCAGAATTGCTGCTTGATAGCCTGAGCCTGTTCCTATTTCTAAGACTTTTTCATCTCCTGAGAGTTTTAAACTTTCAGTCATTAGAGCTACTATATAAGGTTGAGATATAGTCTGTCCCATACCAATGGGAAGAGGTCTATCAGTATAAGCCTGGTCTTTATAACTTTTATCTACAAAGTTTTCACGTGGGACTTTTCTCATTGCATCAAGCACTTTTTTATCTTTTATACCTCGAGAGATAATTTGATTTTCTAACATTTTCTGTCTTAAAACTTCGTATTTATTAGAATCAGTTAAATCTTTATTTTTTTCTGCATTGCCTTCTATATTTGGAGACCAAAAAATAAAAAAAGATATTATTGCTACAGCCGCAAAGGCTATAATAAATATTATAATTATTTTATTTTTTTTAGCTATTGCCAACTTTTAACTTTTTTATGCTATAATATTTTACTTTAATTAGTGACAGAGTAATATTATTATACTTAAATAATTATATCACTATATTATAAAAAGATTGATTGCATTAAAATCTTATAAAAATTAAAAGTTTGCAGTTAAAAGATTATTAAATTAAGCTAACTTTACTACAAGGATTGGAATATGACTAATTTAGAGCTCTCAACTATATTCTCCAGCATGGCAGAAATTTATAAATTTAAGTCAAAAGACAAAAGTATAGTAATAACTTTGACGAGAGCTTCCAGAACAATAAACGGATATCCTGAAGAAATTGAGAGCGTATATTCTAAAGGAAAGCTCGGGGAACTGCCAGGGATAAATGAAACATCATATCAACTCATAAAGGAGTATTTTAAAACAGGAAAGATAAGGATATATGAAGAGATGAAATCAGAGTACTGTGAAGAATTAATTAAATTTGTAAGAGTAAGCGGGCTTGGAGCACGAAGAATGTATAAAATTTATAGTACTTTGGGTGTCAGTAACTTAGGAGATCTGGAAAGTAAGTTGTTTGATAAAAATTTTGTTAACAATATCCTGAGCAAGGACGATATAAATAAAGATATAGTAAGCAAGTTTTATATAAAAAAGTTGGAGGAAGCACTGCTTTATTATAAAAGTATAAGGGGGAAGCTGCCGAGAGGATATATTGAAAATTTTAAGGAAAGAATAAGAAGAGAGTTAAAAAAAATAAAGGAAATAAAAAAAATTAAATTTGTAGGATCGATAAGGAGAAAGAAATCTACTGTAAGAGATATAGATATTTTAATTTTGCCTTATTTTAATATTTCATCATATAGTTTGAGCGAAAGCGAGAAATTGATAAAGAAGTTGGAAACACTATCCTTTGCAGGAGAGCTGGTAAGTAAGGATGTAAGAGCTGAAAATATAAGTGCAAGATTTAAAACTGTATTTAATGTAGATATAGAATTTATAATTAGCAGTTATAAAGATTGGGCAGTAGATTTGCTATATACTACGGGAAGCAAGGAGCATATAAGAAAGTTAGAACTTATAGCCAGAGAAAAGGGCTATTTTGAAGATGGGAGAATAAATATAAGTAGTAATATTATAAAGAATTTAAAAAAAGACTTGGAAGCAGGATCAGAAGAGGATTTAGATATTCAGGAAAAGGAAATATATAGTTTGCTTAATCTACAATATATACCCCCAGAACTTAGAGAAGATTCAGGAGAGATAGAACTTGCAAGAAAGTTTTTGCTGCCACAACTTATAAAAGTTGAAGATATAAAAGGGGATATGCATATTCATTCCAGTTGGAGTGATGGAATTATCAGTGTGGATGAAATGATAGAGAGAGTCAGGAAGTATAAGTATGAGTATATAGCAATTTCTGATCATTCGCAGAGCAATGTTTATGGTAGAGGTTTAAATGAAGAGAGGATTATGGAGAAGATAAAATATATAGATAATTTAAACTCCAGGATAAGAGAGGCTACTATTTTGATGGGGGCAGAAGTTGATATAAAAAGAGTTGGAAAATTAGATTATAGTAATGATATATTAAAGAAAATAGATATAGTAATTGGTGCTCTGCATTCAAGTTTTTTAAATAGTGGCAGTGAAAATACAGAAAGGGCTGTAAGTGCACTTGAGAATAAATATGTGGATATTTTTGCTCATCCAACTGGGGTAGTTTTTGGAAACCGTGCTCCATATTTTATAGATATAGACATGTTAATAGAAGCTGCCAGCAAGAATAACAAAGCTTTAGAGATAAACTCTTACTTTACAAGGTTGGATTTGAATGAAGAAAATGCTAGAAAAGCAAAAAAGAGGGGTGTAAAAATTGCTATAAACACAGATTCTCACCGTATTGAGGATATGGATATGATTAAATTAGGAGTTGATGTTGCAAAGAGAGCAGGGCTGGAGAAAGATGATGTACTAAATACTATGTCGTGGAAAGAAATTAAGGAATGGAAAAAAATGAGATTGTAGTTATAAGCAATCCAGGCTTTCAGTTGTCTTTATGATATTTAAATACTTTTTTATCTTTAAAATCAGGTATAAACAAATCATCTTTACTATTTAGTGATATATAATCCTGTGTCCATCCAAAATTAAAACCTAATTCTTTGGCATATTTTACTATTTCAATGTATTCTCTGGCTGTTATTCTTCTGGATAGCTCAGGATAGTTTCTGGCTTTATATGCAGGGTGATATTGTGCCATAATGCTAAGATATACGTCTGTTGACAATTCATTTTTTATAAAATCTAAAGTTTCTCTAATTCCTCCTATGTCATCAGGCATAACAAGTAGTCTTATAAGAAGTCCCTTTTTAGCAATGCCATTTGAATCAAGTTTTAGTCCACCAACCTGGCTGTACATTTCTTTAAGTGACTGCCTGTTATATCTAACATAGTTTTTAACTTGAGAGTATTTTTCTGCTAAAGTATTACTGCTGTATCTTGCATCAGGCATGTATATATCTACTGCACCATTTAGCATTTTTATTATTTGAGGACTATCATATCCACCTGTATTAAAAACAGTAGGGATAGTTAACCCCATTTTTCTGGCTATTGTAAGTGCTTTCACTATCTGGGGAATCCATATAGTTGGTGAAACAAAATTAATATTGTGGCATCTTTTAGTTTGGAGCTTTAGCATAGTATCAGTAAGGGCTGATATACTATTTTCTCTTCCTTCATGTTCCTGACTTATCTGATAATTCTGGCAGTAAACACATTTCATATTGCAATAGGTAAAAAATATAGTTCCTGAACCTCTGGTGCCTGAAATTGGAGGCTCCTCTCCATGATGGGGCATAGCAGATGAAACTACGGGCTGATATCCTGCTTTGCAAAAACCTTTTTCTCCTTTTTTTCTATTAACACTGCATTTATGAGGGCAAATAGTGCATTTGCTTAAAATCTTATCCAGTGACTTTGATAAGTTTTTTAGCTTCATTTTGAATTCTTTTTATATCATAAAAATTTTATATTTACTTAAATAATTTTAGTTTAATAGAGAAAAATTGGAAAGAGTAATAGCCAGAGCAAGGTATGTATTAGCGGAGCAAAGTATTCATTAGATTAGACAGACCCAAATTAATATCTAATTTGGGTCTGTCTGACCGATAATGAAATAATGCTAAAACATGGCGGTTTTACTTTTTTACAAATGGCTTTTTTCTTTCGGCAACTTTTAATTTTCTTTGAACTTTTGAATTATTTATATAGTACAGAGTTTCATTTATTAATTCAGGATTATCCAAAAGAAGTTTTTCAACTTTATGTATTCTGTATTCTAAAAAATATTCAGGAGATATATTTAGCCCGGCTGCAATGATTTCAATGGTATTTTCTGGAGGAGGGTGTTTTCTTTTCTTTAGTTTACTAAAATAACTGTAGTTAAGATTAGTTTTATTTGCTAAACTTCTAAGTTTTATTTTCTTTTTCTCTATTATTTCTTTTAGAGCCTGACCAAAGTATTTATTGGAGTACTGCATATATTAGTTAGTATTGAAATAATTAGTAAATATTTTTTTTATTCTTTATTTTCTTGTTTTTTACTTTCTAATACTACATTATCATAGGGGGTTATATAAGGATTTAGGGGAATAATTAGTTGACAATTTATTCAACTAATATTATTAACATTACCAGAACACCGGATGAATGGTAGAAACTTTTTACAGATCCTATCCTTGGTAACTCTGCTTTAAATAGAATTTGTAATTCTTAATATCAGATACTGATTGAGGTTGAATATATTAGAAGAAAAATAAGCCTAAATAATAACTTAGAATGAAAAATGTCAGCCGTTTTTATTTCTGGCTAATACCTAGTTTTTGGGCATACTGCTATCCCACAGATTCCAGGTCCAGTATGAGCACTCATTATGGTTGTTATATCGGTCAGAATAAATTCATCAATTTCAATATTATTATCGCCTCTTACCATCTTTTCAAGTTCCAGGGCCGTGTTTATATCTGAACCATAGAAAATGCCAATCTTTGTCTTATTAGCATAGGAAGACTCTTTTTTAGCTTGTTTGTAAAGTTCGATAATAGCATTTCTTTTATTTCTTACAAACTTCTTTAACTTTATCTTTCCATTTCTATCTATAGTAAGAATAGGTTTAAATATTACGGATTTACTTAAGAACTTGCCAAGAAAAGGTGTTCTTCCTCCTCTAAATACATATTCAAAATTTTCTAATATTGCAAAAAACTTGCTTCTTTTTGTTAAAAATTCTATTAAAGAATCTATTTCTTCTTCACTTGCTCCACTTTTAGCAGCTCTTGCTGCTTCTAATACAATAAAACCTAAACTAATAGTGACATTTTTGGAATCAATAACTTTAATTTTAGCCCTGGGGAAGAATTTTTTAGCTTGACTTGCAGAATTGAAAGTACCAGAAAGTTTTGAACTAAGATGGATAGAATAAATTATAGTTTTTTCCTCATTCTCTATTAAATTTCTGTAAGCTTCTGCAAAATCTCCAGTAGAAGGGGCAGAGGTATATACTTTTGTCCCTGCTTCTAACTTTTTATATACATCACTGCTGGTTATTTCTTTTCCTTCTTTATATAATTTTCCTTCAAAACCAACATATAGAGGTACAATAGTTATATTATTTTCTTTTGCCATTGCCTCAGGAATATCAGACGTAGTGTCTGTTAATATAGCAATATTATTCATAGCCCAATCCTTTCTAAGTTTAAAAAATAAAACTTAAATTAATTTTAGAATATAATAACCAGATTTTAAGACCTACATAGCCATGCCTGTAATGAGTATAAAAAAATACAACTTAAACTATATTTATATATTAACATTATTTTGCAGTTAATTTAAAAAAGGCTACTCTTCTATTGTTACCTTTGAATCTTTAAAATCTACTTTTAGTATTTTATTTTTAAGAATTTTTGTTCCGATTAGAACATCTTTAGTTCGATTAGTTAAACTAAACACCTGAAGTTCATCTCCATCAAAAACAATCTTTCCAAGATAGACCTTTTCTTCTACTATATCCCCGTTAGCTAATTCATATTCTTCTGTACCTAAAAAATCCCAGTTAGATGCTTCAATCAAGGTAGTTGGGATACTAATGTAGCCATTAAAACCAGTATCTATTATTGCACTAACTTTCTTTGAAGTGCTACTGGAAAGATAGACGCCTATCTTAATAATTGGTTCATCAAAATTATTCACAATACCTTCTATCATGAACAACCCTTCCTAAATTTATGAACGACAGGATACCCAATACGAAAGAATACAAATATTTTATCAGGGAACTCGCTCCTGGCTTTCTGGGCAGCGTCTAGCTCATCCTCTCCAATAAAATACTTGCCAGAGTCAACTTCAATAGCAACAATCTTCCCTCTATTTTTTTTAAATTTAGGCCGGAGTTTTTTATAAATAGTTTTTCCTTTTTCTGTAAATTCTTCTTTATCTAGAAGTTTTTTCATTTTATATATTTCCTTTTATCTTATTAGTTCTGTTTATTTTTTTCTGTTATATTTACTATTTTTAATTATAACATATAAATTAAATAGGTTATGCAAGTTTTTTTCTGTAAATTTATTCATCGCTGTCTCCAATCAAGGTTGTGCAAATTTTTTTAGCAATTTCTACCACTCATATGTAGTAGAAATAATAAATACATTAAAATTAGATTTTTAATTTATTTATTTACATAAATGTGCAAATAAGCTATAATTATTTTTATTTAATATGATAATTTATTGAGGAAAGCCTTTTGAAGAATAATTACGGGACGGAAACAGATTATTTGCCAATCAACAGGTGGCCACAGGATGAAAGGCCAAGAGAGAAACTTATAAAGCATGGCAGCCAATACCTTACCAATGCTGAGCTTCTTGCAATAATGCTCAGGACCGGAGTCAGAAACAATGGCAACAGCAAGTCAGCTCTGGATCTGGCGAAAGCACTATTGACCAGGTACAAGCATTTAAATGAACTGCTTGATGTTTCAATTGTGGAACTAGTCAAGATTGAAGGTATTGGTAAGGCAAAGGCTGCACAAATAATGGCATCTTTAGAATTAGGTAAAAGGGTAATCTCCGAAAAAAATGGAAACAATACAAGCTTTAGATGCAGTGAGGAAGTAGCCAATTATTATATTCCTCTTATGAAGGATTTAAAAAAAGAACAGTTCAGGGTAATCATGCTGGATATAAAAAATAAGATAATAAAAGAAGTGCTGATCTCGCAGGGCTCTTTGACGTCTTCAATTGTCCATCCGAGAGAAGTATTAAAGCCGGCAATTAAGGAATCTGCTGCATCGGTCATTTTCTTACATAATCACCCCAGCGGAGATCCCGAGCCTTCACTGGATGATATTGAAGTTACCAGGAGGCTCTGCAAGTCCTGCAGTATTATAGGAATAAATGTACTTGATCATATTATTGTTGCAGAAAATGGTTATTTCAGCTTTAAACAAAAAGATATGATTTAGATATTGCATTGGATAAAATCCTTAATACATCTCAGGTAATACAGCTTGGTTTTTCAATAATTTTATTAATTCTTTACAAGAGTGAAATGTGTTAAAGAAAAGTCTGGGGATAAAAATACAGCAGTAATACAAATGCCCAAAATGATGAAAAAGATTTATGCTTTTATAGATAGCCAAAACGTAAACTTGGCAACCCAAGATCGCGGGTGGAAATTGGATTTTGGCAGATTTTATGTTTATCTTAAGGACAAGTACAAGGTTTCTAAAGCATTTCTTTTTATTGGGTATGTTGCTGGTAATGAGGCTTTGTATACTTTTTTACAAAAAGCTGGTTATATTGTTGTCTTCAAACCAACCTTAGAGTATAAAAAAGAAGGCAAAATATATACAAAAGGAAATGTCGATGCAGAGTTGGTTTTACACACAATGATTGAATACTATAACTACGATAAAGCGATTATTGCTTCAGGTGATGGGGACTTCTGCTGTTTGATCGAATATTTGGAAAAAAAAGACAAGCTTCTACATGTTATAATTCCAAACTCAAAAAAATACTCTGCTTTATTGCGAAAATTTAAAAAATATTTCGTCTATCTTGAGATTGTTAAAAACAAGTTAATAAAGAAGTAAAAAAAGAGGGGCATTAACCTTCGGACGGAACCTTAGGTGTTTTCCCCTCATCGTGATGGTTAGTATACTACCATACATACCATACCTCGTCAAATATTAGGCGGTTTTTTACATAAACAGCATCGTAATTTTCCTGCATAATCACTCCAGTGGTGACCCTGAGCCTTCACTGGATGATATTGAAGTTACCAGGAGGCTCTTTAAATCATGCAATATTGTAGGAATAAATGTGCTTGACCATATTATTGTTGCAGAAAATGGTTATTTCAGCTTT
>Ga0209121_10004983_pt1 | contig 12199 bp, 9 predicted proteins | sample Cruoilmetagenom3_FD_187292 | JGI IMG/M metagenome (GOLD analysis project Ga0209121, IMG submission 187292) | Oil polluted marine microbial communities from Coal Oil Point, Santa Barbara, California, USA - Sample 3 (SPAdes) (version 2) | ecosystem: Environmental > Aquatic > Marine > Oil seeps ... | reverse complement strand
AGAGGTTAACAGTCATGATTTTGATTCTATGAGGTGGTTGATTGGCAGTGATTATGAACAAGTATATGCTATAGCTGATAATTTTAAATGCCCCCAATACAGAGAAGAATATCCTGATTTCTATGATACAGCTGCAGTTAGTTTAAGATTTAAAAATGGAGTTTTGGGCATGATTGATGGATGTTGTCCTGCTACCTATGGTTGTGATGCGAGGATGGAAATCTTAGGAACAGAGGGAATGGTGCAAATAGGTTCTCAACAGGCTTACTCGGTCTTGGTTTGGAATAACAAGAGTCAACTAATCAAAGAAGGCAATAAAAGCTGGAGAATTTTATTTAAAGATGCATACTTAGAGGAGGATAAGCATTTTGCTAATTGTATATTAAACAATGAAGAACCAAAAGTTAATATTGAGGATGGGAAAAAAGCGATTGAAATAGTTTTAGCAGCAAATAAATCAATTAAGATGGGTCAACCAGTTAGATTATAAAGTGTTTATATTAATGCAAAGTTTAAGAGGTGAAAATATGCAATATTCTATCAGTAACTGAATATATGCAACGGAAGATTTAAAAAAGAGCTTTCAAAGGTTAGCAAAGTACGAATATGATGCGGTAGAACTTGAAGGAGAACCCGATAAAGAAAAATATAAACCTAAAAAGGTTAAAAAAATGTTACAGCAGTATGGGCTCAAAGTTTCTTCTATTGCTGGAATGTACCTATGGAAAGAAGAGATAAAAAAGGGATCTGGCTTCCTCGGATAAGAAGATCAGGGAACAGACTATTGAATATCTATTTAGGTGTATAGATTATGCCAAGTTGATAGGTGCGAAACTTGTCATTATTGTTCCAGCTGCCGTATCTAAATTAGCTCCCTTTCTAAATAAAAAAAGAAGACTGGAAAAATTCTGTAAAGGCAGTTCAGGAAGTAGCGAAATATGCGGAGAAAAAAGATATTTTACTGGCAATAGAGCCGATAAACAGATATGAAACTTATTTGGTCAATAGCATTCAGGATGCTTTATATTATGCCCGTGAGGTAAATTCAAGTCATGTAAAAATTATAGCAGATACTTTTCGTATGAATATAGAGGGGCGAGATATACCAGAAGCAATTAGAATGGCCGGTAACAACCTGATTAATGTTCATATAGCAGATAGTAATCGGTGTTCAGTAGGAAGGGGACATATAAATTTCAAAGCGCTTATTAAAGCATTGAAGGAAATAAATTATCAATATGCATTGACTTTAGAGCCATTACCACCAGTTTCTGATCCTTACCTTGCTCTTAAAGGAGGAGTTTCAGGGGATATTTTCGATCAATATGCTGCGAAAGCATAATGGGCTTAAAATATTTTGAAAGTATTACCTAAAATTAAAAAGTTTTAATGAAATATTATTAATTATATTGTTTAGTTTATATTCTATAGATAACTAAGATTTAATATTGTTTATTTGCACAAACATTGAGGATATACAAGAATACTAAAAAAATAAAACCATATAAGGAGGATAGGCAATGGTTACAAAGGTTATTAAAGGAGGAATATTAATAGATGGAACAGGTAACACACCTGTAAAAGATGCAGTTATAATAATTGACGGTAAAAAGATAACTACTATTGGTAAAAAAAGTGAAGTGGTTATCCCAAAGGGTGATAATGTTGAAACTATAGAGGCAGATGGCAAAACTATCATGCCAGGCTTAATAGATAGCCATGTTCATATCTATACCGATGGAGAGACTAGTGAGTTTACACGTATGCCGATAAATAACAATAACTTGGCTCTTGCAATGAAGTCAATACCACGTCTGAAGCGCACACTGGAAATGGGTATCACTTCACTTCGAGACGGAGGATCTGGATGGGGGTGGCTTGAAGTAGCACTGCGTGATGCTATAAACAGAGGAGATATTATTGGTCCCAGATATTTTGCTACCGGCTATCACCTCTCAGTTACTGGTGGACATGGTTACTTTTTACCTCCGTGGCTTGCAAATATACCGGTTCATCCTGAGCAATCTACCATTCATTGTGATGGCCCTGATGCATGGAGAAAAGCAGCACGATTAAATATTTATAATGGAACAGACAATATAAAGGTTGTAGCAAGCCGGGATATTATCAGTACTGGGATAGCAACAGCCCCACAGGCAACTCTGGAAGAATTAACAGCAGCTGCAGAGGAAGCTCATAAAATGGGAAAGAAAGTTATTGCTCATGCACAAGGTTCTATTGCAATTAAAAATGCAATTAAAGCCGGTGCTAATTCAATTGTACATGGGTTTTTTATGGATGAAGAATGCGCCGAGATGATGGTTAAAAATAATGTGTTCCTGGAATCAACAAATCTTTACGTTCGCATGATAAAAGATAGAGGAAAAGGTGAATTGCCAGACTGGATGGTAGATAAAGCCAATGAAACATGGGAAGATAGAAAGAAAAATTTTAAGATGTATCTGGAGAAAGGAGTAAAAATATCATTTGGATCTGATGCAGGTGTACCATTTATTCGACAGGGCTATGATAATGCGGGTGAACTAAGCATGTTTGTTGAGCTGGGAATGTCTACTATGGATGCAATTATTGCTGCGACAAAAACAGCAGCTGAAGCAATCGGCATTGAAGATAAAGTGGGCACTATAGAAGAGGGGAAAATTGCTGATATTATCTTAATAGATGGGGATCCTCTCCAGGATATAGGACTACTTAGTACAGAAAATAAGATAAAAATGGTTATGAAAGAGGGAGAAATAATTATTACTAGATAAGCCAGTTTCATAATGGACTAAAGTTATTTTAAAGACTTCAAAATACGTATTGGTTTACAATCGTTATAACTCAAAAAAATGGTAAGAATACAATGCTTAAGAAAGAAATTCAGATGAAAGGAGATTCTATGAATAGAAAGGAAGAAATCAGTATAAAAGAGAAAAGGGTTAGAGAGCTAATGAAATCCTTGGGACTTGAAGGTATTGTTTTTAAGAAGCAGAGCAATTTCAGCTGGTTTACAGGTGGCAGCATAAATATGGTACCGATCTGTACAGAGATGGGATTTACTACGATACTTGTTACAGAAAAGGGAAAGTATCTTATTTCAAATCGAATAGAATCTGCAAGGAATATGGAAGAGGAAAATCTTAAGGATCTTGGTTTTAATTTGCTTGAATATGAGTGGTTTGAATCCAAAGAGTATGATTTTATTAAAAAGATTGTCCCTTCTCTGAAGGTGGGATGCGATGTATCAATTTATTCACTGAAAAATATTGAGCCACAGATTAAAGAGATTAGATATTCACTAACTTCTGCAGAAATTGAAAGATATCTATGGTTAGGAGAAAAAACTTCCGAGGCCATTGAATCTGTTCTGATGGAAGTTGAACTTGGGCAAAGCGAAGCAGAAATTACAGGTGAACTTGCTAAAAGACTATGGAAAAGCAGAATTGATCCAGTAGGATATCAAGCTGCAGCTGATGAAAGAGCATACAAATATAGACACCCAATTCCTACAGAAAAGAAGACTAAAAAGAGTCTTATGCTTTGCGTTATGGCAAGAAAGTGGGGCCTTATTACTACGATAACAAGACTTCTTAATTTTGGTGAGGTTTCTGAAAAAGTTAGAAAACAGTACAGGGATAATGCATATATTGAATGTGAGATGATAGCAGCAACAAATCCAGGAGTGAAAACGAACAGTATCTTTAACAAAGCATGTGAACTGTATGAAGAACTGGGTTATCACAATGAATGGAAACTCCACCACCAGGGTGGAGCAATGGGTTATGATGTTAGAGATTATGTATGTTCAAGCGATTCTAAGGAAGTCGTTCAAGAGAATCAGGTCTTTTGTTGGAACCCTTCGATTAGTGGGACAAAATCTGAAGACGCTTTTATTACCATGAAAGATGGCTTTAAGTTTATTACCAAACCAGTTCTTTTCCCGAGTCTTGAAATTAAAGTAGGTGACATAACATTCCATAGACCTGATATATTACAAAAATAATTAGAAAAATAAACGTATAAAATAAATAAATTCTGGTAAAATGCTGTGAAATAATGGGTTATCTCAATTGTGGTCATTAAAGTTAGTTACTTCTAAGGAGGAGTTTAAAATGAAAGCGAAGCTTCAGCCGTTGTATTTTAAATCCGGCATGGATGATGAATTCAAATCACACCTTGATATGATACGGGAATTTCTTAAAGATGAAGCCTCTATCATTGAGCCACTTGAACTCGGAAAACCTGTAAAAGATGCAGATGCTATTATATTTCCGCAGCTTATAGGAGATGCTTTCAAGCAAGTAGATCTGCTGAAAAAAATAAAACTGCCATTTCTGGTTACTACTTCTGATTTTGGTGGAGTAAATATGTGGGACTGGGAAATTGTAACATTCCTAAAAGCAGAAGGATTGAAAGTCTTTGCGCCCTATAATCTTGATCTTACCAAAAAGATCTGCAAAAGCCTTGCCTTAAAAAGAGAGATGAAGAAAACAAAATTTTTAGTTTTTCAGGATAATCCGGGTGTTGGTATGCAGGCTGAAATTTTTAAACGCTTCTACTGGTGGGAAGAAAGATGTGAAAAGTCCATTAAAGAAAAATTTGGGATATCAATAGTAAAAAAGAGCTTTAAAAAGCTTGCAGAGAAAGCTAAGAAAATTTCCGACTCCTTAGTAGCGGAAGTGGCAAATCATAAGAAAATACCCAAAGAGGGAGTTTCAGATAATGCTCTTCTTAGCGCCTACAAAATTTATCTTGCCCTAAAAGAGGAAGTTGAAAAAGACCCGCATATAAAAGGTGCAGGAATTAACTGTTTGAATGAATCTTTCTACTCAGATACAACACCGTGCCTAGCATGGAACCTATTGTATGAAGAAAAAGACTTGGTATGGGCATGTGAGGCTGATACAATGTCACTCATGACCATGTATCTGATTCACAAATCTATTGGAGCGAATATAATTATGAGCAATATTTATCCATTTCTTATGGATATGGCAGCCTTAAAACATGAAAAAATTGACAAGCTTCCGGAAGTTACTGAACCTGAAAATCACCTGCTTGTAGTACACTGTGGTTATTTTGGACTTATTCCAAAGTGTATGGCTACAGAATGGACTTTTAGGAAAAAGGTTCTTGCAATTGTAGATGAAAATGCAACTGTAATAGATGCCAAACTTCCAACAGGAAATGTTGTTATCACAAAACTACATCCAAAATTGGATAAACTTATGGTTGCTCAAGGAATACTTGAAAATTATGTTCAGTATCCAGGCTCTGATTGCAGAAATGGAGCAGTAATAAAGGTAAAGGACGGATACAGATTAATGGATCTGTTTTATTCTCATCATAACTGTATTGTGGTTGGAGATAAATCTGAAGATTTAAAATATATGGCTAAGGTTTTTGACCTTGATATAATCAGCTAATCACTTGATCTTTTAAAAATAACTAATAAAGGGGAAAGATTATGAATATTTTAATAACTCGTGCCTTAAAATATGAATGTACGGGAAAGTGCTTAAAAATCTTTCCTGATTTTGTGAGGTGAAAAATGGCAGAAAAAAAAGTTGGATTTGTAAATATGGCTTCAAAAAAAAAGACGAAAGGTGATATTCCTGAAATTGGACTTGGAATGATTGGCCATGCATTTATGGGGAAAGCTCATTCAAATGCATGGAAAAAGATGCCCTATATATTCTGGCCCCCTGCTGCTGTTCCTAAACTTATAAGTATTTGTGGTATTCCGGAAGAAAGTGTTGCTGAAGCAGCAAAAAGATATGGATTTTTGGAATATACAACAGAATGGAAGAAAATAATAAATGATGAAAGGATTAAAATTGTCGACAATGTCACACCGAATTTTCTCCATGCCGAACTATCTATAGAAGCTGCGAAAGCAGGTAAAAATATTATTTGTGAAAAACCCATGGCTCTTAATGCAAAAGAAGCCAAAGAAATGTGGGATGCGGTAAAAAAATATGGTGTCAAGAATATTTGCGACTATAATTACCGGATGGTTCCGGCTATAGTCCTTGCTAAAAATTTAATTATGGATGGCAAGCTTGGTAAACTTTTTCACTTTCGGGCTAGATATTTACAGGAATGGGTAGTAGATCCAGATTTTCCAATGATATGGAAATTTAGGAAAGCCGATAGTGGCAGCGGTGCCTTAGGTGATCTTGGATCGCATATAATTGATCTCGGTAGATTTTTATGCGGTGAAGTAAAATCAGTAATGGCCGTAACGACAACATTCATTAAAGAAAGATATAACGAAGCGACAAAAAAGAAAGAGAAGGTTGATGTTGATGATGCGGTAGCATCAGTAGTTGAATTTAAAAATGGCGCAATTGGCACCATTGAAGCATCAAGATTTTGTCCCGGCAGAAAAAATTATAACTCTGTTGAAATAAATGGTGAAAAGGGCAGTATTTGGTGGGACCTTGAAAATATGAATAATCTCTGGGTATTCTGGAAAGAGGAAGAACATACCGACACACGAGGTTTTCACTGTGTAAATGTTACCGAATCATATCATCCTTATTATGAAAATTGGTGGCCTCATGGTCATATAATTGGATGGGAAGATACTTTTGTTCACACTGCTTACCATATGGTAAATGCGGTTATAAATGATGTAGAACTTGAGCCCATGGTGGCAACTTTTGAAGATGGTTACAAGGCAGCAGTAATATGTGACGCTATTTTAAAGTCTTCGAAATCTGAAAAAAAAGAAAAAATAGTTTATTAATAGCTTTTTCCTTACCTTAAGATCAGAATAGGAGTTGATAATCATTAAAATGAATAATATCTTGCTTAAGACCCAAGACATTAATAAAGAATTTTCATCAGTTGCGGTCCTTAAAAATATTAATATTGAAGTTATTCGTGGAGAGATTCTCGGCATTATTGGCGAGAACGGCGCAGGGAAATCGGTGCTCATGAAAGTTTTAAGCGGCATTTATACTCCAACTTCCGGTAGAGTAATTTTTGAAAAAAAGCCTGTGGTTATTAAAGATCCGCTGGATGCAAAACACCTCGGTATAAGCCTAATTCCACAGGAATTTAACCTGATAAAAGAACTCACGGTTTATGATAATGTCTTTCTTAGCTCAGAAATAAGAAAGAAAAACGGGTTACTTAACAAGAAGCTGATGATGACACATACCAATGAACTGCTTCGGGAACTTGGGGTTGAAATAAAGCCTGATGAACAAATTGAAAATTTAAGCATTGCCCAAAAGCAAATGGTCGAAATCTGTAAAGCGATTTCGGTGGATGCTAAATTACTCATAATGGACGAACCCACCACAGTACTTACTAAATACGAAATTGAAATACTATTCAAGCTAATGCGAAGATTGAAAGAGCAAGGCACTACTATTATTTTTATTTCACATAAACTGAAAGAGGTAAAGGCGATCTGCGACAGGGTGAGTATTTTAAGAGACGGTGAGCTAATCTGTTCCGAGATGATTGAAAATATTTCCGTCCTTGAAATGGCACAGCGAATGGTAGGTCGTGAACTAAACCAGGTATTCCCAAAAAAACAGCAACCCGAGGATGAAGTTGTGTTCGAAGCGAAAGGTCTCACGGTTTCAGGGGTAATAGAAAATATTAGTTTCCAGATCAGAAAAGGGGAAATACTCGGTTTTGCCGGACTAGTAGGTTCTGGACGCACAGAAGTAGCTGAAACAATACTGGGAATAAGGAAACATTCTGCCGGTAAGCTGTATATGCATGGAAAAGAAATAACTATCAAGACCCCAAAAGACGCTGTCAAAAACGGAATCAGTTACCTCTCAGAAGACAGACAGGGATGCGGAATATTGACAAACTTTAGCGTAATCCAAAATACTACCCTCGTTTCTCTTGATGCTTATTGCAATTACCTCTTCGGCTATGTCAATAGGAAAAAAGAAGAGAAATCAGCCCTTAAATACAAAGAACAATTCGACATTAAGACCGAAAACCTTGATACTAGGCTGGAATACCTAAGTGGCGGTAATCAACAGAAAGTTTCCCTGGCTAAAAGTATTGATTCGGAACCAATTATACTAATCGCTGACGAACCAACCCGTGGGGTTGATGTCTCAGCCAAGCAGGAGATTTATAGCTTAATAAAGTCCCTGGCTGAGAAAGGACTATCTTGTATCTTTATTTCCTCAGAGCAAGAGGAGATAATTGGTATGTGTCATAGAGTAATTGTAATGAAAGACGGAAAAATAATGAACACACTTGTGAATAAAAAAATAAAAGAAGAAGAAATAATGTTTTTAGCGACAGGAGTTCGGGAAGGAGCTTAAGAGGTGTGATCAAAGCAATTATTGCAAGAGTTAAAAAATCTCAATCTGAAAAATACGCGGTATTTATGGCGTTAGCTGTTCTTTTTATTATTTCAGCCATATTAAGCCCTTATTTTATTCGTATACAAAACCTTCTTAATATCTTAAGACAAGTGTCCTATGTTGGTATAATAGCCCTCGGAATGACCTTCGTTATTATCAGCGGAGGTATCGATCTTTCCGTCGGTTCTTTAATGGCCTTCATTGGTGCCGTTGGAATACTGACGCTTAATTACCTTATGACGGTTTTCAATAACGAGTACCTCGCAATCCCAGGTGCAATCTTAGCTTCTTTAATCATGGGCATTCTATCTGGTGCTTTAAATGGTTTTCTGATCACCCGAGGAAGAATCGCGCCTTTCATCGTCACTCTTGGCACTATGGCAATCTTTCGTTCTTTATCACTCTTTATGGCGAATGCAGGTGAAATACGGTCAGTAAGCGGCCACTATGGCGAATTCGGCATGAATTCGATCTGGTTTCTACCAGTGCCTGTCTTAATCATGCTGATTATTGCAGCGATACTAAATATTATTTTAAATAGTACCCGTTATGGACGACATCTATGTGCTGTAGGTTCAAATCCCCGGGTAGCATTGTTTTCAGCTATCAATGTGGATCGTATAAAATTTCTAAGCTATGTGTTATGTGGATTCACGGTAAGTGTTTCCGCCGTAATGCTCACCTCACGATTCAATGCGGTAAGTACTTCCAATACAGGTATGGGTTTCGAACTAGATGCCATAACGGCGGTTATTATTGGAGGAACACCATTTACCGGCGGAAGAGGAAATGTATGGGGTACCATTGTAGGAGTAGTAATCCTCGGTATAATAAACAACATGCTTAATATGCTAGGGATATCTCCCTATCTACAGGGAACCGTAAAAGGCTTGGTGATCATAAGCGCAGTGTATATGCAACGGCAGAAGTCTTAGGATTAGACTGACTCTTTAATCGTTTCCCTAGATTTCTGTCTGTTGGCTAAAAAAAGATGGTAAGAGTTTTGTGATAGGCGATAAAGTAAGTATTAAACTTAATATAGATAAAACTTTGTTCTTTTGATTACAAAAACAGAGAAACACTATAAAAATAATATTTCTAGTATTAGTAGTAGAGGAGGTGGTGGTGCAAAATAAAAATGAAATTTCCAGTAGTAGAGGAGGTGGTGGTGCAAAATCAGAACGATTTTAAAATAAAGAATTATTTAAAAAATATAATAAGTTAAAAAGGAGATCGAAATGAAAAAAAGACTATTATATTTATTAGCGTTAGTTTTAGTTCTATCTTTAGTCCTCACATTAACAGCTGTGGCAGTCGAAAAGCCTCTGAAAATAGGTTACTCCATGCCTGCAGCGACTGCCGGGTATATGGCGCGCGCTATTTACTGGGCTAAGAAGGGTATGGCTGACTGGCAAGCCAAAGACAAAAGCATCGAATTCCTGTATGTTAATGCTGAAAACGTAACTAAGCAGGCTAATGACATTGAAGACTTGATAACGAAAGATATCGATGCTCTAATAGTTTGGCCCTACGACGCATCGGTGACATCGGTTATTGAAAGAGCCTACAAGGCAGGTATTTATGTAGTGGTTATGGATCGTGGTACTTCCAAAGTAGTGTATGATGTCTATCTCTCTAACGATGATGAAGGGTATACACGCAAAGGATCAGAGTGGCTTGCAAAACAGCTTGATTATAAAGGCGACATCGTTCTCATTGAAGGTATTCCCTGCCCAATAAATACTACCAGGACTGAAACAATAAAAGCCACTATTGCCCAATATCCGGGAATGAAAATTCTCGATTCACAACCTGGTGAATGGAGAAAGGATAAAGCTTTGGCAATTATGGAAAACTATCTTCAGAAATATACAAAAATTGATGCTGTTTATACCGCTGACGACGATATGATGCTTGGTGCCTTGCAGGCATACAAGGAATCCGGGAGGAAAGATATAAAGTATTTCCTTGGCGGTGCATGCGATAAAAACGTTATTAAGATGATAATGGATGGTAGCGAACCATTGGTACAGGCTAATGTAACCTATCCTCCGGATCAATGTGCGACGGTGGTGGGAGTAACTGTCCTTGGTGCTCGCGGCAAAGTTTTTGAGGGTTTTTACCAGAAAAAGCTCCCAACTCGTATAATTCTAGCAGCAGAATTAGTAACCAAAGAAAATGCTGCCGCATACTATTTCCCGGACGAGCCATAAACAATTTATCACAACAAATAAGAGCTGTCTGTAATCAGGCAGCTCTTATTAAAATAACCGGTAATAACCTGATTAATATTCATATAGCAGATAGTAATCGATGTTCAGTAGGAAGAGGGCATATAAACTTTAAAGCGCTTATTAAAGCACTGAAGGAAATAAATTATCAATATGCATTAACTTTAGAACCATTGCCACCAGTTTCTGACTCATACCTTGTTCTTGAAGAAGGGGTTTCAGAAAATATTTTCAATCAATATGCTGCAGAAAGCATAATGGGCTTAAAATATTTTGAACGTATTACCTGAAGTTCAATAAGTTTAAAGATTGTATAATTAACATTATTTTAATATAAATTTTAAACGATTTATATTAAAGGAGGTAAAACCGTGAGTTTTAAAGATAAAATTGTTATAGTTACGGGGGCCGCCGTGGGAATTGGCAAGGCCACAGCTATAACTTTTGCAGAAAAAGGTGCTAAAGTCGTTGTAGCTGATATTGATATTAAAAAAGGTAAACAGACTAGTTCTTTAATTGGTGGGAATGCCTTTTTCATTGAAATAAACGTAGCCAACAGTGAAAGTGTGGAGAATATAGTTAAAGATGTCATGAATAGATTTGGCAGGATAGATATTTTAGTTAATAATGCTGGAATATATTATCAAGGTGATGTAATCGAAACACCAGAAGAAGAATGGGATAAAGTGATGGCCGTAAATCTAAAAGGTATGTATCTTTGTTCCCATTATGTCATACCTATTATGCTTAGAGGGAATGGCGGTGTAGTGGTTAATGTTGCTTCTGAGGCTGGCCTTGTAGGTATTGCTGGTCAGGCAGCTTATAATGTTTCCAAAGCAGGAGTTATTTCTCTGACTAAAAGCATGGCTATAGACTTTGCCAGGAAAGGTGTGCGGGTTAATGCAGTATGCCCGGGAACAACAGAAACTCCATTAGTTAAAAATGCTTTAAAAAGATCTAAAGATCCAGAAAAGGAAAGACGTAAACTTGAAGAATGCCGTCCATTAAATAGATTAGGAAGACCAGAAGAGATAGCCGCAGCAATTTTAGCCATGGCTTCTGATAATTTAGGATACGCAACCGGTTCTGTCTTTTCTATTGATGGTGGTTATACCGCAAAATAGCAAAGAGAGTCAATTTTTTAAGGAGGTTGACTAAATGGCAGACTATCTAATTGGTGTAGATATAGGAACTGCAGGAACAAAAGCAGGTCTTTTTGACACAGAAGGAATTCTGTTAGCTCAGGCTTATGAAGAGTCTTCGCTCTATTATCCAAAGCCTGGTTGGGTCGAGCAGGAACTTGAGGATTTTTACAGCTCAGCAGTAAAAACTATCCGTCGAGTAATGGAAAAATCAGGTATAAGACCCAATGAAATTGCGGCCATAGCGGTAGATGGTCAGATGTCCGGGATCGGTATGATTGATAAGGATTGGAATCCGGTAGCTCGTTATGATTCCTGGCTGGATACTCGTTGTGAACCTTATATTCAATTAATGCAGAGAAGAGCAGGAAAGGAGGTACTGAAGAAGACCGGTTGTCCGCCTACATATGCCCATGGTCCGAAAATATTATGGTGGAAAGAGGAGTGTCCGGAAGTTTTCAAAAAGATAGCTAAA
>Ga0209121_10004982_pt1 | contig 12201 bp, 13 predicted proteins | sample Cruoilmetagenom3_FD_187292 | JGI IMG/M metagenome (GOLD analysis project Ga0209121, IMG submission 187292) | Oil polluted marine microbial communities from Coal Oil Point, Santa Barbara, California, USA - Sample 3 (SPAdes) (version 2) | ecosystem: Environmental > Aquatic > Marine > Oil seeps ... | reverse complement strand
AGAACTAATATGCTTTTAGCAAATGAATATCTTTTACAGGGGAAACGGATTCTGGCAAAAAATTGTTTTTTATCTGCAGTTGCAGACTATAATTTTTTGATAAAAACCTGGAATTACAAGTGGAATAAAAGAGATAGAAAAGATAGGCGCATATGTTTGGAGGAATTAAAGAATTTTGAGAAATCCCCTGAAGAGAGAGCCGAACAGGATTTATTGAAGCGTATATTAAAAAAATCAGCTCAGTATTGTTTCAGGTTAAAAAATACCTTCCTACATTTTCTCTGTTTTGAAAATATTAATGAGATCACTCCAGGATACAAGCGTGGATTTAATCAAAAGCGAATAATCTCAGATGTTCACGGTAGTATCAAAATTAGATCTGCGAGCATAAAAAAAAATAAGATGGTATATGACTATCGTTTGATACAAAAAGACCATGATATAAAAGAGACTAGGACTCTGGTGCGGAAGGATGGTAGAAAAAAAAATGTGGATGGATCTTCTCTGTTAACTCGTTATTACATCTTTAAAAAAATTATCTTTGGTCCAATTGAAATATTGAGTGATCATTGGCAGGATTATTACTATTTCAGTATTGACAAACATGAGATATTGATGGGGGAAAAAGTGGTAGTGATTGATGCTGTTCCCCGCTCAATCATTAGTGATAACTTTCTTTTTGGAAAAATTTGGATCAAAGAGGAGCCCTTTCAAATTTTAAAAATCGAGTGGAATCCAAAATCCGTCAGGAACTTTCGCACAGTTATGGAGGATGTTTCTAAGAAGAGTGCGGATCCTTATATCAATTACTTCACAGAATTTGGAGTAATTAAGAGGGGAGTTTGTTTCCCCAGTCGCTGTTACATAGAGATTGGACACATCAATGAGCAAGATGAAAAGTACGTGGACTTGTTGGTCAATATCCTTTATAAAGATTATATGTTTTATAAAGCGGGCACAAAGGTCCTAAAAGAGGAACTAGGAAAGGGTTGAAAATAATAAAATGAAGGGGTTACGGTCTTTTTTTTTTGGATTTTTTAGTATATTATAGATTATGGTATATGTAAGAGAAAAACTAATTTTTTTGTTTATTGTATTTTTTGTTTTGTGTAATAATTTTGCTTTATGTGAAAATGAGAAAGTGAAACTTAAAGATATAATAATCACTCAATTCAATATGTATCCTAAAATGGAGGTCACTGATTTATTTAAAATTGTTTATTTAGCAGCAATGGGGAATAAACACTTGCTTAAAGATAAATCAAAAGCTTATAAATATTTAAAATATGAATTTAAAAACATAGAAGCTTCGGATTCTGAACCTTTATATGAAGAGATTTCTCCTGATGGGAGATTTGTCAGGGTTAATTTAAGACCTTATAAAGCAAAAGAGTGGTATATAGATGATTTGTTTGAAATTATGTTAAAAACTGCGAATTATTATGATGAATCAATTAAAAAATTAAATAATTATTGTTATTATTTACTAGAATTTCAAAAACAGGGAATTATACCTTTTAGTAAAAAATCTATTAACTTAATTATATTAGAAATGAAAAAGAATTATTATAAACCATTTCATCATTCAAAGGAATATAAGAGAAATTACGATCCTGCATATCGAATTGTATCATTTGATCTGTTCAAAAAAAGATTTTTAGAAGAAAAATAGTAGTTTAGATTAACTTGATTTTTTTGCACAGAAATTAGCTATATGATATAATAATTTTATGCTGGATTTGAATTTTGTTAGAAATAACCTTGAATTGGTGAAGAGAAAGGTTGAAACGAAAGGGGTTAATTTTAATGAAGTATTGTTTTTAAGAATTGATAAAAAAAGAAGAAAATTAATAACTAAGTCTGAAAATTTAAAGAGCAAAAAAAAAAAGATTGCTAAAGAAATTGGGGTTCTAAAAAGAAAAAATTTAAATACTAAAGGTTTTGAGAAGGAATCCGTTGAATTATCTAAAGATATCTCTATTATTGAAAAGGATTTGAATGAAGTTAAAAATGAATTCAGGGATTTACTATTTAATATTCCTAATTTATTTGACGATTCCGTACCAATTGGGAAAAACGAGTCTGGGAATGTAGTTGTTAGAGAATGGGGGCAAAAACCAGAATTTAATTTTAAACCAAAACCACATTGGGAATTGGGTGAAATAAATTCTTTTCTTGATTTTACCAGAGCAGCTAAGATGTCAGGATCTAGATTTTCTATCTCTTTTGGAAACCTTGCAAAACTTGAGAGAGTTTTAATTAATTTTATGCTTGAAACTCATACAAAAAATGGTTATAGAGAGACTATACCTCCTTTTATGGTAAATGAAGAGAGTCTTATTGGAACTGGAAATTTACCGAAATTTAAGAAAGATTTATATAAAATAGAAGATTACAACCTTTATCTAATACCTACTGCTGAAGTTCCTCTAACAAATATCTATAGGGATGAAATTTTAAAGAAAGAAGAGCTGCCCAAGAAATATGTTGCATACTCTCCCTGTTTTAGAAGTGAAGCAGGTTCTCACGGTAAGGATATTAGAGGAATAATAAGGCAACATCAGTTCAATAAAGTAGAACTTTTAAAATTTTGTACTCCAGAGACTTCTTATGATGAGTTGGAGAAGCTTACTCGAGACGCAGAATCTATTTTGCAAAGATTGAATTTGCATTATCGAGTTGTTTTGCTTTGTAGTGGTGATATGTCTTTTACGTCTGCTAAGACATATGATATAGATGTATGGATGCCAGCTAGAAATGATTATGTTGAGATATCTTCATGTTCGAATTTTGAAGATTTCCAAGCAAGGAGAGCAAGAATCAAGTACATAGCTTCTGAAGGAAAGAAATTGTTTGTTAATACATTAAATGGTTCGGGGCTTGCTCTTGGGAGAACAGTTGCAGCTATTATGGAGAATTATCAAATTGAAAGTGGAAAGATTTTAATACCAGATATATTAAAAGAATATTTTATAGGGAGTATCTATCTTTAATGCCTTATTATAAATGTGTTTTTGTTAATGAAAATGGAAATTTTAGTGATAACATTATATTTGCTGACAATAAAAATGATTTGAAAAGTAGATTTCAAAATGTAGATAAAAAATTGATTAAAGTAAAAAGGTTATATTTCAAGAAATTTTCTACATTTAAAGTTTTTTCGAGAGGAGTTAAGTATTCGCAATTTTTACTTTTTAATCAAAAGTTGATTGTTCTTCTGAAATCTGGAACCTCTTTTATAAATGCTTTAAGAGTTATTATATCTAATATGAAAAAGAGTAATTTCAAAGAAATATTATTAAAAGCGGAGTCTGATATTGAGAATGGAATTCAGATTTCAGATGCTTTTTGTTCAACTGAATTGCCATTTTACAAAATATATAGGGCTTCTATGTTAGCAGGTGAGAAAAGTGGTGCTATAGAATCAATAATCGAAAAGTTTAATATATATTTAGAAAAGGTTAATAATATTAAAAGGAAGACAATATCCAGCCTTTCTTATCCAGTATTACTTTTTGTTTTCATGATTTTAATTGTTTTTGTAATTATGATTTTTGTGATTCCCAGATTTTCTTCCTTTTTTGAAAGTTTTGAAGCTGAGTTACCAACAATTACACTAATTTTTATTTCTATTTCTAACTGGTTAAAAGTGAATATATTGAGTGTGTTTCTTATATTGTTAACTCTATATTTTTCTTTAAAACTTATTGAAAGATTTAATAAAAGGATAATTATTTTCGATTATTTAAAGTTAAAAATTCCCTTTTTAGGGAAAATTATTCTTCAAAATTCAATGGCAGTATTTTCGAGGACTCTTTCTATATTGATTTCAGGTGGAATACCCATACCTGAAGCAACTGAGATTGCAATTGAGACATTCTCAAATAAATATTTATTTTCAAAAGTGAAAGATGTTCCAGAAAAGATAAAAAAAGGAAATTTATTATCTGATGTTTTTAAAGATATTGAAATTATACCTGGACTTATGGTCGAAATTATACGAGTGGGTGAATCTTCAGGTAATTTAAAGGATGTTTTGGATAAAAATGCAGATTTTTTTGAAAGTTTGATTGATAATAAGATTAATTCTTTAGTTTCTATTATTGAGCCAATCATTATTGTTGTTTTGGGCTTAGTTGTAGGATTTATGTTAATCTCTATTTATTTACCAATCTTTCAAACAGTTAAGGTGGTAAGATGATACAGAAGTTAAACCTTTCAAATATTAAAATCAATTATGATTTATTAGCAAAATTTCCTGCTGAGTTTATGATAAAGAATCTTTTCTTCCCTTTAAATGAAGAGGGCAATTCAATTGAAATAGCAATGCCTGATCCAGAAAATTTAGATAAAATTTCGATAATTGAAAACTTTGTTCAAAAAAAAGTGCTACCTCTGAAGGCAAAAAAAGATGATATTGAAAGAATTTTAAAAAGAAGTGATACTTTTACAAAGGTACTTAAAGAAAAGACTGAGACTTTTTTCTCAAAAAAGAATATTGAAAGTTTAGATGAAGAATCTTTAACAATTGAAACAATTACTGAAGAGGATGATTCAGTTATTAAATTGTTGAATAATATCATTTTTTCTGCTGTGAATAAGAAAGCTTCGGATATTCATATTGAGGCTCATGTTAATTCTGTTTTTGTGAAATTCAGAATAGATGGAATACTACACCAGATTATGGAACCTCTTGATATGATCTATCATTTACCAATAATAACAAGGTTAAAGGTTGTTTCTGAACTTAATATTGCTGAAAGAAGAATCCCACAGGACGGGAGATTCAGGATGAAATTTAAGCATAAGACAATTGATTTCAGAGTTTCAATAATGCCTGGTATTTATGGCGAAAATGCAGTTATTAGGATTCTTGATAGAGAGATGATTACTGAAAATATCGGTGAGTTGGATTTAATGCAATTGGGATTTTCTGATTCTCTTGTTGAGAAGATTAATTATTATATAAGACAGCCTTATGGTATGTTCCTTGTGACTGGACCTACTGGGAGTGGTAAAACTACCACTCTTTACGCTGCATTGAATGGAATAAAAAGCCCTGAGGATAAGATAATTACAATTGAGGATCCTGTTGAGTACCAGATTGATGGAGTAACTCAGATTCCAGTTAATGAAAAAAAGGGTTTGACTTTTGCAAGAGGGCTTCGTTCGATTTTAAGGCATGATCCTGATAAAATTATGGTTGGAGAGATTAGGGACCCAGAAACAGCTCAAATTGCAATTCAATCTGCTCTTACCGGCCATCTTGTTTTTACTACAGTGCATGCAAATAATGTTTTTGATGTTCTTGGAAGATTTATTCATATGGGAGTTGATACCTATAGTTTTATATCTTCATTAAATTGTATTATTGCACAAAGGCTTGTAAGAAAATTATGCCCTGAGTGTAAAAAGCCTTATAAGATTAAAGAAAAGGAGCTTCTGTATAATAGAATTCAGAGAGAAGATATTGGCTCAGAAATATATAAAGCAAAGGGGTGTCAGGAGTGTTCTGGAATTGGTTATATAGGGAGAACGGCAATAGGAGAAATTTTGGAATTAACAGATGAAATAAAGGAGATGATCCTTGATAAAAAGCCAACATCTGAGATAAAAAAAGTTGCTATGAGAGAAGGTATGATACCTCTTAGAAAAAAAGGCTTGGAAAGAGTAAAAGAAGGCGTTACTTCATTAGAAGAATTAAATAGGATTACAGTGAAAGAATGGGTATAGCTGAATTTTATTTAGGTTTTAAAAAGCCTTTTCAATATGTTTATGCGGGTGAGAGTAATATTGATATTTTTAAAATCATAGAGGGAAATTTAACAAGAACAAAAAGAGTTGAAAATTTAAATATTTTAGATTTAAATGGATATAATTTTCTGGATATTAAGAGAGAATTATCAGGTGTTGAAACCGGAATTATTTTGAATTCCAGAAATTTCATTTTTAACATTTTTGAATTTGACAAACTTCCCATTAATGAAATTCGGAGAAGAGATATTATCGAATGGAGATTGGGCAAAGTTTTCCCTGAGAACATTGATCAGTATAAACATGATTATTTCAGATTGAATAAAAAAAAGGTATTATCTATTCTTTTTAAAAAGAGCTTTAAAGATGAAATAGAAAATTTGTTTGAAAAGAATAATATTAGGCTTATATATATTGGGAATTCGACTATAGAGATTTTTAATAATCTTTCTAAAAGGAAAATATCTTCAGATTTTTTTATTGAAATAGATGATAAACTAGCAGTTCTTTTTTTTCAAAGCAATTCAATTCCATTTTATATTAGAAAATTTGAAATAGAAAAGGCGAGCGATTTGATTAGAGAAATTTTGAAAACAATACATTTTGTCAGAGAAAATCATTCAAAAGAGCTTCATTCATATTCAATTGTTTCAGATATCAGTGATGTTGATTCAAGCCAGATTCGGGATAAATTATCAACTGAGAATATAAAAGAAATAAATATTAGTAATAAGAATAATTTATTTTTACCAAAATAAAAAATGAAAAAGATTAGATACAATATTGCAAAAAACAAAAAAATTGATTCTTTCAAATTCTCCCTTTTTTTTACTGGAATTATTATTATATCGATTTTATTTTTTGTATTTGGAATTAAAAATTTATCACATAATACTAAAAAAAGGCAAAAAAACCTAACAGAATTGAGACAGCTTAAATCAAGATTAGATGATATTTCAAATAAATCAGAGGTATATAATAGAAAAATAGATGCAATAAAAAGCAAATGGAACAAGCAGGTGGCTTTTTCAAACTTATTAATAACAAAAAAAAGTTTTTCTTTTTTGAACAAGCTAAATGTTTTAGAAAATTTGTTACCAGAAGGTGTTTATATAAATGAAATTAAAATAAGCAATGATTCTAAATCAATTGTCCAAATGACTATTGTTGCACAACCTTTTTCAAAATCAATCGATGTTTTTAAACGATTTTCAATGTATAACCTAAATATAAAAGATGAAAAAGAGATAGATGGAACTTACAGAGCTAATTTAACTATAAAAATAAATGATGAAAAAAATCAATAATTTAACTTACATTTTAACAGGCATTTTTTGTATAAGCTTATTATTTTTCCTTTTCTCTCTGACATATTATTCTATTGAAAAAATTTCAATAAAAAAATTCAAGTCAAGATCGGAAGATATAAAAAATAGGGAAGCAAAGTTTTTAAAATTGGGAAAATCTCTTAAAGAGTGGAAAAAGATAGATGATACTTATTCTCAATTTGAAAAAAAGTATTTAATGAAATTCAGTAAATTTTCTGATTTTAAAAATGAACTAAAAACCTTTTTTAGAAATAATGATTTAAACTCATTTAGATTTGAATATAAAATTAAAAGCTTATTTAATGGAAAGGTTAAAATATCAATGGATTTTGATTTAATAGGATCCTATGAAAATTTAAAAAAATTTATTTTTGAGATTGCAAAAAAAGAAGAGATGGTCTTTTTTAAAAATATTCAATTAAAAAAGATAAAGTCGAATATAATGGGAAATTTTTCTATGGAGGGCTATTTTGTCAGGTAAGCCTGTTCTCTTAATTATTATTATTTTAAGCTTTTTTAATTTTCTAAATGCAGAAATAATAAAAATATCTAAATTAAAAAAGAAAAACCCTGTTTTTTGTGTGAAAAGAAATATTTTCGTTCCTGATAAATCAAAAGTAGGAAATGCCTTTCGAAAATTAGAGGATAAACCCAAAATTCAAGCTAAAAAGGAAGAAACAAAGAAAAATCTGGAGAATGAGATCAAGGATAGTGTGTTTTTTGAGGGTTATGTATTTAAAAAAAATCAAATTTATGCTCTTATGAGTGTGAATGGAGAGTTTTATATTGTTAAGAATGGGGATGTAGTATTGGAGAAAATTAAAATTATTAATGTAAATAAAAAAATGCTTTTGATTGAGGTTGAGTCTATAGAATTAAAGATTTTATTGAAGGGAGCAAAGAATGATTAAAAATAAATTTTATATAATTATATTGAGTTTCACATTGATTGTTTTATTAAATAGTTGCGCTTATAATTCTAAAAAAATAAAGGGAATCTCAGATTTAAATAGAATTGGAGATTATGATAAAAAGCTTGAATATTGTAAAGAATTGGCACTAAAATATCCCAAAAAGATGGAGATTAAAACACTACTGTTTAGGGCAGAATTAAATAGCTATTATTATCATCTTTATCTTGCACGAAATTTTAAAGAAAGAGATAAGAAAGATAAGGCGATTGAGCAATATAAGATTGCTTTAAATCTGTTCCCAAATAATAAAAAATTGAAAGATGAATTTGACTCTTATTTGAATCCCCAAAAGGTAAGAAAGCAAAAAACATTCAAATATACTATAAAATCTCCTGTAAAATTAGATATTAACTTAGAAGAGAAAATAAGTTTGGATTTAAGAAGCACGCCTATTACAAAAATATTTAAAATTTTTGGTAGATCTTATAATATAAATATTCTTTTTGATAAAGATTTTAGAGATTTTGTTTATTCAATTGAGATAAAAAAAATCGGGTTTTATGAGCTTTTGAATCAATTATGTTTGATTTCAAATGCAAGATATAGAATTGTTGATAGCTCCTCTATTCTTATATATTCAAATACTACATTTAAAAGAAGATATTTTGATTTAAAAGGTATTAAGGTTTTTTATTTGTCCAATATAAAAGCAGAGGATGCAAAAAAATTGGTTATAACTGTTTTTAGAGATCAGCAGATTATGGCACAGGAAGATCCCAATCTAAATGCTGTAATTATTAAAGCTTCAGACAGGACTTTGAAAGATATTGAAAAATTTATAAGCCAGATTGATAGAGGAAATAGTGAGGTTGAAATTGATGTTGAAATACTTGAAATAAACAGAAATTTGTTGAGAAAACTCGGATCTGATTTTGGGCTTAATCCTATTACTTTTTCAATTGGAAATGAAGGTGAAGCTGGAAGTATAAATTCAACAATTAATTTAAATCAAATTAATGATTTAAGCTTTTTTATGACAATTCCAACAATAGCGATGAATTTTCTTGAAACTAATGATAATAATAAAATTTTAGCAAAACCAAATTTGAGGGGGATTAATGGCCAGGAGATTAAATTTATGGTAGGTGACGAGATACCTATACCTCAAACTCAATGGCAAGCTATGGCAGCAGGAGGTGTTAATAATACGCCTGTAACAAGTTATACTTATAGAAATGTTGGAATTGAGATTGAATTAACTCCTTTTGTTCATGCAAATAATGAAGTTACATTAAAAATGAAACTAACTATGAATTTTATTTCTTCGTATATTAATGCATTCCCTGTTCTGGGTAAAAGGGAATTGGAGAGTGTAATTAGATTAAAAGAGGGAGAAACAAATATAATTGGAGGCTTTATAAGAGATGAAGTCAGAGGTTCTTTAAAGGGGGTTCCTGTTATGTCAAAAATTCCAATTCTTGGGAAATTATTTGGAAATTCTGAAAAAGATATTAAACAAACAGATCTTATTTTTTCTATAACTCCAAGAATAATAAGAAATATAGATTTAGGTAAAAAAGGTTTAGACCCAATATGGGAAAATTTAAATACTAATATTCAAAATTCGAGTAAACCATCTGCAAGTCTATTATCTCCAGCGTTAGGTAAATCAAGAAGGAATAATGTAAATTTATTAATAATCTCTCCATCCAGAAGAAGAGTTGTAATTAATAGAGATTCTTTATTTACAATTAGAATAAATTCTAATTCAGAGATTTCATCACTTTCAATTGATGGGTCAGTTTCAGGGAATAAAGCAGTTATAGGTGAAGTAAAAACAGATTTTTTTAAGAGTGATGATGTGAAAATTTTAAAAAATTATTCAGGGAACTCCTTTGATCTAGGTTATTCTTTTTTAGATAAACCTGTGAAAAGAAGTATTCTTGCTCAAATTAAAATAAAGTTTACGGAAAAAGGTAAATATATTTTTACGATAAATAGTATTAATGCTTATTCAAAAGATAAAAAACAAATTACTATTGAAAGTTCTCCAGTTGAAATTGAAGTTTTCTAATGAATACAATTTCCCCCTTACACAACCATTGAGGACTATTTATACTTATTTATTATAAATTGCAAAATTTATAACTATATTAACCCCCCCAAAAGGTTAGTGTAAGGGAATATTGATTTAAATCTTATTTAACGGTTTCTTTTAGAGCTTTTCCTGGTTTGAATACAGGAACATCTTTTGCTTTAATAGTAAGTTTTTCTCCGGTTTTAGGATTTACACCAGTTCTTTGTTTCCTGTGGGAAACAGCGAAAGTTCCAAATCCAACCAAGGTTACTTTACCTTTTCTTCTTAGTTCATTTGATACTGTGCCAATAAAAGAATTGACTAATTTTTCGGTATCTGCGATTTTTAGGTTTGCTTTGTCAGCAATTGATTTGACTAGTTCATTTTTATTCATTATACCCTCCAGCAAAATTCTATTTGAAAGAAAAACGAAAGTCAAGCTATAATCTTATTTTTTAGACCTTTTTTTTTATTTTTATCTGTTTTTAGGGGGTTTTGGCTCTTATTTATTGAATTATTAAGAATAATAGGTGCAATATGCTCTATATGTAAGATGTTTTTCATCATAGAAGTTGTGAGAGATAGGAAGTAGGATATGGGATTTAAGGATTGGAATTTGGTTGAATGGGCTAATGGTTTATTAGTTAAATGGTTGATGAAATCCTTAGGAGTTAGGAGATAGTAAGTGGAAGTGCCTCTAACCTCTTACCTTTTGCTCTAACCATGATGTAAGTCTAAGTTTGAGTCTAATTCGAAATGTTGATCAGATCTTTTCGATTTCCACATTAATGACCTTGCCTTTCACAGTCGAACCTGCTTCAAGAAATAGGATAACCCGGCGCTCTTTATCTTTATTGATAATATCTCCTTCTACTACTGACTTACCTTTAAGTGTTATTTCCAATTCACGTTTTTTCAGGTTAAAGAGCTTGTCTAAAAATCCCCTTTTACTCCTTTTAATTATTATATCTTTTTTTACTCTGGTTCCGTCCCTAAGTGTGATCCTGCCATTGACAGTTGTTAGTCCACCCTTTACTTTGGTTCCTGATAACTTAAAAGATCCATTAACGGTTTCTATATCTTCATTTACAACAACTCCCTCTAAGCATGAAACAGACCCGTTAACTGAATCAATATCTCCATCCACATTTGTATTCTTCCCAATCCTGATACTTCCATTCACACTGCTTATTGAATCGGTTTTACACTCTTCCCTTATCTTTATACTGCCGTTCACATTTTTGATGGTGTCGCCTATCTCACACTTCTCTTCAATCCGTATGCTTCCATTAACATTGGTAACATTCCCCTTTACTCTACAATTACGGCTGATGGAAATGCTTCCGTTAACAGAACTAAGCGATTTTTCTACTTTTTCTCCTTCCGAAATTGAGATTGATTTGTTGACAGATCCGATAGTTAAAAATGCTGATAACATAAAAATTGTTATAAACAATAAAATCTTTTTAATTTTCATCATTTACTCCTTTTTAATGTAGTTACATTTAAGAAAACGTATAACAAGTAAAAATGTTCTGTAAAAAAAGCTGAATAGTGAATGCTAAGAATTGGTTGACTGGACTAATGGTTTATTAGTTAAATGGTTGATGAAATCCTTAGGAGTTAGGAGATAGTAGGTGGAAGTCCCCTCTAACCATGATTTAAGTCTAAGCTTAAGTGAATGTTCATGTGCAAGTGTGAGTGCATGTTCATGTGGAAGAAGCATCCACTCATTTACTCTTCTACCCATTTACCCATACTCCCATCAACTCAAAACCTATCGTCCCTTTTATATAATGTTTTCTATAATATTAATCACGAAGCATTTTAATAATATGTTTGGCAAGATTCTCATTTATCTCACTATGTCTAGGAATAGGCTGAGATACGTTTGTTTTAGGGTTTTGATACCAATCGTGTTTTCCTCCATGCCTGATTAAGATACAGCCCATCTTTTTTATTTTTTTTAATAGGTCTATTCTTTTCAAGATATTTGTAGTTCAGCTGCTTTTCGTACTGCAGGTATTCTCCCGCTGGTTAATTCTTTATAAATATCTAAGAGGTTCTCTTTTAATTCTTCTAATGTTTTACCCTGTGTCATATAATCAGGATATTCTTCAAAATATCC
>Ga0209121_10004981_pt1 | contig 12201 bp, 6 predicted proteins | sample Cruoilmetagenom3_FD_187292 | JGI IMG/M metagenome (GOLD analysis project Ga0209121, IMG submission 187292) | Oil polluted marine microbial communities from Coal Oil Point, Santa Barbara, California, USA - Sample 3 (SPAdes) (version 2) | ecosystem: Environmental > Aquatic > Marine > Oil seeps ... | reverse complement strand
AGAAGGCCCAAACAATATGCTCTGCTGAACAAGCCCAGATCAGAGATGAGGGAGGCTCTATTACAATGAGAATTGCTTATCTTCATGCCATTCGTCACATTGACCGTTTTCAGCTCCGCCCAAGCCGTTGTGGCCGCTCCCGCAACCAAGCCGATTACCAACCATCTCATTCTGTCTTTCATGTCACATCTCCACTCAAAACAGATCTCCGAACTCTTACGCCGCCCTTTGTCAAGAGCCCCACCCGACTCAGCGAATCGACCATGGGTAGATACCGAAGGAACGGAGTTCTGATCATCAGAACCATTCACCTGCCTCTCGTTAAGGAGTTCGCAGGTACCAGCATGACGCTTCGAAATCTGGGTTTTGCACCCGTGAAGTTTGAAGCGATCTCCAGGGTAAGGGTATGCGCACCTGCCGAATTGATCTTAACGGTTCCTAGGATGGAATGTAAATCCACTATTTTCGAATTCATTGTGGGAGGGGCAACGCGCTTGTATTCGATTAATTCGTTTTCAACAGATTGTCCGGTAACATTCGCCCGCACACGACCTTCCATATTCCAGGTTTGGTTCCTGTTGGCATGGCATACCACGACGACCTCATAGGTTCCCGGCTGATACACTCTGAAATCCCAGCTCAAGGCCTGCCCCTTGGTATGGAAGCCTGAAACGGTGAGCCCTCTGCCCGGCATGATTCCCCTACCCGACTGCGGGATCGTATACATTTTCATGTCTTTTGCTTTGGCGGGTTTGTTGGGTATGGTTTCCAAATCATGAATGTTGGCATTATATGCACCCAAACATACCTTGCCATCGCTGAGTTGCATGAACGTCTGATCCATTGACACGGCCCCCGCTACAACGAGCTTAATTACCGAGACATATTGATCGGGCGCATCTTTGGGGACTGCAAGCGTAATGACATTTTGGCCGGAAAACACATCAAATTCCGATTCGTATTTGAGAGCTTCGCCGGTGGCCAGGAGCGATGCATTCAGAATATTGTTGTTCACTCCAAACAAGGTGAACGTTCCATCTTCAGGCCAATCAACCACATTGAGATAGAGGCTGGTGTTGTCTTTGTCCTTCCGTTGCGTGATCGAACCCCAACTTATTTCATACCGATAGGGTCCGGCCTCGGTCCCGTAAATGGCTTCGCCATTTTTCTTCAGCCAATTCCCCATTATCTTGAGTCCTGCCTGCATCTCCTTTGGAATGACGCCGTTCTGAGCAGGTCCTACATTCAATAATAGATTCCCCCCATTACCTGCAGCAATAATAAGTTTCTCCAAAAGGGCTTGGGGAGATTTCACAGTATCATTGGCGCTAAAGTTCCAGGAATTGCCCATGCATACCGCTGATTCAAAATAGACGCCCAGATTGAAGGCAGCACCCATGTTGTCATTCATGCTCAGGTAATCCACATACTTCAAAGCATCATCATCGCCAAGGCGGCTATTGGAGAGGGTGCCATAAGAATGCAACATATCAACCATTTCTTTTCGGCGAAGCAGGGGCTTATAAGCAGGATTGCTGAACCCACTTCCACCATCAAACCAGATAAGACAAGGATGATATAGCTCACAGAGTTCTTCGAGCTGACCGAACATGAAGTCGATATACTTGTTAATATCAGCACCAGGAACGGTTCCAGTTCGTCTGTTGGGCCTGTTTTGGTATTTGGGCTCGTATAAGGGATGGTGATAGTCTGCAATCGAATAGTAGCAGCCCATCTCAATGCCCTCGGCCTTACAACCTGCTGCCAAGTCCTTTACGATATCACGTTTATATGGCGTTTGATCAACAACATTCCAATCTGTTAGTGCAGAGTCCCAGAGACAGAATCCGACGTGATGCTTGGTGGTTAGAACGACATATTTCATCCCAGCGGCCTTGGCAACACGTGCCCATTCGCCGGCATCAAAATCCGGATTAAATTCACTTTTGTTTCCGACACCAAAATGGATGAACATCCCGAATTTCGCATCCTTAAACCACTGCATCCGTTCTTCGACCGCGTCCGTCTGAGCCACCCCAATACCGGACAGCATTAAAACAGCGAGACATCCCAACAGCGTAAATGATTTCATCTTCATGACTTCTCCTTAGTTTTCCGTAAAAGTCTTTATGATTCGTTTAATCGTTAGCACTAGGCATGGGATAAACATTTGATCCACCTCCCTGTTGCGGCACTCCCTGGGGAATGGATGCCTTGAACTCGCGCAGCATCTTACTGAAGCGTTCCACCTCGTCAGGATATCGATCTGCCACATTGTCGAGTTCCATACATTGGGGATCGGCCTCAAAGTCGTATAACTCTTTGCGCGATCCGTCCGGGTTCATCAGAAACTTCCACTTGCCCGAGCGCAGGGTCAAGCTGGGACTCTTGTTGGAGGTGTGGCCTGCCTGTATACCGGTCCAGTCCCAGAAAAGGGGTCGCTTCCTTTGCACCGGTTTGCCCAAAAAGACCTGACTCATGTCTTGACCGTCGGAGTGGTAGTCATCAGGCAACTCAATGCCTGCCTGACTGCAAAAGGTAGGCAGCAGATCAACCGCAGAAACAATGCTCTTGTCATCCACCCTGCCGGCGGGTGTATGCCCCTTCCATTGAACGATGAATGGAACCCGCACGCCTCCCTCATAGAGACTCCTCTTACGCCCCCTAAACGGGCCGGCCGTGCCAATCCCGCTATGGCCTGCTCTACGGCCACTGATGTCTTCCGGGCCGTTATCACTGGAAAACACGATGAGGGTCTCTTCAGCCAGGTCCAGGTCGTCAATCGTCCGGATCAAGCGTCCGAGATGATAATCCATGTCCGTTACCGCACCATAATAGATTTGGGCAGGGGTCGAAAACCCCCTTTGCTTGGCTGCATCATGGGAACCCCATTGTGCATAAGGCGCCATCTGCTCATCCGTTGTATCCAGGGTGGTATGCGGTACCAAGGTCCAGAGATTAATATAAAAGGACTGTTCCTTATTGGCCTTGATGAAGTCTATGGCCTCGTCGACCATTTTCTCCGTGGATTGATGCCGGGGGACATTCAATTTCCCGTACCTGGAATTGGTTGTATAGTGCACATCAATCCCATACGCAGCGAAAGAAGGTGAATCTTCTGTCCCCCCCAGATGCCATTTTCCGAAATGACCGGTTTTATATCCATGCTTCTGCATCAGCTTCGTAAGTAAGGTGACATTGGGGTTCAAATAATCCGGCATATTGAGAGCCACATTGCGCTTGTGATTACTCGTAAAATGCCTGTGGATACGATGTCTTGCCGGGTACTGCCCTGTCATGACCGCAGTCCTGGAGGGCGAGCAGACCGGATTGGCAACATAAAAATTCGTCAGCAGCAGGCCGTCAGCAGCCATTTTGTCGAGATAAGGAGTTTTGAGGCGTGGGTGCCCGTAACACCCCAGATCACCCCAGCCTAAATCGTCGGCGAAAATGAAGACAATGTTAGGTTTGGTAGCTAACGGCAGGACATCGGCGGCGTGCAGCGCACTCAGCGATGCCAGCAACACGGCAAGGAGTGTACCTGAGTAAATAGCTTTCATATCATTTCTCCATAAAGTGCGATTGATCTTGGGTTTTCATTATTAATCTCCTGTAACGGCTTCGGGTAATGCGTGTCTACCCGCATTCTCGCTTTGCCGAATATCGGTATGTCTCACCCTCCGATTTGTATACCAGTAATACTTACCCTTTGCATCTTGATCGGTGACTATGGGTGCATCATACTCCACAGCAATCACGGTATTTCTTGAATCCGGCGCATTCGCAGGCACTTCAACCTTAGTGACGTGACCGTTAGCTTTATAAGTCACCGGTAAAGCCTTGCGTTTCGGGTCTGCAAGGAAGTAAGCTTTGGACGGCTTGCCAACGATGCCATTGAACTCAATGCCTTCCAGCTTCCACTCCAAGACGTGCAGATAGATGGTCTTGTCCTTTTGGGTCATCGCTCCCCACCAGAAATCGAAATCAACCGGGGAGTAATTTGTGCCGTAGATCGACTCGCCGTTCACTTTCATCCATTCACCGACTTCCTTCAGACGCTCGATCTCTTCAGGCAGCAAGGTACCTTCCGGCATCGGGCCGACGTTGAGAAGGAGATTCACACCCCGTGCGCCACACAGCGCCAGGAATTCAATGATGTCCTTTGAACTCTTCCAGGCATCGTCGTTGCGGTCATAACCCCAGTTGTGACGCATGGTCATGCAGGTCTCGGCATCTTCCGTCATTCGCTTCTTGGGAAGCATCCGGTCAGGAAGCGATTCAAAGTCGGCATACTTGCGCTTTCCCACCGGCACCCTGCGGCTGTAAAGGCGACTGCAGATCACGGCATTCGGCTGCAATTCACGCACCCGTGCGCCCTGCGCGTCGGCTTCGATCACGTCATTGCCGCCTGTATCAAACCACAGAACGGCCATCTCGCCATAGTTCGACAGCAGTTCATCGAGGTTTTTCTCGACCAGATCGAGATACGCCTCTGTCGACATGGTCCCGGGATTGCCCCTGCCCCGTGAGCGGTGATACCAGTCCTTGAACTGGGAGTAGTACACACCAAATTTAATCCCCTGCTTGGCGCATTCCTCTGAAAGTTCCTTGATGATATCGCGCTTAAACGGAGAGGCTTCCATGACGTTGTAATCAGTGGCCTCCGTCTCAAACAGGCAAAAGCCGTCATGGTGCTTGGAGGTGATGACCATGTATTTCATGCCCGCCTTCTTGGCAGTCGATACCCACTTTGCGGCATCGAATTCCGTGGGATTGAATTTTGGTGCCAATGTATTCCGGTATTCTTCTTTCGGAATATTAGCGCTGTTCATCAGCCATTCCGCACTGGCTCCGCCCTGTTCCTTGCCGTAATCGGTGCCCTTCCATTCCCCTCCCTGGACGGAATAGAGCCCCCAGTGGATAAACATGCCGAATCGGGCATCTCGCCACCACTCCATGTGGGAATCGTTCTTAGGTGCAGAAAATGCCAGCACGGGCATGAGTGCCAGCAGTACAAGTAAGGTGCTAAATGATTTGTTCTTTGTCATCATTACATAATCTCCAGTTTTCCGATTTTTTATCTGTTCCGTTAGTAACTCAGCGTCCCGCCTTTTTTGGGTTTCTGCGTTTCGCTCTCCCACCATTCGCTGGGGCCTTCGGCTTTGATGTCCGCCCAGAGCTTGAGGAGGATATTTTTCATTTCCTCAGTCTTTTCCGGCATTTTGGCGGCAAGGTCATTTTTTTCCTGCCAGTCCTTTTGGACTTCAAATAGCTGGAATTTTGTCAGCGTCTCGTCACCGACGATTTTCCAGTCACCGATACGCATGGCGACCCGATCATTCGGCGAAGAAACGTGTGTTCGCCAGAACATTGGGATCTTGCGCTCGACCTGCTTTCCTGACAAAGCGGGAATCATGCTGACGCCGTCGATCGTGCGGTCTGTAGGCAGAGGAATCCCCGTAATGTCGAGCACCGTCGCAAACACATCCGTGCCGATCACAGGCACATCGCTGGTGCTGCCCGGCTCAATATGCCCCGGCCAGCGGGCCAAGCCAGGCACACGAACACCGCCCTCGTAATCACTGCGTTTGTTTCCGCGCAAACCGCCGCTTGTTCCACCATAAGCCGGAACAGGGCCATTGTCGGACGTGAAAAACAACAATGTATTCTCGCTTAAACCCTGCTCATCCAAGGCATCCATCACCATACCCAGCGCATGGTCGAGCTGGGTAATATTGCCCATGTATTTGCTGTTTTCGTGCCCCTTGTAGAGAGACTGGAAACGTGAATCGGTGGCAATCGGTGAATGGGGTTCATGAAACCAGACGGTCAGGGCAAACGGCTTCTTCGGATCGTGAAGGTCTTTTAACCAATGAACGGCCTCTCCTGCCACAAGCTGGGCGGAATAGCCCTCCAGCTCGCCCACGGGCTCGCCGTTACGCACAAAATTGTTTGGATTTTTATGGCTAGGGCTGGCGTTATTGTGAGTTGCCATCCAGTAGTCGTAACCATGATCGTCTGGTTGAGGATATTCAGACTGATTGAATTGCTGCTTCGAGAGCAGATGCCACTTGCCAACGTGGCAGGTTTCATAACCGACCTCTTTTAATAGTTCGGGATAGGTGATTTCACTGGCCCGAAGATGCGACGGTCCATTCCCGGATAGGTGCCTCCACACGCCATTGCGATAGGGTGTCCTTCCCGTCAAAATCGCCGAACGTGACGGCGAGCAAACGCCGCAGGCGGAATAGCACTGGGTTAACTTTACCCCCTGCGCTGCCAGCTTATCCATATTCGGGGTCTGGATCAGTTCGTTGCCATAGGTCGCAGAATCGCCCCAGCCCATATCATCAGCTACCACAACGACAATATTCGGTTTTTTAGTTTCAGCATGCGCAGAAAAACCAAACAGCAGAGCCATTACAAAAATGCACATTATTTTAATATTCTGTTTCATTATAAGCCTTTCTTTTCACTTTTTTCATATCCGAAACATAATCTCATATTAGACGGCGCTCATTTCAATCGGATGCGAAATCCGTTGACTATCTTACCCGGCAGGATTTTAGGAAGCAGGATCGTCAGACCATCCGAAGAGCGTTTCCATATGACCTTCTTGTCGCTGCCCATCAGCTTGATGGATACAATATCACGGTCGAGCAATCCGCCGGTCGCCAGTGTCTTGATCTCAATATCTTTCGTTGGCCGGGCGAGCACAAAGGCGTAAAGAACACCGTCTTTGGCTGTGAAGCGAATGTCTTCTTGCGTGAAGTTCTTATGGTTTTCACCCTGACGACCATCCTTCATCTTCAAGGGACCTTCGCCGAAAGTCTTCCAAGGGCGGGTGCCGTAGATGCCCTCGCCATTGATTTTCAAAAAATCGCCAAAGGCGGTGAGGTAGGCGACCTGGTTTTCGGGCAGAGTCCCGTCACCGCGCAGGGCGATGTTGAGCATGACGACTCCGTTCTTGCTTATGGCATCGACCGCATTGCCGACCATCACCGGAATGCTCATTCTGTTGACCGAGCCCTTGCGATAGAACCAGCCCCCCGAAAGGTCGGTCGCCCACATCCAGGGTTCGGGCTTGATGTCTGCCGCACTGCCTCGCTCCAGGTTGTAGGTAAACGCCCGTCGATCCGCATTTCCATCCTTGAACGAGAGAACGACCGTCTGCTTGCCGTCGTTCTCCTTCAAATCCCGGTTCAGGTAGTCGGTGAAGAGCTTGATCCCGAGCCCTTTTCCCGTACCGATTCTGGGATACGGCGAATCGTTGTTGAACATGTCGGGGTCATACTTCTCGATAATCTCCCAGCAACGGTCATACCAGTGCTGGTTCCAACTGTCCTGTCGGGAATAGTTCCTGGGATCATACTCCATGTTGAACAGTTTCGCTTCCAGCGTGCCCGGCGTCTGGTGCTTTCTCGCTGTGTTGAAGAAGCGGGGCGACCAATAGAGGTGCGTCGAAACGCCGAACTTCAATCCATGCTTGTGCGCCGCATCCTTCCACTCGCGCAGCGTATCGCGTTTGGGCCCCATATCCACCGCGTTCCAGGGGTGGGAGAAGTCGTACATGTCGAAATTATCATGGTGGCAAGCCACCGGCATGATGAAACGAGCGCCGTTGTCCTTGAAGAATCTTACGAGGGCTTCGGGGTCCCACTTCTCGGCTTTGAACAGCGGAACCAGATCCTCGTAGCCGAATTCGGACGGATCTCCGTAGCGCTGCACGTGCCAGTCGGCCAGAGTCTGCGTCATCTTCAACTGCGCACCGGTTTCGCCCTCGTTAGGGCCATACATTCGCCGGCCATAGTGTGATCCGTCGTTCGGCCGGTTTTCATCAATGGCGGAGGGGACGCCCCAATGCGTCCAGATCCCGATTTTGCCGTCCACGAACCAGTCCGGCGTCTGGTAGTTCTCCGCCATGGACTCCCACGTCGGCTCCATCTCCGTGACGCTGTCTTTGGAAGTCTGTGCTCCCAGTGGATGGGCTGTCGCCGTTTCTTGCCATTGGATGCTCGCCGTTCGTTTCTGGATATCGAGTTGAACCGTTGCATGCCGAAACGTTCGGGAATAGCGAAAACCGTCCTTCGTTGCCGGACCGTTCGGAGGACCAAGGGGTCGGTCATATTCCGGAAACCAGCGCATCCAGCGGTCGTTCTCGTTGGCCGAGTACCCCTCGTGGATGCGGAAGTAGCTGTGCTTCTCGGCGCATACCAGGAAGATGGCCAGAGGATAGGTCAGGCCCGCACGCGCCTGCGCATGGGATCCGACAGTCGCGTGTCCCTCGTCGATGCCCATGACGCTCGTATTTCTGGGCGAGGCGAAGCCGGTCGTGAAAGCAATGATCTTGCCCTGGCGTGCGGCCTTCTGCATCGCGTCGATGCCCTTGGCCACATACTCCTCATATCCGGCGCCGCCCACGTTGTGGAAAAATCCTTCCAGGTAAGATCCGTCAAAATAGTCCAGATACTCGAGCCCTGCGTTCTCGAAGCGTGCGCGGAGGATGTTAGCGATCATCAGTTCGTTCGGGCCGATGGCTTGACGCGTTTGCTTCATCATCAAATGGTAGCCATCCATCGTCTGCTTCTTTTTCGCGGCGCCGATCTGCTGGGCGAGATATCCCGGCTCCAAGGCCTTAATGTTGCCGTCGAGGAAGATGCCGTCGATGTGCGGATCCGCGGTCATGCTACTACAAGTGTCCGCCCACCACGTGCGCAGATCCGCGTTGGACAGGTCGTAAGCCTCGACGCGATTGCGTACGAGCTTGGTGCTGCCCTTCTTATCCTTGAGCAACGCTCCGGGGATTTGCCCGAGCCCCTTGTTGGCCGCATAGCCGCCGTAGTGGACCATGACGTTGCGGTAGTAGAGGATCTTCGCCTTTGGGTTGATCTCCTTCACCGCCCGAGCCGCGATCAATGTCCCCGCTTCGACCGAGCCGTGGTCCTGATGGCCGTTGGCTTTTTCGAACGTGATCAGCGGGAACTTGGCCAAGAACGCGATTTCTTCGTCGGTATAGGACTTGGCCTTACGGATATGCATGTACAGAGGAATGCGATCCCAAGTGAGCCGGGGATAGTGATCCTTGGGCACGAAGCGACTGCCATCGCTTATACGCAATGAATCGGCCGCCAGGCCCGACTGAAGCCCCCCTCCTACAATACAAGCCACTGCCAAATGTAATATCCTTTTGTTCATGAACGCTTATTCCCCTTCCAATCAATCCACGAATGTGAAGTGAATGGCTTTGAGGCTGGCTTGGGCCAGGTTGCCCTCAATGCACGAGACACTAACCGTGTATCTTCCCGGTTCTGGGAAGTTGATCCATCCAATCGGGAATTTCTGATAGTTGTGAGACGAGTTCTGCTGATTCTGAATGTGCTGGCCACCGGCCACGTCAACACCCCAAACAATCCGACCCTCTCCGTTGTAGGTTAGATCCACATTGTAGTAGCCAGATTTGAGTACATCGACCTCCCATGATGCCTTGCCGCCTTCGGCCCACTGCCAGACACGCACCAAATGCTTCCACTCGCCGAACTTCTCCATCCATTTCTTTGTCTCCTGCTTCGCACCCGTTACCTCGGCAAACTGTGCGAGGATGGTCGTCTCAAGTGCGGGATCTATTCCCCAGCAAGAATCCACCTCAGGTGATTCATCAAGCTCGACCTGGACGACTGGAATCAGTTTCTCAGCAGGACGAGGAGGTAATTGTATCTTCGTCCAGTTGCCCATTGTTCGGACTTTCAGTTTAGTGCCTCTCTTCTTGCCGTCCAGAAGACATGCAGACTTGACCTTGGTTTTCAGGCCGGGCAGATACAATTCGCCGCTTTTGGGCTCATTGAATACGCACAGGAAGAGAGTATTGTTTTTCACTGTGACATCGCCCCATGGCAAAGCATGCTTCCAGGGCGACGCATCTGCCCCGTAAACGACCTGCGGGTAGCGTCTGATCCACTCTCCGGCTTTCCTCAAGGTGCGAGTCGCCAATTCCGGCACCGTCCCGTCACCTTTCGGCCCGATATTCAGCATATACGTGCCCCCTCGCCCTACACAGGATACCAGGCGATGCAGAATCTCCTTTGGTGCCTTCCAATAATTGTCGTACCACGCATATGCCCACGAGTCATTCGTAGTATCCACCGTTTCCCAGATGCCTTCGACGTTTTCATTGGGTACCTCCATATCGCCCAGCGTCTGGTAGTCCCCCAGTCCATAGCCAGCCCGACCCGAGACAAGTGCCTTCGGCTGATTCTTGCGGACAATCCGAACCAGTTCCTCGACATACTCTCTTGGTATCCGTCCAGGCGTGTCAAACCAAACAATTGCAATCGGACCGTAGTGCGTAGTGATCTCCTCGACCTGAGGACGGCACTTGTTCTCGTAGTAGTACTTGAAATCCGCATCCTTACCATCTGCCGTTTGCTTCGGCCCGTTACCGCCGCCCGGGAATGTCCAATCCTGGTTGTGAGAGTAGTAGAATCCCAGACCAAGCCCATATTTCTGACATGCCTTCGCCAGTTCCTTCATCGGATCACGTCCGAATGGCGTCGCGTCCACAATGTTGAACTTGTTCACCTTCGAATGGTACATGGCTAAACCGTCATGGTGCTTCGACGTGATGACGATGTATTTCATCCCTGCATCTTTCGCCAGTTTCGCGATCTCATCGGCGTCGAACTTGACGGGATTGAACTTGCCCGCCAGCGCCTTGTATTCATCGATGGGGATGTCCGCCATGTTTCGGTTCATAATCCATTCGCCGATGCCGTAGTAGCTCTTGCCCTTGTACAGGTTCCCGATGTTGGAATAGAGCCCCCAGTGGATGAACATCGCGTAATTGCCATCCTCGAAAAGCTGGCCTCGTTCGGCATCGACCGCCTTGAGCATCATCACCTGTCGGCCCCACATCTCATCCATCTTCTGAGCGCCGGCATCCTGTGCCATCACTGCGAATACCAGCATGGCCAGTGCAATATGAGCAATGATTAATCGTCTCGTCGTATCCATCATTAGAAACTCCAATCTGCCTATGGTTGAATCATGTAAACTCATCTTAGCTTATTCGCGTTGTTCCGCCCGCATTCTCGAAAAGCAATGCGCAGGCGGCTCTGCCGGCAGAGATCTTTTCAAGGCCAGCACCTTCTTTGCCAACGCACTTACGACATCAGGGTTAGACTCCGCCACATTGGTCGTCTCTGCCCAGTCGGCTTCAATGTCATATAATTCGGTGCGATTGAGTTCCTGGTTGACCATCATTTTCCACTTGTCATCCCGAATACCCATGTGGGGCCATAGATAGGGCGGCCCATGACCACCACGCCACTCCCAGTGGATGGGTTGAGTTCGCTTGAATCCGAGGCCCTTGAGTGCTGCGACGATGCTCTCGCCGTCCAGATTGAGATCTATCGGTAGCGACTGTCCCGCCAGTTCGAGGAACGTGGGGAAGAGGTCCACAGCGGAAAGAACTGAAGTTCGATCCACCCTGCCCTTTGGAATCCCCCCCGGCCAGCGGGCAATGAAGGGAACACGAATGCCCCCGGCAAAGAGTGAGCGTTTCTGACCCTTGAGACCGGCTGTCTGCCCGACCGAATAGTACGTACCCAGGCCCGGACCGGTGGAGTTGTCATCAGTAGCTTTGCGTTTACCGGTCCATTCCGGCCCGTTGTCGGACGAGAAGATCACCAGCGTGTTTTCGTCGAGTCCAAGCTCCTTCAATGTGCTCAGAATGGATCCGATACCAGCGTCAGCTTCGGCTACAACAGCGGCATAGACTCGTTGTTGTTCGTCGAGATGCTGAAATTGTTCCAGGTATTCTTCCAGTGGATAGTGCGGCGTATGCGTCTCATGCAGCCACACATTGATGAAGAAGGACTGATACCTATGGCGATGAATGAAATCAACCGTTCGTGGGCAGGTTTCGGCTGTCCTGATCTGCACGCCGGGAACGTTAAAAGCGCCATATTCATCATATCCGTATTCCGTTGGCAGCGGCGCGTCCGGGACGTGACGATTCGTGAGATGCCACTTGCCAAAATGCCCTGTGATGTAGCCCGCTTTCTTGAGAAGCTTGGGAAGCAGCGGTAGCTTGGGATCCAGCCAGTCAGGCATCCCCGCTTTCTGATGGTGTTCCACCGAGGCAAAATGCCGGTGAATACAATGCCGCGCCGGGAACTGTCCCGTCATCACTGCCGTCCGACTGGG
>Ga0209121_10004979_pt1 | contig 12202 bp, 12 predicted proteins | sample Cruoilmetagenom3_FD_187292 | JGI IMG/M metagenome (GOLD analysis project Ga0209121, IMG submission 187292) | Oil polluted marine microbial communities from Coal Oil Point, Santa Barbara, California, USA - Sample 3 (SPAdes) (version 2) | ecosystem: Environmental > Aquatic > Marine > Oil seeps ... | reverse complement strand
TTTCGTCACTTGAGGCCACATTTGTCACTCGGCAACTGTGTTGAACAGCAAGTCTTGGGTAAAAACCTGTCAGGTCTGATCATACCGGGAATTGCTGCTCAAGTGACTTCGCTCAACCAAGTCATATTACTATCGTAGCACACTTCGGTGCACATGGCGTTAAGAAAATGTGAAACACTTATTAGAATCCATTGTCCAGTCAAGGGGACGCGCCTATGTTTTGCTTTGCGCACGCCGTTGCTCGGTGCGGCGCATTGTCCAGGCCACGCGGAACTCATCCAGTTGGCGGGAGAGCGCCATCCAATCTTCGACCAGGAAGACGAAGCCGGCGACATCGGGTGCCAGGAGGTAAGGGCTGAACCAGAGGCGCAGCCACATTTTGCTGAACGGGTACCCTGAGAGCTCCACCACCAGGACAGTCCTGCCCCAGTAGGGACGCAGCCAGCGCCGGCGGGCTGCTCTCTCCCCTGCCGGGTCGAAGACCTGGGCGAAGGTTTTGGGGCGCACCCCCTTGATGCGGCTGTAGGAGACGACGAGCGGGTAGAAAGGTGTCTGAATGCGCAGGTGGTTCGGCCTGCACTGCACCCAGGCCAGCCGTCGGGCCACGTATGCGTAGGCCAGGATGACGAGAGAAACGAGGGCCGGGATGAGGGCCAAGGCGCGAAGTGGGGTGTAGATGATCGAGATACGGGGCGCAAACAACCATAGTATGACCGCAGCCAGCACGATCAGGATGCAAGTCCAGGCCCAGCACTGCCACATGCGTTCGTAGATTAGGAGGCGGAAGCGGCCCCCACGTTTCCTAGTCATAGCCCATCTTCGTCGTTCCATCCCTCGCAGCGACGAGCGACGTTAGCGTGAGTTTGCCCCTGGCGGATGAGGGTGAGTTCAGTCATCGTCATTAGTATACCACCTGCCAGAGCAATGGACAAATGAGCGTATTCATTCACGAAAGGAGATCAGGCTGCTTGTAGAAGGCTCGCGCAACCAGACAGGGACTGGCGTGTTTTAACTCGTGTCAACACTGGCCAAGGAGGCGAACGTGGCAACTTTTCTGAGCGGGGTCGTAATCGTGAGCGGGTATCTGCTGGGCTCGATCCCGGTGGGGCTGTTGGTCGTGCGCGCGGTGACGGGGAAAGATGTGCGCGAGGTCGGCAGCGGGCGCATCGGCGGCACGAACGTCCTGCGAGCTGCTGGACCCTGGGTGGCCCTGCTGACGTCATTGGGCGACGTGGCAAAAGGGCTACTGGCCGTGTACCTGGCGCGGGTGGTCGTGGGCGTACCCGCAGTCGAGGCGCTGGCCGGCCTGGCGGCCGTGGCCGGCCATAACTACTCGATCTTCATCGGCTTCAAGGGTGGCGCCGGGACCGCGACCACCATCGGCGGGGCCATTGGTCTGTGGCCCTGGAATGGTGTCATTCTGCTAGGTGTGGGGGCGGCAGTGGTTACGGCCGCGCGCTATGCCTCGGTGGGCTCCATCACCGTTGCACTGCTGCTCCCGATTATCCTCGCGCTGCGGGCCTGGTTGGCGGGCGCGCCGTGGGCCTACCTGATCCACGGGTTGGGCACGGCGGCGCTGACGCTGTGGGCGCTGCGGCCCAACATCCGGCGATTGCGGGAGGGCAACGAGCGGCGGATGACGCTGCGCAAGAGAGGTGCAACGCACTTATAATCGGCCCAAGTGCGTTGCACCTTAACTCCGTTCGGTTGCACTTTTATGCGCGGTGTGATACACTGTGTGAAGTGCAAAGCGCAAAACGTACCGGCCACGCATCACGTCTTGCGTTTCGCGCCGATAGGAGCCTGCTGTGTGGGCTACCAGTACGCCGATGAACTTCCCCTCCCCATCCGCAACTGGCCCACCGGCGTCCGGCGGCTTATGCGCCGCAATGCCGAGTCCCCGATCTACCTGGCCCAACACCGCGACTTCCGCGTCGTCTACACCCACCTCACCGGCGACCACCTCTCGCGCACCGTCGAGCGGCCTATTGTCGAGCCGGTGCAACTGGACCAACTGGCCAGCGACGCTATGGCCCGCCAACTGAGATTCAATGGGCCAGCGGAGGAGATTGCAATTGTGGAGGGACGTCTGGACCACGAATGACACGAAAAGGAGCGAAAGACGCGAAAGGGTTTCGCGCTTTTCGTGGCCTTTCGCGTGTTTCGTGATCCGAAGCACCGACGCACAGATTGCCGCGTTGGTGTACAAGGAGGACATATTTGATGCTAGCCAATTGTCTGGCGAAACGACCATCATTCTTTGATAAGGATCAACGGAGATGAAAAAAAGTGGGGTACTTTCCGCTATCGGCGCCTATGCTCTCTGGGGGCTGCTCCCCATTTATTGGAAGGCTGTTCAGACAGTACCGGCTTTTGAGATTGTTTGTCATCGGATGGCATGGTCATTTGTATTCGTCGTGCTACTGTTGATCTGGAAGAGACGCTGGGAATGGCTGCAACAGGTGAGGAGGCGTCCTGTCACGCTGATTACGTTTTTGTGCACATCTTCTGTCCTGGCTCTCAATTGGGTTATCTATATATGGGCAGTGAATGCAGGGCATCTCGTGGATACGAGCCTGGGGTATTTCATCAATCCACTTCTCAGCGTGCTCCTGGGAGTGCTTTTCTTGGGGGAGCGGCTTCGTTTGTGGCAATGGATATCGGTGGGCATCGCGGCATGTGGGGTGTCTTACCTCACGCTGAGTCATGGTGCGTTTCCCTGGATCGCGCTTGGGCTGGCGACCACCTTTGGCTTCTACGGTCTATTGAGGAAGACTGCGCCGCTTGATGCACTTGAGGGGCTTTCGCTGGAGACCACTTTTTTATTTCTCCCGGCACTTGGGTATCTTCTCTATCTTGAATGGATAGGCACGGCATCCTTCGGCCATACAATGGCGATGACAAACATCCTGCTTGCGCTTTCTGGGGTTATTACTGCGCTGCCCCTTATTCTGTTTGCCTACGCCGCGAAGAGAGTCACGCTCGCCACTGTGGGGATCTTGCAATACATTGCCCCAACAGGGCAGTTCCTCTTGGGGGTGCTGGTGTATGGGGAGACCTTTACCCAACCGCGGATGGTAGGATTCAGCGCGATATGGATTGCACTCTTCATATATTCTCTTGAGGGGGTTATTGAGAGAAGGAGAAGGAAATCCAAATGGGCCACGACATCATAGACAACCGCACCCGGGAACTCGCTCCCGAAATTGACAACTTCCTGGCCGATAGCATCCGCGCCCACTTCGCCGTCGGCTACTTCTTCCTGTCCGGCTTCGAGGCCATCGCCGCGCGCATCCGCCACCTGGATGGACTGCGCTTGCTCATCGGCAACGTCACCAACCGCCAGACCGTCGAGCAACTGGTCGAGGGCTACCATCACCTGGCGACCACTCAGCGCGCTGTCCGCCGCGAACGGATGGCCTCCGCCCAGGCCCCCCGCATCCGCGCCGAGACCGCCGGCTCCATCCAGACCACGCTGGAACTGATGGACCAGACCGACGACGGTCAGGCCCTGGTCCTCTCCCTGGCCGGCCTCATCGCCGAAGGCAAGGTGCAGGTGCGGGTCTACACCTGCGGCAGGTTGCACGCCAAAGCCTACATCTTCGACTTCGACCCGGCCCGCATCCACGCCCAGACCGGCGCGGCCATCATCGGCAGTTCCAACCTCTCCCTCGGGGGAACGCGCTTCTAGCGAGCCTTTCTGGTTGGTTACACTACCCGGTGGGCACAGCCAGGACGCCGATGACTCCCACACCGGCGTGGCAGGCCAGCACTGCCCCTGTCTCCCGCACCCAGATACGCTCCCTGGGGAAACCGGCGCGCTCCGCCAACCAGTCGGCCATCTTCTCCGCCATCTCCTGCCTGCGCGTGTGCACCACCGCCAGGTGCTCTAATGGCCCCAGCCGCTCGACCAGGTTCAGCACGCGCCTCAGCCCCCTCTGAAATGAGCGGGCCGCGCCCAGCAGCCGCAGTTGGCCCTCTACCACGTTGATGGTGGTCTTGATGTTGAGTGCTCGCGTCATCCGGTCCGCGATGGCGATGAACCCATCGGCCCGCCCCCCACGCCGCAGGTTTTCCAGCGTGTCCAGCAAGATTATCAGACGCATCCGCGCCCGCACGTCCCTCAGCAGTGCCAGAATCTCCTGCATCGAGCGCCCGGCTCGTGCAGCCTGAGCCGCCGCCAGGGCCTGTACCCCCAGACCCAGGGAAAGTGAAAGGGAATCAAAGACCTTTACCGCTTCGCCGAAGCGTTGGGCGGCCAGGCGGGCGGCGTTAAACGTCCCACTGTGCTTGCCGGTGATCGTCAGGCACAGCACCTGTTTCCCTTGTGCGACCAACTGCTCGAAAACTTCCTCGAACGTGCCGACCGAGGGCTGGGAGGTCTGAGGGTGGTGTGGCCCGGCGGCCTTCTCCCAGAACTCCTCCACCGATAACTCCCCGTCGCGGTGGACCTCCGTCCCAAAGCGCACGATGAGCGGCACCACGGTGATCTTGAAGCGCTCCACCAGCCGCCGAGGAAGGTCACAACTGCTGTCGGTCACGACTCGTATGGCTTGTCCTATCCCGGTGTTTTCCATCCTTCTCCTCCTCGTATCACGATACTGGATACTGGATACTGGATGCTCGATGTCCAGCGTCCAGTCTCTACTCTCTACTCTCCACTCTCCACTCTCCACTCTCGACCCTCTACTCTGACCGTCCGAGCACGCCGGTCCAGCGCAGCAGCCGTCCCAGTCGGGAGAACTCCAGATCAATCGCTGCCTCAGGACATATCTCGTGGCAGCAGTAGCAGCGGATGCAGCGCTCGTCGTCCACCACGGCCAGCCGATCCACGATGGTGATAGCCTGCTGGGGACAGATGCGCACGCAGGTGCGGCAGGCTGTGCAACGTTCGCGTTGGGGGACGGGGCGCGGGACGAGGGCACGGGTCGCCAACTGTGATAGCCAGCCACGGCCGGCGCGCCTCGTAGCCGCCTGGGTGGTATCGGGCAGGCGGAAATCGGGTATGGCGACCTCGGCCACCGGAGTGCCTGCCATCGTGATCTCCACCGGCCACCACCCGTGCCGTACCGCTGCGCGGAACAGCGATAGCCGGTCAGGATCCAAACCCATGATCTGGCAGACGACCGCATCCATCGCCACGGCATCCTGGCTGGCCAGTAGTACGCCGACGTGGCGGGGGCTTCCGTGCAGGCTGGGACCGTTCCCCTCCATCCCCAATACGCCGTCCATCACGAAGAGCGCCGGCCGGACGCAGGCCACGATGTCGAGCAGCATGTCGCAGAAACGGTCCAGGTCGGCCAACTTGGCGTGGTAGCCGGATTTGGTCAAGCCAGGCACCAACCCGAAAAGAATCTTGGTCGCGCCGGTGATGGTGGTGAGGCCGTGCGTCTTCAGCTTAGGAAGCGCGATGACCGCGTCGGCCTCCTGCCACACCTTCAGCAGATCGAGCCGCTTGAGCAGTACGCCGTCGGGCGTGGGCACCTGGATGGCGGTGGCGTCGTAGTGTAATGGGACCCCGGTCCGCTCGGCCACTTCTTTCAGGCCGGTGTCCCGGTACAGGCGGCGCATACCGGGTTGGTTGTGCAGTGGGCCACCGGGGCTATCGGCGATGAAGGGCTCTCCCCCGGCCTCTCGCACCAACCCGATCATCGTCTCGACGATGGCGGGGTGGGTCGTGATTGCCCGCTCCGGCCGGGCCGGTATCAGCAGATTGGGCTTGAGCAGTATGCGCTGGCCAGGCTCGACGAATGCGCCGATGCCGCCCAATGGTTCCAGCAGCCGGCGCAGGGCGGCCTCGACTTCGAGCAGATCGTAGGTGAGACAACGGGCAAGGCTGACGGTTGGCATATTAAGATTGTACTATGTCCTGGCAGAAGGGCAAACGAATGCGATCCAGTTTTGGAGCAATCTGCGAATGTGGTATAATCGAGATGTATATGATAACCCCGTCGCTTACAATTGGTATCGAAGAAGAATACCAGATCATTGACCCCGCCACGCGGGAGTTGCGCTCTTACGTGCAGCGGTTCCTTGAGCAGGGTCGGACGGTGCTGCCCGATCAGATCCGCCCCGAGTTCCTGCAATCGCAGGTGGAGGCGGGCACGCGCATCTGTCATAATATCCAGGAGGCGCGTTGTGAACTGCTCCGCATGCGGCGCTCAATCTGCGCACTGGCCGGGCGCGAGGGATTGTGGGTGGCGGCGGCGGGCACACACCCCTTCTCCTCCTGGGCGCGGCAAGAGGTCTCCCCTTTTGGCCGCTACCCCGAACTGGCCCGCTTCCTGCAAGACGTGGGACGGCGGCTGCTGATCTTCGGCATGCACGTCCATATCGGCATCGAGGATCGTGGACTGCTCATTGAGGTAATGAATCAGATACGCTACTTTCTGCCCCACCTCCTTGCTCTCTCGACCAGTTCCCCCTTCTGGCACGGTCGTGATACGGGGTTGAAGTCCTACCGCAGCGTCGTCTTCGAGAGCCTGCCCCGCACCGGCATCCCTCAGCAGTTCGTCTCCTACGCTGACTACCGTAGCTACGTGGACATGCTGCTGGCGACGGGCAGCATCGCCGAGCCGACCCACATCTGGTGGGACGTGCGTCCCAGCGAGAAGTTTCCCACGTTGGAGGTGCGCATCCCCGATATGTGCACGCGAGTGGAGGAGACGTTGTGCCTGGTGGCGCTGGTACAGGCCATCGTGGCCAAACTGGTGCGCTTGCGGCAGGCCAACCAGACCTGGCGTCTCTACCGCAAACAACTGCTCGACGAGAACAAGTGGCGTGCGGTGCGCTACGGCATCTCGGGTAAACTGATTGACTTCGGCAAAGCGGAAGAGGTACCCTTCCCGGCGTTGATCGAGGAACTGCTGGCATGGGTGGATGACGTGGTGGATGAACTAGGAAGCCGGGTGGAGGTCGAATACGCCCGCACCATCCTGCGCCAGGGCACCAGCGCCGACCGCCAACTGGACGTCTACCACCAGAGGGATGATCTCCGGGCCGTTGTAGACCACGTAGTGGAGGAAACGCGGGAAGGGCTTGAATGATCCCGTTTCACGTTCTACGGGCAACGCTATGCGAGATTTTGTATTTTTTTTGCTGATCCTTTTCGTCATCGCCGCACTCCTGCGCGTGGACTTCTTCTTCACCATCGCCTATCTCTTCTTCGCCGTCTACCTGCTATCGTGCCTCTGGACGCGGCACACGGTGAAACATCTGCGCGTCCAACGGCGCTTTGTGAACCGCGCATTCCTCGGCGACCGGGTGACGGTGGATCTGACAGTACAGAACGCCGGTTGGTTGCCCATCCCCTGGCTGGAGGTGCACGAGTCGCTGCCGGTGCAACTCATTGCGCCTCCCTTCTATCGCGAAGTGATCAGCCTGGGCCCGCGCGAGCGACGGCACTTTGCCTATACGCTCAACTGCCGCCGGCGGGGCTACTATTCCGTCGGCCCGTTGGTGATGCAAACCGGCGATCTGTTGGGCATCGCGCGTCACACCCTGGCGCGGGTGGAGCAGGAGTACGTCATTGTCTACCCCCGGGTAGTCCCCCTCCAGAAACTGGGCCTGCCCACGCGCTCCCCACAGGTCGCGCTGCCCGCCCGCACGCACCTGTTTGAGGACCCGGCCCGGGTGATGGGCGTGCGTGACTACCAGCGGGGCGACTCCCCCCGTCGCATCCACTGGACGGCGACGGCCAGCGCCGGCCGGTTGCTGGTGAAGCAATACCAGCCATCCACCGCCCGCGAAACTCTCATCTGTCTTGATCTGGACCGGGAGAACTACGAGCGCCGTCAGCGCTACACCGCCACCGAGCTGGCCATCGTCGTCGCGGCCTCCATCGCCAACCACGTCATTGTCAGAGAGGGGCTGCCGGCGGGATTGGCCACCGAGGCGTGGGATCCGCTGCTGGATGATCGGGCTCGTTTCTTCCTGCCCCCACGCTCAGAGCGCGCCCATTTGATGAGTCTGCTGGAAGTGCTAGCCCGGGTGCAGGTCACGTCGGCAGCGCCGTTCGTGGACCTGCTGCGCCATGAGAGCGTGAATCTTCCGTGGGGGGCTACGCTGGCGGTCATCACCGGTCGCGAGAGCGCATTACTGTTTGACACCCTCGTCTACTTGCGGCGGGCCGGATTCGCTGTGACGTTGATCCTGGTGCGGTCGCCTCCTCCATCGGCCGAGCTACAAGAGTGGGCCGATCTGCTTGGGGTGCCGACTCATCGGGTATGGCACGAGCGCGACCTGGAGACGTGGCAATGAACCGCAATATGTGGCTGGAGAACCTGTTCCGCCCGCTGGTGATCGGAGTGATGTGTGGCTGTATTGCGTTGTCGTTGGTGGAGTTGGCGCACCTGTTCTTCCCATTCTGGAACGGGACATTCCTCATAGTGGGCTGCGTGTTGGCAGCATTGGAGGCCAACTATTCGTACCGGCTGATCCGGGCCAGGGCGCTGCGTGGCGCTGACGTTCTGAAATTCCGGGCGATCGAACTCGCGATGTTTTTCATCTTGCTCAAAGTCGGCGGCTATGTAGGCGACCGCTGGGCCGACGTGCTGGTGGACATCCAAACTTGGCCACGTAACTTGCTCGTTGTACTTGACCCCGAGACGACGACTGCCTTCATTCTGGCTCTCCTATTCTGGGGGGCTTCTACCCGGACAGTAAGTGACCTGGAGCGAATCGGTGAACCTCTCGAACGGCACCGCCGCTACGTCCCGCCTATGGAGAGCCTCACCAGTCGCTTCTTTTGGGGTGGGGCGGTGTTGCTGATCGTCGCTGGTCTGACCCGCGTCGGGATCGCTGCACTGCTGGACCTGCGTCACCCCTCGGTGCCGGGGCTGGTGCTCAACGTGCTGGTCTATTTCCTGCTGGGGCTGGTGATGCTGGGGCAGGTGCAGTTCACCAGGTTGCGCAAACAGTGGCAGGCGCAGAAGATCAAGATAGCCGGCGAAGTTACCGGTCGCTGGGTACGCTACAGCCTGGCCTTCATCGGCCTGGCGGCATTGTTGGCGTTCCTGCTCCCTACCGGTTACACAGTGGGCTTTTTGGACGTAGTGAGCAGCATCCTGGGACTGATCAGTTTGATCCTTTGGTTCATCGCGGCGTTGCTCATGCTCCCCCTGAACTTGCTGTTCTGGCTGCTATCGAGGCTGTTCGGCGATTCCGTCCTTCCTCCCCGGCCCCAGAGCGACTTAATACCGCCTGAATTTCCCCAACGGGAGCCTGGCGGCGTCGCCCCTGATTGGTTCGAGATACTGCGATCCCTTCTTTTCTGGGCCATCGCGGTGGGGATGGTTTTTTACGTGGTGCGCAGTTACCTGCGCGACCACCCGGAACTGCTGAAAGCGTTGGCCGGGCTGAGGCCGATCCGCGCGCTGCGCCGTTTCTTGATCGCTCTCTGGCGCAACCTGGTCGGGTTGGCAGAAGCTGTCAATGGGCACATTCCGCGCCGGTTGTCGCTACGGCGGGCACGTCAGAGACAACCGGAGGAGCCTTTTCGCTTCTTCCGGCTGGGCGCACTGTCGCCCCGCGAGCGTATTCTGTACTATTACCTGAGCATCCTGCGGCGCGCAGGCCAGCGGGGCTTCCCCCGCCAGCGCGCTCAGACCCCGCACGAGTACGACGTCAACCTGGCCCCCAACCTGCCCGCGGCGCAGCAGGAGATGACCCTGCTCACCCAGGCCTTCGTGGAGGCACGCTACAGCCGCCACGCCTTCGACCGGGAGCGGGCCAGGCGCGTGCGTGCCGACTGGCAACGAGTGAAGGCCGCGCTGCGAGCGCTCAAGCGCAGAGCGGATGCCGAATCTACGAACTAGGAGATTACGAGGAGCGAGCGCGCATCGGTATCGGCGATGGGCTGGTGCGCATGTCGGTGGGGATCGAGGCGATAGAGGATCTGCTGAGCGACCTGGAGCAAGCACTGGACGCGCTGGGGTAAACCTGTCGAGGGAATACAGGCACGGCAAGGCAACACGTCAGGCCGAGACTGGTCCGGCTGTGCCCATACTTGAGCACGCCACGACCAGCCCCGGTCTGCTCTGATCTGCCAGATTCTGCCGCCCTCGTCTATCTGAAAGTGCGGCCTCTCACTTCGGCTGGCCGCTGTCGTCGTAGCCGCGCCCCATGCCTCGGTAGGTGAAGCCCAGTTCGCGCATGCGCTGCGGGTCGTAGACGTTGCGGCCATCCATCAGCACCGGTTGGCGCATCAACTCCTTGATGCGCTCCATGTCCAATTGCTTGAACTCGTTCCACTCGGCGACCAGCAGCAACGCATCGGCTCCCTCGGCCACCTCGTAAGGATTCTTGCAGTACGTGATGCTGTCTCCCAGGATGCGCCGCGCGTTCTCCATCGCCTCCGGGTCGTAGGCTTTGACCTGCGCCCCCTCGTATAGCAACAGGTGAATAATCTCGACCGAGGGGGCATCCCGCATGTCGTCGGTGTCCGGCTTGAACGAGAGGCCCAGCACGCCGACCGTCTTGCCCCGGAAACCGCCCAGGATGTGGCGCAACTTGGTCACGAACCGCTTGCGCTGGTCGTAGTTGATCTCCATCACCGCCCGCAGCATCTGCGGGTGCGTCCCGTGCGTGGCGGCCATGTGCGCCAGCGCCTTAACGTCCTTGGGGAAGCAACTCCCGCCCCAACCGATGCCTGCTCCCAAGAACTCCGGGCTGATGCGGTTGTCGGTTCCCATGCCCCGCGCTACCTCCTTCACGTCGGCCCCCAGCCCCTCACAGATGTTGGCGATTTCGTTGGTGAACGAAATCTTAGTTGCCAGGAAGGCGTTGGAAGCGTACTTGATCATCTCGGCCGTGCGCAGGTCGGTGATGATCATCTCAGCGTGCAGCGGGTAGTACAGTTCGGCCACCCGTTCGGCCGCCTCCCGGTTGGTGGAGCCGAGGACGACGCGGTCGGGGTTCATGCAGTCGTAGATGCCTGACCCTTCGCGCAGGAACTCGGGGTTGGAGACGACCCAGAAGGGGATGCTGGGATCAGGCATGTGCTCATGTATGACATCGGCGATCCAGTCGCCGGTGCCGATGGGCACAGTGGACTTGTTGACGATGATGGTGGGCTGGTGGATGCGGCGGGCGACATCGGTCGCGGCGGCCTCGACGTGAGCCAGGTCGGCCTCGCCGCTCTCACCTGAGGGCGTGCCGACGGCGATGAAGACGAACTTCGCATCCTGCATCGCCTCGTCGTAAGAGGTGGTGAAGCCCAGCCGCCCGGCCTCGTGGTTGCGCCGTACTATCTCCTCCAGGCCCGGCTCGTAGATGGGCAGGATGCCCTTCTTCAGATTGTCGGACTTCTGCTTGTTGCGGTTCAGGCAGGTGACGTGGTTGCCCAGGTCGGCCAGGCAAGCGCCGGTAACCAGGCCCACGTAGCCGACGCCGATGACACAGATGTTCTTCATAGCGATTTGTTCCTCCTTAGAGTGATATATGTTCGTGATCCGTATGTTCGTGACTCGTAAATTCGTGATTCGTAGACTCGGAGGCCGAGTTTACGAATCTACGAATTACGAATGTACGAATCCACGAATGTACGAATCTATGGACCTAGTCCAGACTCCGGCTTAGGTTGCGGATAGCGATGGCGGTGACGAGCAGGCCTATCAGCAGCATCGCCGCCACGTGGGGCCAGAGCGTGTCCAGTCCCGCTCCCTTCAGCATCACCCCCCGGATGATGGTCAGGTAATGGCGGAAAGGCACCACATGCGCGACAGCCTGCAGCGCAACGGGCAGGTTCTTGACCCGCACCAGGTAGCCGGAGAAGGTCATGTCCACCATCGCTAGGACGAAAACGAACAGGATAGCCTGCTGCTGCGTGCGGGCGATGCTGGAGATGAGGATGCCGTAGCCGATCTCGGCGACGATGAACAGCAGCGTCAGCGCGAAGAGCAGCGGCGGAGAACCGCGCAACGGTACGTGAAAGCCGAAGACGGCGACGGCCAGCATAGCCAGAAAGTTCAGAGCCCCGGTGACCATGGCCGGGATCGCCTTGCCGATGACCAACTCGACGCGGCGCAGCGGCATTACCATTAACTGCTCCAGCGTGCCCAGTTCCCGCTCGCGGGTCAGACTGATGGAGGCGACGGTGAGTGTCACCTGGTAGACAATGAAGCCAACCTGCGCCGGTACGGTGAAGAACTTGTGGTTGAACGTCGGATTGAAGCGCACCGTGGTGCGCAGGTCAATGGGGGGG
>Ga0209121_10004978_pt1 | contig 12205 bp, 5 predicted proteins | sample Cruoilmetagenom3_FD_187292 | JGI IMG/M metagenome (GOLD analysis project Ga0209121, IMG submission 187292) | Oil polluted marine microbial communities from Coal Oil Point, Santa Barbara, California, USA - Sample 3 (SPAdes) (version 2) | ecosystem: Environmental > Aquatic > Marine > Oil seeps ... | reverse complement strand
TGATTAGGAAAAACCCAATGAACCCAACGAACCCTATCAACGCTATAGACGCAACAGACGCCATGGACGCAATAAACGCAGACATAGTTAAATAGTTGAGTAGTTGAGTCGTTGATTATGCAAAACGAAAAAGATCGAGGCTGGAAAGCCTCTCCCACAAAGGGTTCGATAAATCAAACCCCTACAAAACTTGCGGGCTTGGCGAGAGATATTTGTGGGGTTTTTCTAATCAACCAATCCATGCTTAAGAGCATAACGGATTAATTCTGCATTACTCTTCATTTTCATCTTTCCGAGGATTCGGTATCTATAAGTGCTTATTGTTTTAACACTCAGAAATAATTTCTCTGCAATCTCCTTTATTGTCATGCCTTTCGCAATCATACACATTACCTCATACTCACGGTCGGAGAGACTTTCGTGTAGGGGCCCCTCAAAATCGTCCCCTAATTTGAGGGCCAATCTCTCTGCAAGAGAGGAAGTTATATATTTTCTCCCCTTTGATATAATTCTTATGGCAATGACCAGTTCCTCTGGTGCACTCTCCTTTGTTAAATATCCTGAAGCACCTGCCTTCAAGAGCCGCACCCCATATTGTTCCTCAGGATGTATACTCAATATAAGAACCGAAAGTTCGGGTCTCTCTCTCCTCACTTCCTTTAAAATATCCAGCCCGCTTCTGCCAGGCATAGAAATGTCTAATATAACCACATCAAAATCGTCTTCCCTAATCTTCTCCAGCACTTCCTCCCCATTACTTGCTTCATCGGTTACAACCATATCAGTAGCTATTTCGATAATCTGCCTTAAGCCTTCACGGACAATTGGATGATCATCAGCTATTAGTATCTTTATCATCCTTCCCTCCTTTATTTATATAATAGTTATCAGTTATCAACACACCCCACCAAGGATTATGCCACGGTAAATTCACGGTTAATTCTTTGTTAAAAAACACACACCAACTTCTTAACATAGAACTCCACAAACCCAACGAACCCTATCAACGCTATGGACGCTATAGACGCTATAGACGCAATCAACGCTATGAACCTAATACCTAAAGGATGGACACTGGACTCTAGACTCTTGACTAATCCACACATATCCCATATCCCATATCACATACCACGATAGTCCTCACCCGACCAACCGGCTAACCAGCCCCACCAAACGGGATACTCACTGTTATTGTAGTTCCTTTATCCGGAACACCTTTGATTTTGACCTTACCGCCTAGAAAAGCGACTCGTTCTCGTATACCGATTAGTCCAAATGATTTAGAATCAAAAATCTGCTCTTCTGTAATCCCCCTGCCATTATCTCCTACCTTCAAGGTTAACTTGCCACCTTTCTCTGTTAAATTTATACTCACCCTCGTTGCATTGGCATGTCGGGCAATATTCGTGAGTGTCTCCTGAAAAATTCGAAAAATGGCCGTAGAACACTCTCTGTCCAGGACAATATCCTCTGGTCCTAATGTAAGTTCACACTTAATTTGAGTCCGATTTTGGAACTCCTCTGCCTGCCATTCAATTGCCGCTATAAGGCCCAGATCATCCAGTAATCCTGGCCTGAGTTCTGTAGATATCCTTTTTGTGTCTCGAAGAATCATATCAACGAGTTTTGACATTGATTCTGTTTTTCTAAGTAGTACTTTTTCTTCTTTTGGGATTAACCTATTCAACAGGGAAAAATCCATCTTCAAAGCTGTCATTGTCTGCCCTAAATCATCATGAATCTCTCGAGCAATGGATGTTCTCTCCCCTTCTCTCACGGCTTGCAAATGTGCGGAAAGATTACGTAACTGCTCATGTGATTTCTTTAATTCCTCCTCGAATTTCTTCTGCTCGGTGACGTCCTTGGAAACAAGCTGGAGCCCTATCGGGAGCCCTCTCTTTTTAATTAACCTTGCCTCTATTTCCACCCATATCCATTTCCCATCTTTGCATTTAAACTGAAATTCCAGAGTGCGAGGTGGTTTTCCCATTAGCCTGTCCTTAATCCTTTTCGCAAGGAGGTTTATGGTATCCTCTCCGAACATACCAAGTTTGAAGCCATTCTTTCCAACTACTTCTTCCCGCGTATAGCCTGAAACTTCTTCAAACCTCTTATTAACAAATAGAACTTTACCTTTGATATCGATATTACATAAGCCTATTGGGGCTTCTTCCATTAAATCCCTGTATTCCTCCTCACTCTTCCGCACTGCCTCCTCTGCTCGCTTACGTTCTATAGACAGTCCAATCTGACTGGATACGAATTTCAAAATTTCCAGTTCCTCCTCACCTAAAGCATTCTCATCCTCATAGCTCTGAACTACAATTACACCTATTACCTCCTGCCCTACCTGCAAAGGAACTCCGAGCCAGACCTTTGAAGGCATTCCAATGGTCCTTATCTCACCAGACTTAATCATCCCGTCGATCTCTTCACGTGTTAGGAGAAGCGATTTATTATTCTTTATAACATAACTTGTAAGAGTCTTCCCGGCAGGAAAGGCCCCTGATTTATCCTTTTTATCTACAAAGTAAGGAAGGGAAATCTTATTGTTTTCTTTATCATAGAGTGCAATAAAAAAATTACTCGTATCCATAACCTTACCGAGTTCTTTATGAACTAATTTAAATAGTTGTTCAAGGTCATCGGTCGTGAGAACGGCGTTTGCAATACGGTCCTGCAACTTCTGGATTTCTTCAGCTTTCTTCCGTTCGGTGATGTCTCTGGCAACACACTGAATAGCGATAACCTTTCCATCTCCCCAAATGGGCCGTCCGGTAATTTCAAGAGGAATAAGGCGACCTTTCTTGTTTTTAATTTCTATTTCTATTTGCCCATGTTCTATCTTGCCTCTGAACGTCTTTCCTACGATTTTCATAATGCCTGGCATATATTTCCCGGGAACCAGCTTCCTGAATGATTTGCCAAGCAATTCCTCGCGCTCATAACCAGATATTTCCTCTCCCTTTTTATTACCGTTTATAAATCTTTCCAATCGGTCTATCGTAAAAATTGCGTCGCTTGCATTTTCGATTAAGTCCCTATATTTTTCTTCGCTCCTCTTCAGCGCTTCCTGTGCCTTTTTTTGCTCAGTTACATCTCTTGCCGTACCCAATAGGTGCTTCCCCCCTTCATAATCAATGAGACCAATGAATAGTTCAATTAAAGCCAGAGTTCCATCGGATTTCCGGACTGTCAGTTCATAGGGCTTAGGTCTGGTCGTTCCAGTCAATGCAGCCTTGGCAACATTAGCCACGGCTATCTTTAATGAATCAGGGGTTAGAACATCAGACAGAGTCATTTTCCTGGTGGGCTTGTCACTCAAGCCTATCAATCTTTCAGCCGCTGGATTCCAGAATACCATTTCTCCATCGAAGTTGATAAGGAAAATGGCTTCTATACTCTTTTCCACCAGGGTGCGAAACCGCTCTTCACTCTGCCGTAACTCTTCCTCTGCCCTCTTCCGTTCGGTGACGTCTTTATATATCGTTATCATTCCAATCTCAGATCCCTCAACGATGGCGGGTCCACCTGAGATAGACACAGGAACTAGTGACCCATCTTTCCTCTTCCTCTCAGTAACGCACGAAGCATACCCTCCCTTGACTGCTTCTCCATCCAATCTTTTTGCTTCATCTATTTTGTCTTCGGGAACTACGAGAGAATTCAAATCTTTTCCTTTTATCTCATCCAGAGAATAACCAAAAAGGTCTTTGAATCTGAGATTGGCATCTTTAATATGTATACTACTGTCCGTATATACGGTGGCTTCTGGAATTTTTTCGAATAATACCCTGAACCTTTCCTCACTCTTTCGTATCTCCTCTTCTGCCCTCTTCCGTTCGGTGACGTCGAGAATGATACCCTGGTAATGTGTAATCTCACCATTTTCGTCCCGCCGAATCCAGGTCCAGTCGTCTACCCAACGTACATCCCCTGTGTTGGTTAGGACTCGATATTTTTGGATAAATTTATCTTTACCCGGTCGACTGGAATTATGAGTCACTTCAGAGGCAACTCTTTCCAGGTCACCGGAGTGAATGAAGTCGGAATAGGGAAGCTCACCGGAATAAAAATCGTCAGGGCTGTATCCGAACTGACGAACATTATCGGAAACATACTCCACTGGCCAACCTGGGGCATTACACCAGAGGAAAACCACGGCCGGGCTGCGATTGACAATATGCTCCATCTCCTCCCGTTGTAAAGAGACATCAAGCAGTGCATCCTCCACCAGTTTACGCTTGGTTTCTGCTATTTCCAGATTAGAAATTCGCTGGCGTAACCCCTGTAACTCTTCTATAAGTTCCTTTTTCGTCTTATATTTATCCTTCATTTCACATAACCCTAAAATGCGGAAATTCTTTTAATTCGGTCCACCCCTTAAATCTTTGCATATTAATTTGTAAGAATAAATTCTCTTTCAACGAATAAATCTCTACCGTAGTATTATTCATACAGGCATCTATAAAAGTATAACAAATTTCAATGAAACTGTCAAGCAAATATAACCTAACCGGCGGGAAAGGGCGACTCATCGAGTCGCCCCTACGGTTTAAAATCGCGACAGGGATGTCGCTCCTACAATTGCACGAATAAATTCGTGCCTACAATTTTCTTTATAAAACATTATTTCTTTGCGGGCTTTGCTCCCTTTGCGGGCTTGGCGAGAAATATTTGTTTCAAGTTTCGAGTTTTTTTATAAACTCTCCTACATTTTTGGGGAATGGTGCTATATATTTATTCAATTCTTCTTTTCTTAGTTTACTTAAATCAACCTCATCAATATTAAGAGATGCCATACCTTTCATAAATAAGTAAACCTGATCGATCAGGGCTTTTTCGGGGAATGCTACATATATTCCACCCCTTTCTTCGTATCCAAAAAATAATTCTTTTTTTATTTTCCTAAACACAACCTCAGTATCCGATATGATATAGTTTCTTGTTTTTCGCATAGTTGCAAAGGTAAGGGTATAAGGAACCAGATTTAGAACCCCATATCTTGAAAGGGCAGATTCAAAAGAAAGATAGTTGGGAGGATAAATCGCTGAAGCTATTTCTAAAACAGGTATGTCTTTACCAAAAGGGACATAAATTCCTCTCGCCACTCGTTTTATAATACCCGTTTTTACCCACCTGTTCAGAGAAACATAAAGGAAATCCCTACTCTGTCCCGTTATTTTTTCGAGGTCTCCAATTGTGTAAAATGATTTATTTATTTCATCCAATTTTTTAAGTAATTCTGTGCTCTTCATAATTCCTCTACAATCTTATGGAAATCGAGTGGCAGGAATTTCCTCAAATCCCTTCTTAATATTTTTCTATCTATCTTTACTTCAGGATTGTATGACCTTTTTAAAACTTGTGAAATATACCAGAAATCAAAAAGATCTTTGGGTTGCACTCTTTCTTTAAGGCACAATTGCTTATCAGCATAAAGTTGCTCCAGAGTTACGGTTTTTAATAACACTGAATAAATAGAACAGGGAGACTTAATCATCTGTAATTTCCATCTGTAATCTTCATTAATTTCCCTTCTAATCTCAATCTTTATCCTGAACGGGAAATTCAGATAATCTTTGCTGATTTTAATCTCTGCAAGATATGTGTAATACTTTTCGATTAAATCGGTTATCTCTGCTTCCTCCATAGGAGATATAATCCTTTCTATCATATCGGAAAATTTTCCACTAAGACAGTCTGCTTCAACCGAAAAATCTATATCTTCAGAAAATCTGGGAGAACCATACGCTAACCTGAGAGCGGTACCACCCTTAAATATAAGTTCATCACTACAAGGAAGACCGGAAAGGCCCTTTAATATGAGCATTTCATAATATTCTCTTGTCACATGAGTTATGTCAATCTTTAACACTCTTGCGAGCCTTTCCGCTATATTACGTTCCATATTTCTTAATATAAATGTTAAGTATTTTGGAATAAATGTCAACCCCCTTTTATTAATTCACCACAGGGACACGTTGTTAAATAGTTGAGTAGTTGAATGGTTAAGTTGGTAGAGTGGTATGTGATAAGTGATATGTGGTATGGGAAGATTAGTCAAGTGTCCATCTTTTAGGTCTTAGGTGTTTGGTCTTGGGTCTTGGGTCTTAATTTTATTTTTTTACAACTTAACTACTCAACTATTTAACTATATCACTCTGTGCCTCTATGGTGAATTATCTTTGCGGGCTTTGCTCCCTTGGCGACCTCTGCGTGAAATACTGGGTTGGGCGGTTGGACTATGTATCTTGACATCAGAAGAGTTTGATGTAAACTAATAATAAATATATTAATAATCATACAGAGGCTTTACTTCAATGAAAAATGGAGAATGCAAATTGCAAAGTGTAAGACGCAAAATGAATTATTTTGGTATTAGGATGCAAGGATCAGGTTTTGAGTATGGTAAGTGGTTTTGTATCCTTTGAAATTAAAAGCTTACTTTGCGTGCTTTTGACCCTTTGCGTCTTCATGAAAAGATAAAAGGTCATAGTAAAATAAAAATGGAGGTGTTAATGAAAGTACTCGTATGTGATTCAATTTCAAAAGATGCAGTTAAGGGACTGAAAGACCTGGGGGTAGAGGTTATTGAAAAAACTTCTATCGAAAAGGATGAGTTAATGAGGGAAATAGCAAATTATGACGGGGTTATTGTGCGGAGCAGGACCAAGATTAGAAAGGACATCATAGGTAGTGCGAGAGGAAATCTCAAATTCATCGTAAGAGCAGGGGTTGGACTTGATAATGTAGATGTAGATTATGCAAGGGAAAAGGGTATAGATGTTATGAATACACCCGAAGCATCCACGAATGGAGTTGCTGAACTCGCAATCGGGCATATGCTTTCTCTCTTGAGACGTATTCCCAGAGGAACCTCCTCAATGAAGAGAGGCGAGTGGATAAAGAAGGAACTCGTAGGGAATGAATTAGGTGGGAGAACAGTAGGAGTAATCGGAATGGGGAGAATTGGGAAGAGAACAGCTGAATTAGCTCTCGGTTTCGGCTCTAAGCTCCTGGGATATGACCCATATGTTGATAAGGTAGAGGGATTGGATGTGGAAATGACTTCCCTGGATGACCTTTTCTCACGTTCTGATATCGTAACCCTCCATATTCCCCATGTAGATGAGACACACCACCTTATAGGGAAAGAGGCACTGGGGAAAATGAAGGATAATGCAATTCTCATAAACTGCGCAAGGGGTGGAGTAGTTGATGAAGAAGCACTCTATGATGCTTTAAAGAACGGCGTCATTGCAGGAGCTGCACTTGATGTATTCGAAGAGGAACCCCCAAAGGGCTCAAAACTCCTGGAACTGGATAATTTCAACTGTACACCACACCTGGGCGCCCAGGCCGTAGAAGCCAAGAATAGAGTTGGGGAGCAAGTAGTAAAGAAAGTGGCTTCTAAGTTGTGATTTAATGGAATTTCCGGAGCTTTGCAAAAAGACATAGGAATCAATTATCAGTGGACTTGCCGCAGAATGAGCCAGAAAGAACTCTCCCACATATCGCGGCCTCCAAACCGCTCCCACGATGTAGGAGGGACATCCCTGTCCCGATTTTAGACAATGTAGGAGGGGCATCCCTGTCCCGATTTTGGGGAACGGAGTAGCGAAACTTGTTTCACGCTATGTATTTCTTTATTCTCTATCTTTTCTCTCGAATTACAAAAATTCCAGGGCTAGGGGCTCTGCGTCCATCTGCGGTTAAAAAATGGGGGTGGGGTGGAGGATTTTCCCTTGACAACATAATTATATCATTTACTTTCATAATATGGAGAATGTATGCAAAACAACTATCTTCCAAAAGTTCACTACGGATTTAAAGAAGGACGGTAGGGGCAATTCATGAATTGCCCTGCACACATATCGCGGTTTGGAAACCGCTCCCACGATGTATTGTTATCGCGGTTTGGAAACCGCTCCTACAATGTAGGAGGGACTTCCCAGTCCCGATTATGGGGAACGCAAAGCAAGTTCTGCCACTTCGGGATCCTTTTGTTATCGCGGTTTGGAAACCGCTCCCACGATCTATTGTTATCGCGGTTTAAAAATCTGCTCCCACGATGTAGGAGGGACATCCCTGTCCCGATAGGATGGATATAAAAAATCTTCAATTACTCAAGAAGGGAGGATTTGCGAATATCTTCCGGAAGGAAGAGATTGTATATAAGTTAGGAGATACCTCCCACAGGGAACTCCTCCGAGGACAATATAGACTCTTAAAAGAACTGGACGATCCCCACTTTGTTTCGGTCTATGACTGGATAGAAGAGGGGGATATCTGTGGATTTTCTATGGAGCTTTTGAAGGGCTCTCTAATAGATAGGATTCTGCCCAAAATACCCGAGAAGAGAAAAGAATTCGATAAAATAAAGAGTATACTCCTTAGCACCCTCGATGGTATTTCATACCTGCACTCCCGAGGTATAATTCATGGAGACCTAAAGCCATCCCACATTTTCGTTGATGATGATAACAATGTAGGGATAATAGACCCTGGCTATGACCCTGATATTATAACTCCAGGATATGCAGCGCCAGAGGCAATAATTGGGGACCCCTCTCCTGCCTCTGATATATATTCCCTCGGAATAATCCTCTATGAAATTATCACCAGGGAAAAGCCATTCGATGGTTCTCTATCGGAGATAATCGAAGCAAAACTGAGTAAGGACATTACAAAACCTTCCGATTTCAACCCATCTATTCCAGATGAACTTGAACTATTGGTGGAGAGAATGACATCAAGGAGGATGGATTTACGAATCCGTTCGGTTTCTGATGTATGGAAGGAAATGGAGGTCGGTTCTCACGAGGTAAGCACGAAGGCCTCTCTCATCCCCATGTTTGCAGGAAGGAAAAAGGAATTAGAGTATTTTGAAGGAATACTCTCTCGTCTACCCGAACCACATATAATATGGGTAAGAGGGGATTTTGGCATGGGAAAAACCAAACTTCTAAATCAGTTCAGGATGAAAGCCCTGATAAAGGGACTGCCTGTAAAGGAACTTGCCTGCAGTGAATTATACAATGTCTTTGGCGAAGGAAACCTTCCCCTTAAGCCACAGATTTTTTCAATTGATGATACAGAGGGTTCTCTTACCCTCCCAGGATTGCTGAAGGAGAATGCAAAAACGATTCGCTTTCGTCCTATCATCATATTGATATCGAGTGATAGGGAAGTGAAAAAGATAGGAGAACTCTCCGATATAACAACGGTGTTATCCCTTTCTACCCTGAATGAAGAAGAAATAGGTTTTATATGTGATAAGAATTTCCCGAGCCTAAAAAAAAGAGAGGATTTAGTCTTATATTTAAGGGAGAGAACAAATGGCATTCCTGCTCTGATAAACGAGACCCTACACTATCTCTGTACGGTGGGGATTATAGAGAGGAAGAGAGAAAAATATGTATTCAATGAGAAAAAAGCAAAAGCCATTGCATTCTCTCCGGATATAGAGAAATTCCTGAAATTCCAGATTGAGAATCTTGCCGACCAGGATAGAGAGCTATTAAGGATGTGTTCTATATTTCCTGATAGGATTCCATTGGAATTCGTTAATGCCCTCGATATAGATAAGCCCTATATTTTGATTGAATCTTTAATAAGAAAAGGATTACTCAGAAGGAATGAGGGTATTGTCAGCTTCGCCAATAAATGGATAAGGGATTTCCTGTATCAAACATTGAAGGATAAGGAAAAAGAAAGGGTTTATAAGCATATAATCAAGAAAGAAGGAATCTTTGACCCAATCATCCTTTATCCCCTGCAGATGGAACTGGGGATGAAGGATGAGGCCTTTCAATCAATAAAACTGGTGGCAAAGGAAAGGATAAAAGAAAAGGATTACCCGAAAGCGATTAATCTTCTGAAGAGGGCATTATATTTAAAGAAGGATAAAACAATACAGATGATACTTGCAAGACTCCTTGAACTCGTAGGCAATTATAAGGATGCAGTAAAATTATATGAGAAACTTCATCGAATCGAGCCTGATAATCCCTATTTTTTGCTGAAACTGGGAGCAAATCAGAGGATACTCGGGATATTGGGGGAGGCAGAAAAGAATCTGCAATCGGCAATCGATATTTCTTCGGGATTCGTTAAACAGAAAGCAAACTATGAGCTGGGAAGGCTACTCCTGGAAACCGAAAGAAGAGAGGATGCTTCTATCTTAATTTCAGAATGTAAAGGGGAATTGCTTCCCCAACTACACTATCTCCGAACCTACATTGCGTATCTCGGGGAAGACTACACGAAGACGATAAGGATATCAAGGGATCTTCTCAACCGTAACCTGTCCCCCCGATGGAAAGGTGCTTTTCTGGCAATGTTGGGGCTTGCTGAACAAAAAAGGGAGAATTATGAAGAATCCATCGGTTATTTTGAGGGCGCTATTGAAATAAATAGGGAGCTGGGCGACAGATCAAACGAGGCAATCAACCTTGCGAATAACGGATTCTCTCTGTTGCGACTGGATAGATACAGAGAAGCAGTGGGAGAATTGGAATCTTCTTTCACGATATTCAAAGATGCACGGATGAAGGAAATTGAGGAGAGAGCTTTATGGAGTTTATCAGTCCTGTATCTAAGAATGGGGTACTGGGATAAACTAAAGAACAGAATACAGGAACTAAAAGAGAGATATGAAGAAATAGGACCTTTACTCAAGGAGAAGATGGCCTATGCCAGGATGTATATGGGGGATTTTATTGGAGCAAATGTGTTAATAGAGGAGTTGAAAGAAGAGGGTGAAGATACAGTCGAGATAGAAGCAATCCTCTCATCCTTTAAGGGGGAATGGGAAAAAGCCGAGGAGTCTTTCAGAGAGGTTCTAAAGGAAGTTAAAGGGGATAGAAGAAGGGAGAGGGAAATTTCCTGGAGACTATCGGAATCCCTGTATCACCAGGGGAGGCCAAAGGAGGCAATCAGGCTCATACGGCCTTATCTAAAAGAGGAAAACAGTATAAAATCCGACTTTGAAAAGGCAAATCTTCTATCCTCATGGGGATTAGTGAATCAGGACTCTACTTCACTCGATAAAGCACTGGATTTATTTATAGCTCTGGACCTACCATTCTATACGGGTAGGACACATCTAAAAGAGGGCAGTATTTACTTTAAAGAGAATGAGATAGAGAAGGCAGTAGAACATCTCAGGAAATCAGAGGATATATTTTCAAAACTCAAAGCAGAAGCCTTCCTCGGGAGAGCGAGAGAACTCCTTTCCGAATGCGCAGAGAAACTATCCGGAAGAAGTGGATACATAAGAACATATAGCGAGATAAGCCAGTTACTATCCTCTATTGATTCCGAGAAACGTTTCGATGAAGCACTCTCTATTCTCACCCACTTCTTCCATGCAGAAAGAGGAGCTATAATATTAAAGGTGGATGAAGAGGATATTATCATATCCTCATTTAATATAGATAAAACCACGCTCGAGGATGCAACCAGGATATCTTCGACAATTACCGGTCAAACAGCAAAGGGAGAGATTATCATAGCTGGTGATGCAGGGCATGATAAACGATTCAAAAACTTAGACAGCGTAAACAGGAACCGGATAAAGGCAATCCTCTGCGTTCCTATAACGGCAGAGGATGAAATATATGGGTCCCTTTATCTTGATTCGACGATAAAGGAGGATGTATTCCTTCCCAGGGATAAGGAATTCCTTCAATCTATGGGTAGAATCCTGGGGATACTATTCTCAAAAGGTGATCTCTTATATCGCTTAAAGGAAGAGAATGTCAAATTAAAAAAGATGGCAAAGGCTACTGGCTCATACCATTCCATTGTTGGAGTATCCCTGCCGATGCAGGAAATATATGAAATCATTGAGGAGACTGCTCCCCTTGATATTAATATCCTTATAACAGGGGAGACAGGAACGGGTAAGGAACTCGTTGCTCGCACCATCCACGAGCTAAGCAGGAGAAAGAATTACCCCTTTATAACGGTTGATTGTAGCTCACTCACCGAGACACTCCTTCAGAGTGAACTATTCGGACATAAAAAGGGTTCCTTTACAGGAGCAGTGGAAGATAAAGAGGGGATGTGCGAGAAGGCAAATAAAGGGATTCTCTTCCTCGATGAGATTGGCGATGCACCTTTATCCGTCCAGGCAGGCCTTTTGCATGTTACCGACCGCGGGGAGATAAGAAGGGTGGGGGAAACAGAGTGGAGAAAG
>Ga0209121_10004977_pt1 | contig 12207 bp, 8 predicted proteins | sample Cruoilmetagenom3_FD_187292 | JGI IMG/M metagenome (GOLD analysis project Ga0209121, IMG submission 187292) | Oil polluted marine microbial communities from Coal Oil Point, Santa Barbara, California, USA - Sample 3 (SPAdes) (version 2) | ecosystem: Environmental > Aquatic > Marine > Oil seeps ... | reverse complement strand
TATTTAGAGTGGCTGTCCCAGAAAGAATGAGATAGGATTCTTCTGAATACCGATGGTAATGCACCTGGGATGAGTCACCTGGAGTAATGGTGACGCTTGCCAGGAGTGATCAAAACCCTTGCCAAGCTGTGGCCTTTTACATTTCCGGCTTGTAACCCCAGGATTTCCTGCAGGAGTTCCCTTTTAGGCGTCTTTAGTTCGGGTGGAAAATCAGGTTCTTTTGAAATGTGCACAATTAGCGACCCTCTGTAAATATTGAATAAAACTCTCAAAATCTTACCAGATGATATCGAGAATGGTACAAGATGTTACTGGGCAGTTAAATTTTCACATTATATTATCTTTCGAGTTTCTCGTCTCTTAGGGGATCGCATCTGTCTTCAGAAGTCGTGGGATTGTTACATATGGGAGGAGAATATTAGTGGGTGGCTGCCAGATCGATTTGGAGCGAAGATCGGAAATCCATCGAATACGCGCTGGCATCCAATCCCCTGATCCTATACCTGACCCTGGCTCAAAAACTGCCTGATTATCTTCTGCCATGTATAGAGCCTTACCTGCCTGAAGGTCCCATCGCAAATGGTTTTCAGAATGAGAGAAGAAACAGCTTCATAAGACCAAGTTAAATTCAGTATTTTCTGTCGGATGAAAGGTTTGCAGCAATTGAGAGGACGGATACGAATATTGGTGGTAGTTTAATGCCGTACTTTTAGCTTTATTAAATCTTCTTCTTCTGATGAATGCTTGAAGGTTATCAAACCTCAACAAAGTGAAATAGACAGAAGATCATTAGCCTACAATCCATCCTTGACATGAGCTTTTGTTCATTTATAATTCAAATACAAAATATACTTAGATGAATCATGAAATTCATTTATCTTATCTAATTTTTTTTGGAGTCTGTCTTTATCACTGGTTATTTTTACTAAATATATGTGTATACTTGATTTGTTGAAAATTGATGAAATTAAAATTATCTTTTGCCGCTTGGGATTAATTAAATTCAGGCGGCTTTTTGAATCAGATTGACTGAAGGTACCAAAAAATAAAATCCACAGTCATTAGTTAACTTTTGGAGGTTTTGTGGCCGAAACTGTTATTTCAATCAATGATCTGCAATATCGCTATCGGGGACAAAAAGAGCATGCTCTTGATGGTATTAATCTCAATCTCACCAGCGGAGAATTTTTAATGGTAATGGGTCCTAGTGAAGCTGGGAAAAGCACATTAGCCGCAACTATCAATGGTTTAATACCGCATTTTCATGTTGGAAAACTAAAAGGTGAAGTCTTTGTCTTAGGGCGAAATACAAGAGATTATTCTGTTGCTCAGATGGCGGAAATTGTCGGAATGGTTTTTCAGGATTTTGAAGCGCAGTTATTCTCCACCAATGTCGAATTAGAAGTAGCATTTGGACCAGAAAATTTTGCTGTTGAACGTGAAGAAATTAAGCGCCGTATTGATGAGAATTTAGATTATGTCGGCTTAGATGCTCAACGCGGTCGTCCACCCTCGACGCTCTCAGGCGGGCAGAAACAAAAGTTGGCGATCGCTTCGGTGCTTGCCTTAAAACCTAAAGTTTTGGTCATGGACGAACCTACCACAGATCTTGATCCAATTAGCAAGATGGGGATTTTTGAGATCACCCATCGCCTGTGCAAACGTGAGGACCTGACCTTGATGATGGTCGAACACGAAACTGAAGAAGCGCTGTATGCTGATCGGATTGCCCTTTTGAGAAATGGTCAATTAATAAAAATTGGACCGACACGTGAAATATTATGCGATGTGGATACGCTTGAAAAAATTGGAGTGATGCCCCTAGGGATCCCTAAATTCTTTAAGAGTGTTGGTTTCGAGGAATTGCCCCTAACACCAGATGAGGCGGTTGATGCTTATAGACAATCAACGCTAAAAATTTCAGAAAATAAATTTAATGGGATCATCCAGGAAGAAAAAGCAGATTTAGAGAAAAATACCAAAACCCTGATCCAAACCAAAGATCTTACTCACGTTTATAAGGGTGAAGTACATGCTCTAAAAGGTGTAAGCATGCAAATTAACAAAGGAGATATGGTTGCCATTATCGGGCAGAACGGCAGCGGGAAAACCACGCTCGCGAAACACTTTAATGGTTTGCTGATGCCGACACAAGGCGAAGTTTTCGTGAATGGTTTGCAAACAAGTGAACAGGGTGTGTTCAAACTTGGTCAAAGTGTGGGGTATGTCTTCCAAAATCCCGATCATCAAATCTTTTCAGAGAAGGTTTTTGATGAAGTTGCCTTCAGTCCAAAGTTGCGAGGTTATTCCGAAGAAAAAATAAAGGAATACGTCACTGAGGCTCTTGAAGCCGTCGGACTGGAGGGGCAGGAAGAAGAAGATCCCTTCACGTTGACGAAAAGTGGTCGGCAGAGAGTAGCCGTTGCGTCCATTTTAGCCTCCAAACCTGAAGTATTGATCCTGGATGAGCCAACCACTGGTTTGGACTACTCAGAACAGCGCAGCATGATGAATATGGTTCGCAAATTAAATGAAAACGGCAGCACAATAATCTTTATAACGCATCATATGTGGGTTGTCGCTGAATATGCAAAGAGGGTGTGCGTGATGAAAGACGGTGATATCATTTTGGAGGGAACCACTCGAGAAATCTTTGCCCAGAATGAAGTGCTGCGCGATGCTTTTTTGCGACCGACGCATTTTGTGGAATTCAGTCATCGTTTAGGTTATACCTTTTTGACCGCTGAAGAAATGTTAACTTGCTTGGAAGGAGCTCACAGCTGATGGATGCTGAGATGTATATTAATGCCAATTCATTTATTCATAGATTAGATCCACGCGTGAAAATTGTTACATTCTTACTGACATTTGTTGCGATTTTGTTGTTTCAAGATCCTCTCTGGATGCTGCCGATTGCTATTTTGGTCTTGATTCAAATCATTATTTCAAAAGCTTACATAAACCTTCGAAAAATCGGTTTTGTCTTGATTGTATTGATGATATCCAGCTTGATTTTGTGGAATTTGTTCTCAACAGGTGAAACGAGACTTTTCTGGAGAATATCTGTTGAATCCTTGCTATATTCCTTTGCTCGGACGATTCTAATGATATTGATGATTTCTACGGGTATGGTTTTGATAACATCCACACGAAATGAAGAACTTGTAAATGGAATGATTATGTTGGGAATGCCTTATCGTGTGGGCTTTGCAATTTCGACAGCATTACGATTGGTGCCTACCATAGCATCGAGTGCAGTGACAATCAGTCAGGCTCAGCGAAGTCGTGGGTTGGATTTGGATTCAGGAAATTTGCTTGAAAGGGTGCGAAAATTTTTACCTTTACTGGTTCCTGTTTTTATTTCCACCATTCGCAACACAAACATTTTTGGCATGGCGTTGGAATCCAAAGGGTTTGGGGCAAAGGAGAAGCGAACCTTCTATTTGGAATTCAAGATGAAAACATCTGACTACATTGTCCTGATCTTTGGGATCGTTTTTGTAGCGGTATCGATCTATTTTGCGGTTATGGGTTTTGGTAAGATCGAGGGCTTAATCCGGTTCTAAAGAGGAGTGATTATGAATCTAACTGAGATCAACAACTTACTACCGTTCTTGCTGCGTCGGGAGAACGTTGCTCGATATGAAGGGGGAGAAGTGATCATGTGTGATCGGCGGAAATATCCTTTTGAAAAATTATTTGTACATTGCTCCGATGTTGAAAGTTCGGCTCAGGCGATAGAGGATATGGTCACCCAGGGGGGCGGACCTCAGTATGTGGCCCTATACACAATGGCAATGCTGGCAGGACAGGTTGCAGATAGATCCGTCCAACATCAAGAAAAGGCATTCATTAAAGCGCGTGACCGGCTTGTTGCAACCCGGCCAACAAATACCAGTATGGCAAGGCATCTTGACAAAGCCATGGGAGTCGTTAAATCCGCCTTAGGGAATGGGGAGAATGTAGAAACTGAACTGCTTAGCTGGGTAGAGTCTATTCGCGATCAGAGCTATCAAAGGCATGTAACCTGTGCGGAATTTGGGTCATCCCTGATCGAAGATGGCGATGGCATTTTAACGATGTGTTTTGCAGAAACATCTTTTTTACTTACACTGGCTCTGGCAAAGCAATCTGGTAAGGATATTCATGTTTTCACACCAGAAACCCGTCCTTATTTACAGGGGGCCCGGCTGACAGCGCCAAGCATTCATGAGATTGGTGTTGCTGTCTCCATCATCACGGATAATATGCCCACCCATGTTTTGTCTCAGGGTAAGATCCAGAAGTATTTTACCGCTGCAGATTTGGTCACACTTGATGGACATGTGGTCAATAAGATCGGCACTTTCCAAAACGTACTCGCTGCGCACCATCATGGTGTACCCTATTTTGTGTTCACCCAATCTGCAGACAAACTAAAACCTGATCGAAGTTCAATTGAAATCGAAGAAAGAGATCCTCGGGAAATTAAGCTATGTCGAGGAACTCCGACAACCTTGCAGGAAATTGATGCGTATTATCCGGCGTTTGATATCACACCCCCTCATTTTGTTTCTGGTGTTATCACCCAATTCGGCATACTCAGCGCGTATGATCTCAAGCGCTACTTTGGTTAAATGAAAGTGAGGTGCAGAAAGCATGGAATCAGCCATCATTACCGGCACAGGGATTTATGAGATCCCAGGCTTTCAATTCAATGAACAGGTTATTGATACGCCTTATGGTCAGGCGGCGGTTTATCTCGGAAAAAGCGATGGATTTGAGTTAGCTTTTCTTCCCCGGCATGGGTTAGCGCATTCAACCCCACCTCATAAAATTAATTTTCGAGCCAACATAAAAGCGCTGAAAATACTGGGTGTTAAATTTATATTGGCAACAAACGCAGTAGGATCCATTAATCCGAAGGTACTGCCAATGAGTTTGGCATTGTTATCTGATTTCTTGGATTTTACAAGCGGACGCAAATTCACCTTCTTCGAAGGCGGCGAATCGGGATTGGCTCATACCAATATGGACCATCCTTATTGCCCTTCTTTGAGTCAGCATTTGTTAGACATCGCTCCGAAATATGATCTGAGCATTTATCCTGAAGCAACTTATGTAGCTACAAACGGCCCTAGATTTGAATCACCCGCAGAAATTAAAATGTACGATAGATTAGGCGGCGATGTGGTCGGGATGACAGGTATCCCCGAAGTCGTATTGGCCAAAGAACTGGGGATGCATTACGCATCAATTGCCTATTCAATCAATTGGGCGGCAGGTATTGAAGAAGAAATGATATTTGTAAGCCATGAGATGCAGGACATACGACAACGGTTAGCTTTCCTGCTTGTTGAAGCACTGCGATCATTCAAGGAACCTGATTGTAACTGTGAGAATGCAGTTATGATGATGCACTCACCGAAACCCGACGCCTGATTGTGTGTTTACTTCATTAGATCATCATGAAAGGAGGTCTATCTCATTCAATAGAATAGCAGATGTGATGTTCTTTTAGTAGCTTATTCAATTATTTAAAAAGGAGAAAAATCATGAAAGAAGTCGTGACAATGTGGAAGAACACCAGGATGATTATTCTGGTTGCGCTTTCTGCAGCAATTTATGCCGCATTTTTGATTGTTTTTAAGGGCGGTATTGTAATTGTTCCCGGGATTACAGAAATACGGCCTGCGAATGTGTTTCCACCTGTGTTTGGGTTGCTTTTTGGTCCTGCAGGTGCCTGGGGATCAGCAATTGGCAATTTAATTGGTGACCTGTTTGGCGGGACCCTGGGCCTTGGGTCAATTTTTGGATTCTTTGGCAATTTCTTCCTTGGATTTATTCCCTATAAAATGTGGGGAGCGACCTTCGGATTGGTCAAGAAGGATGATATGTCCCAAACCACCAATACCGTTTCCAAGATTGTTGCTTTTGAAATCGTTGCATTAACTGCGGCTGCCGCATGCGGTATCATTATCGCCTGGTATCTGGATCTTACTGCGATTGTTCCATTTGCATTCCTTTCAATTACGATCACCGTTAACAACTTCGCTGCTGCCTTCATTTTAGGTCCTGTTCTTTTGGTTTTGCTCTATCCCCGTGTTAAACGTTGGGGTTTGGTGTGGACCGATATCATGAAAGAAGAGGATGTTGGTAAGGGATTTGCCAAGACAGCTGGATCTGCATTGATGATCGTGGGTTCAATCGGAGGCTTAATCGTAGGTGTTTTGGTAGCTATAGGGGCTGCTGGACAGACCCTGTATGGCTTCACGGGCGATCAAAGTCAACTCGCGGTGTGGCTCTCAGTCTTGCCATTCTTGTTGATGATTCTCGTTGCGAGCTTTATGCTATCAGGTCGAGAGCAATTTGTTGAAGAAGCCGAAGAATAGCATCCAGGCTTCTTAATAGGTCTCAGGTGAGTGATCCTCTAAGTCACTCACCTGATTGTTAATTTGAGGGTGTTCATATGGATGGATCAGCCAAACCTGTTGATATGATTCTTTTTAGGGGCACTGTTATCACCATGAATCAGTCCCGCGATATTTTCCAAAATGCAGCTGTTGTGATTAATGCCGGGAAAATTGATTGGGTTGGCAATGCGAATGATCTTGACGGAAAATATACGGCCAAGGAGATAATAGATTGTTCTGGAAAAGTCGTCATCCCCGGATTAATTAATGTTCACGGGCATTGGGCGATGACATTATTCCGCGGTCTGGTTGACGACTGCACACTTGAAAATTGGTTGGCGAAAATTTGGAAGGTAGAAGCGGAAATCATTTCTCCTGAAACGGTCGTGGTCGGTGCTCAGCTGGGCATACTTGAAATGATTAAATCAGGAACTACATGTGCGGCAGATATGTACTGGTATTATCCAGAAACAACGGAGACGGCACGAACGGCCGGTTTTCGGATTGTCAACGGTCCGAGCTTTGCAGATATTCAGGGTTTTGAGGAATATTGGAACACAAATGATCAAATTGCCGTTGATTATTTAGATACTTATCAGGATGTACCTCTAGTTCACTGTTGTATTCAAGCACACTCCGCCTACACAACCAATCCGTCCATACTTGAAAGCGTTGCAAAGATTTATCATGATCGTAACTTGCTGTTCATTACGCATGCCTCAGAGTCAAAAGGTGAATTAGAGCTGGTTCAGCTCAAGTATGACCAAAGGCCAATTGAAGTCCTGGATTCTTTTGGTTTGTTAGGATCACGCACACTGCTTGCTCACTGTGTTCACCTTTCCGATGAGGAAATCGCCCGGTTGGCTGAAACAAATACGTCTGTTGCACACTGTCCTTCCTCCAATCTTAAATTATCATCAGGAATCGCGCGAGTTTCAGACATGGTAAAACAAGGTGTGAATGTTGGTGTTGGCACAGATGGGGCGGCCAGCAATAATGATTTAGACTTATTCCATGAAGCTCAATTGGCTGCGCTGGTGCAAAAGGGCGTCACCGGTGATCCCCGTGTTTTGCCAGCAGAGAAGGTTTTTTCAATGCTGACCATCGACGGCGCGCAAGCCCTGGGTTTGAGCGATTGTATCGGTTCAATTGAAAAAGGGAAAATGGCTGATATCGCCATCATTGATTTTGATGCAGCAAACCTGGTACCCTGTTATGATTATTATTCTCACTTAATCTATGCAACATCTCCAGCAGACGTGAGTGATGTGATGGTTCATGGTCGGATGTTGATGAAAGCTCGCAGGATGCTGACGCTCAATGAAGATAAGGTGAAGGCAAAGGTCAAAGAGATAGAATATCAAGTGCGGAAGATTTAATATTTTGGGAAATTAATCTATTTGATTGCCAAAAAGAGTTGTATAAGCAAATTGTTGGCTCAAAAGCTATAATTTTTGGCTCATAAATATCCAGCTGTGTCTTGCATAGTTTTATAATTTATAATCACACAGCTTCAATACTTTCTGGTTTGTTGAAGACATCATATTGAGCTTCCAGCTCCTGACGGAATTGCTGGGTATATAGCTGATAATACTTACCCTGATTCTGAATCAATTCTTTATGAGTACCGATCTCTTCAACCTGACCATTCTCTATTACGATAATTTTATCTGCCCGTTTAATCGTTGATAACCTGTGAGCGATCACAAAACTGGTGCGATTTTCCATCAGCTGCTCCATCCCACGCTGGATGAGTGCTTCAGTGAGGGTATCCACCGAACTGGTAGCCTCATCCATAATGAATAATTCGGGCTTGGCCAGGATGGCTCGCGCAATGCTGATCAATTGTTTTTGACCGACAGATAGTAAATTACCGCCTTCACCGACATCTTGCTTGTACCCGTGCTCGAAGTGCATGATGAAATCATGGGCACCTGCCATCTTGGCAGCTTCCTCTATTTCTTCATCGGTTGCATTCAACCTGCCGTATCGGATATTCTCCTGGATTGATCCGGAAAAAAGGTGCGGGGTTTGTAAAACCATTCCAATGCGTGACTGAATATCATCAAGTTTCATATCTCGATAATCCACGCCGTGAAAATAAATGCTCCCACCTGTGGGTTCATAGAAACGGCATAACAAATTGACAATCGTTGTTTTACCGCCGCCAGTTGGGCCAACCAGTGCCACCATTTCTCCATGTTCAACATGGAAATTGATGCCTTTGATGACTGGATCGTCTTCTTCGTAATGAAAATGGACATTATTAAATTTTATGTCGCCTTGAATTGTTTCGGTGTCCACAGTCATTGGCCGATCTTTTACCTCTGGTTCTGTGTCGATCAAGCTGAAGATGCGCTCAGCAGATGCCACAGCATTTTGCATTTGGGCATAGACGCGCGCCATATCCTGAATCGGCCACATAATAAAGGTGATATAAGAGACAAATGCCTGTATGCCACCGATAGTCATATACCCTAGCTGGACTTGACTACCACCTCGCCAGAGGACGATACCCAATCCGATTGCGCTGATAACCTGAACGGTTGGCAGGAATAAGGCTGAAAGCCAGGCTGCTTTAAAGCTGGCTTCATACATCCCATCAGTCAACTCCGCAAATTCTTTTAGGTTGTCATTCTCACGGGAAAGCGCTTTGATTACCCGAACGCCGGTGATGCCTTCATTAAAGGCACCCGTGATTTTTGAATTCATTTTACGGGAACGGCGATAGTGGTAAAGGATCTTGGTACGAAAACGAAACGCAACCACAATCAGGATGGGCAGCATCACCACAACAATCATGGCAAGATTAGCATTGATAATGAACATGAACACTGCTGCAGTGCCAATATTAATAACTGCCCAGGTGACATCCAGGATGCCCCATGTCATCAGGTCTGACAGCCTTTCCGTATCCGAGGTTAGGCGTGCCATGATCCAACCCACAGGGGTTTGACTGAAATATGAAAGGGAGAGCTGCTGCAGGTGGTTGAACATTTTCTTGCGTAGATCATAACGCACACGTTCAGCCAGCACGCCTACCAGGAAAATATATCCAAATACAGTCGCGGCCTGGAATAATATCAATCCGCCATATTGAAGCATTGTCTGGATAATTTCCTGGCGGTTTCCTGCGATGATGCCCTGGTCAATGATGCGCTTACTGAGAAATGTTGTGTAGGAGTCGATCGCAGATACTGCAGCGATGCACAATAAAAACCCTACGACCCATTTCCAGTGAGGCTTCAGTAAGGCAACCAAGCGCCGAAAAACCTGGGCGGTCAGCTTTCCATATTCCTCAACTTCAAATTCTTTATAGGTTGACACTGGAAATTTCCTTTTCTAATTCAATTTCGATGCGGGTCTGGATGTCGAAGATCTCCCTGTACATGCCACTTTGCTGCATTAACTCATGGTGGGAACCTTCTTGAACAATTCTCCCCTTATCGAAAACTAAAATCAAGTCTGCATTCATCACACTCTGGATGCGGTGAGCGATGATGAAAGTGGTTCGATCCTGCATCAGGTTTTCCAGCGCTGACCGAATTTGTGCTTCTGTTTCTGTATCAACACTGGACGTTGAGTCATCAAGAATCAGTATCCTTGGATTTTTTAAGAGTGCCCGGGCGATGGCCACACGCTGCTTTTGCCCACCGGAAAGTGTCACACCGCGTTCACCGACCAGCGTGTCGTATCCCTGTGGGAATTCCTCAATTACATCATGAATCGCCGCAAATCTTGCAGACTGGATGACTTCTTCATGGCTGACTATCCGATGAACACCGTAGGTGATGTTCTCGTGGATGGTCCTGGAAAATAGGAAGGGTTCTTGTTCGACTATTCCGATTTGTGATCGCAGGTATTTTCTGGGGTAATGGGTGAGATCCACGCCATCCAGGGTAATTAACCCTTGTGTGGGATCGTAGAATCGCGGCAGCAAATTAACCAAAGTTGTTTTTCCAGAACCGGTGGATCCTAATAGGGCAATGATATCTCCTGGATGACAGATGAAATTTATGTCTTGGAGGACAGGATTATCCGCCTTGTATTCAAAAGTTACATCTTTAAAGATGATCTCCCCCCTCACATTGCCTTCCGGATGGATTTTTCCTGCGGTTAGCGGTTCACGTTCTTGCTCCAATATTTTGACAACACGGCTGTAGGAGACGATCCCGGTGGAGGTCTGGACAATCAGGCGGCCAAGGCCCCTCATTGGCCAGATGATCCAAATTACCAGAGAAGCAAATGCCAGGTAGGTACCCACGGTAATGGTCCCTTCAAGCGCCATCATAGCACCTACAAAAAATGCCGTTAGCATTTGTGCCCCGCAAATGATGTCAGAGACCGGCCAGAAAAGTGAATGGATTGAGAGTAGTTTTTTCCCTAATTTAAATTTCTGCCAGTTTTCTTGGTCAAACTTATAATTTTCATGACCCTGGCGAGCAAAAGCCTTGACAACCCGTATGCCAGTCAGGTTTTCTTGCAGGCGGTTGCTGAGAGTTGCTTCCTGTTCTTGGTAAGCCTCATAAGCCTTTGACACGCGTGAAAAGAAGAAAATAGAAACGCCTACGATGATCGGTACCGCTGCTACAGATATAAGAGCGAGGCGTGTGTTGAGCTGAAGTATGGCGATGAAGTTAACAATGAACATCATCACGATCCGGCCGATGCCGATAGCCTGCTCACTATAGAATCGGTTGATAGCATCGACATCCGAGGTGGATCGGGTGATCAAATCCCCGGTTTTTGACTCTGCGTGATAGGCATAGGGCAGCCTCTGGAGATGATCAAACAGGAAGTTTCGCAACCGACGCGTGGTGCTCTCAGCTGTTTTAGAGGCTAACCAACCTGATATGAACGAAAACAAGCCTTGAGATAATGCCAGTCCGATGAACATTAAGATGATCACCGTCAGGTTTGAGCCATAGTTTTCTGCGATGATGACTTCATCGATGAAACGGCGCAGCACGAGGTAAACCCCTGTGCGTGAAATGGTTGCTATGGCAAGGGCTGCCGTTGCTCCAAGGTAGAGCCAGTGATAGCCCGTCATCATACGCAACAGGCCAACCAATCTGTTTTTTGAGAGGGTTTTACTCAGATCAACATCGTAATATTTTGATTGAGGCACAGCTGTTCTTCTCCCGATTAAATCGGTTTTGACGATCCGAGCCTGCTGTATCGATAGGCAGGGATCAGGTGCAATGATAGATCATTATTCTTTACAGAAAGGCGTTATCCTTCCAAATATATAATTATACGTGAGGTTTGCTGTTTGACTGGTTTCCGAGGTTTGTAATATACCGCGAAGAGAAAAATGTGTCAATCAATATCGGGACCGAAATCTGACAGATTTGGTGTTGGGTGAATTCCTCCTGAAATTTTCAGTTCGAGATAATGAGTACGCTCACGATTTACACAAAATACGCTATAATCATCAACGTGCTATTGAGGATTTGATTGAATTTCTTTTCTATCTTTTCTGTGTTATCAGCTGATTGAATTAAAAGTAAGATAGGGTCAATAAAGAGATAGTATTGACAACGGATTAAATTAGCAGCGCAAGCGAGGATATCGATGTATTTAGGATATCAAGATATTTTTAATGATGTTGAGGATCAATTTAATTTAGGATACTTGTGCACAGGCTACCAGTGCAAAATTGGGAATGGTGAGAAAGTAGCCGTAAGGTGGATCTTTCCCGCTCTTAAGGTCCAGGACATTACCTTCAAAGAATTTGAAGATCGCAGCAACCAGTGTGCGAACATGCTTTTGAATCTGGGGGTTTCTGAAGGGGATCCCGTTTTTACCTTTGTGC
>Ga0209121_10004976_pt1 | contig 12207 bp, 9 predicted proteins | sample Cruoilmetagenom3_FD_187292 | JGI IMG/M metagenome (GOLD analysis project Ga0209121, IMG submission 187292) | Oil polluted marine microbial communities from Coal Oil Point, Santa Barbara, California, USA - Sample 3 (SPAdes) (version 2) | ecosystem: Environmental > Aquatic > Marine > Oil seeps ... | reverse complement strand
AAGGTGCTGTAGTGCGGCTTCGACGTTGATTGGTGTATTAATGATCTCTTTTATTGCGTTCCAGGCATTTTCATCCTGCAGTGTTTGCCATGTCGTCAGGAAGGATTGATATTCCTTCGCTCGAGAATTTTTTCGATCTTCGATCAGGAATTTAATTCCAGGAAGCAGCCTATTTAATGGCCCAGTATTTCCAAAATAGTCTTCAATGCGTGCTTCTTCTTTAATGATAAATTTTGGAAGCCAGCTTACCCAGACATCATCATCATGGATATTTCCGAGTTGGTCCTGGATGTCTTTCATGACCTGGACATATGGGATCATGGCTTGTTTATAAATGGGGGAAAAAAGCTCAATGGTGTAGCGCAGTTTCTTACCTGCAATACGCATGGCGTGCAGTTCCTCCACGTTTTCTGGAGATTGGATAAATTCTGCATGGCTCATGAAGTCTTCCAGGGTGGTGTTGATTGCTGTGAAAGCTCTTTGGTATAGTGAAGGTGTATAAAGGTAGATGTCTTCTGTATCCACAGAGAGTTTTTCAACTCCCAGGTGGATTTTCTCCAGGGCTCTACCTTCCTGAAGTTTTTTAAGCGTTTCATCAACTTTATTTTGGGCTTTGACTCGACGTTGTTTCAGCCTTAATATCAAACACTGATAGCCAGGTTTGAATTGGGGGTCCAAGGATTCAACATATAGTTGTGATAAGCGCTCAATTTGGATATCGAGATCACGTGCTGTACCCAGGCTTTTCGTAATTAGCCTGATATCCTCCTGCCATGTTTTGGATTTCTTTTTTGGGAAACAATCTTTGAAGTGTTCAAAAGCATTCCTGAGCCGGCGTGATGCGACCCGCATTCGATGAATATGCTCAATATCCTGGGCGTCCAGGGCGCCGTTAATCTCATCCTCAAGCCTGGCCACCTGATCGAGCATAAAATTGGCGCCGAAGATGCAAATTGATTTCCGGACTTTTTTACCCATATTTTTCTACCTCCACAACTCAGCACATTGTTCGTGTATCGAGGATTGATTTAAAAGATTTCGTCAAGTATCGGCCGTTGGTCTTCCAGTAGATCTCGGATATGGTTTTGCAAATCTGTAAAAACCTCCATCACCGGTCGACCAGCATCAATTGTAACGAAACCGAATTCTTCTGCCAGATGGTTGAATAATGTAATTAATTCAGATTGATAATCAATAAAACTATCATATAGATCGTTTGAAGGATGAATGTCTCTGCCTGATTCCCAATAGTTAAGTCCACGGCCATGGATGAGCCGTGAGATAAGGTCGGAAACATCTGCCTTGAGATAGAGAACCAGGTCTGGTTTCAAAGCAAACCCATAGATTTTGCGCGCCCAATCCGGGTCAGCGCCGCGAATGATGTCCCGGGCCATAATGGAATAAGAATAGCGGTCTGAGAGGACGATGAAACCTGCTTGCAGCGCGGGGATTATCTGGTTTTCCAGGCGATCCGCAAAATCGGTGGCGTAGAACAAAGCCATTGTAATACGGCCAAGGGTATGACCTTTTTGAGCTGCTTCTAAGCCTTGCTGTGTTATTTCTGATCGCTTTAATCCCGTATCTGAAACAGCAAATCCTTCATCCTCCAACCACCGGCGTAAGAGCTGTATTTGTGTGGATCGCCCAACGCCGTCAGATCCCTCAAGGACAATCAATTTACCAGGAAGATCCCCAATCTCACGATACGGGAAACCAGCCCCATAGAATTTTGCTTCAGGCATCAAGCTTTTCCTTTCTTAGTATCGATTTTTACAGGAAAGGGACTGTGCGGTCTGACTTCTGGCATTGGCAAGCCTTTCCATCCATCAAGTTCTTGTTTAACGATTCCCCGCACCAGGCGTTGTTGTGCCTGCACAGTCAGGTTTCCGTCGATGACGGTCAGGTTGAATTCGTTTACCATATTGTCGTATTCATTGAGGATGCGTTCCTGAAACAATTTAAAACTTTCAATACGACTTTCAGACAGGGAAAGGTCCATCCCGGCTTCATAGTACTTCAGGGTTGCCCGTGCACCGGTGATGCGTTGAACAGAGACATCCAACGGCACACGGAAGTACAGCGCAATATCAGGCTGTATCGCGAAGGAATACAAATTCCGAACCCATTCCCGGTCAACACCCCTGGCAACATCCCTGCCGAAAGCGGTAAAGGCATAGCGGTCTGCAAGGACGATCACACCTGCTTTGAGCATGGGAAAGATGCGGTTTTCCCAACGATCCGCAAAGTCGGTGCATTGTAGAAGGCTGAAGGTTGTGGGGGTGAAAAGCTTTCGCTTTTTGGCTCGTTTGGTAGTGCTTTTTACCAGTCCTGACGAATTCCATTCACTGAAATAGACTGATCGGCCTTGTGTATGAAGCCATTTATAGAGTAAATCGATTTGTGTGGACTTTCCGCTTCCGTCAATACCCTCTACAATTATGAGTTTGCCTGGAGTGGTGTTTTTCCTCAACATAAACATGCCTTTCACACCGAGATGAAGGTTGGATATCAAAAATTATACTAGATTTATCCGTTGAATTTTATAGGGGAGTTAGAAAACCACTGGATGGGCATTTTAAAAATCAGTTAAATGTATAGAAGACCATGAATGTCAACTGCAATTTAAAGTAATGAGGAAGAAATTAACTCACGATTATCCAAAACCAGAGAAATAAAAAAACCGGCATGATTCAGCCGGTTCGTTTTATGTAGTATCTCATGGAAAGGTCATCATTCATCGTTATCAAAAGACCATTCGTCATCTGAAGCATTGAGTTCCAGCGTTTCTCCGGTTGCGATGAAAATCGTTCGTTCACAGATATTGGTGACCCGGTCTGCCATGCGCTCAATATTATGGACGATCCACATAACATAGTTTGCTTGATCGATGATGGACGGATTGGCAATCATAGCGGTGACATTTTTATGGTAGATCTGGTTAAACAATTCGTCGACCTGGTCATCTTCTTGTGGAATACGTCGAGCCATGCTGACATCTTCATTGATAAACGCGCTCAGTGCACGATGAAGCATCCCAACTGCCAGGTCTCCCATACGGCTGATCTCACGTGTGGGGATGGGTGTATCATCCTCTCCGATCAACAGGTTGATCTTGGCGACACCTTTGGCATAATCGCCCATCCGTTCCAACTCGGTGATAACTTCCATGATTGCAGCCAGCAAGCGGAGGTCGTGTGCGATCGGCTGCTGAGTGGCAAACAGGATCATCAATCGGTTTTCTATGGCATAACGTTTTTCATTGATCTGTTCATCGTTGTTATATACCTGACGCGCACCATCCAGATCCCGTCGCTTGAGGGTGTCGATGGCATTTAACATAGCCTGTTCAACCATGCTGCCGAGTAATAACACCTCATCCTGCAGGTGATGGATTTCACGATCTAATGTTTGACGTGGCATGGGGCTCTCCCAAGAATTTTAAATGATGGTTCACCTATTTTATATCATTCTAACCAAAACGACCAGTCACATAGTCTTCTGTTTGCTGCATGCGGGGGTTGGTAAATATCTGGTGTGTCGCACCGATCTCCACTATTTTTCCAGAACGGTCTTCATCAATCATCAAAAAAGCCGTAAAATCCGATACACGTGCTGCTTGATACATATTGTGCGTGACGATCACAATCGTGTAATCTTCTTTCAGCGTTTCCATCAGTTCTTCAATCTTCAGTGTCGCGATGGGGTCCAGGGATGATGCGGGTTCATCCATAAGGATCACAGAAGGCTCAATTGCGAGGGAACGTGCAATACACAAACGCTGCTGTTGACCGCCGGAAAGGGCTAAGCCTGAATGGTTGAGTTTATTCTTAAGATCCTCCCAGACAGCAGCTTGACGTAAACTTCGCTCAACGATCTCTTCCAGGACCCCTTTTTTACGGATGCCATACAATCTTGGTCCATAAGCCACATTATCGAAAATGCTCATCGGAAATGGATTTGGTCTTTGGAAGACCATACCAACTCGCTGACGGATATCCACCTCGTCAATATCTTTGTCATAGATATTCATGCCATTCAGAATAACCTGCCCTTCAACCCGGGAACCTTGAATGAGGTCGTTCATGCGGTTAAAGGATCGGAGAAGTGTGGACTTACCGCAGCCGGATGGGCCGATCAAAGCAGTGATCTTGTTTTCTGGGATATTTATGGAAATGTCTTTTATTGCCTTGAAATTTCCATAATAGATCGACAGGTCAACAGCTGCGATCTTGATTGGTAAGGATTCCATTTCTTGGTGATCTGTTTTTTCGATGAAATTAATGTTGGTTTGCACGGACTCTTCCTTCGAGCCGGGCATAAGGGGTGTTAATGTCAATGTTTGTGGTTTAGAAATGTTCATTATTTCTTTTCAGTAATTACGTAAAACGAAACAGTTTTTCAAGCGTATCTGTTTTAGACAGGTCATCAAGTATCATAGCACCATATGATGAAAGGGTATCAATGAATCTGTTAAAGATATATAAAGAATAGTAAAGAACCCGTTAACATCAGGCTATGGGCAGGGAAAAATAAATGGTGCTTCCGACCCCATCTTCACTTTCAGCCCAGATGTACCCGCCGTGGGATTCGATCATATGCCTGGCAATGGATAATCCTAGACCGGTTCCACCACCAGTGCGAGACCGGTCTGCTTTGTAAAAGCGCTCGAAGATACGCCCCAGGTCTTTTCTGGCGATTCCCACACCGGAATCCCGAACGAAAAACACAATATTGCTAACATCCTGGTATGCAGAAACTGTAATCTTTCCGCCTGGAGGGGTGAATTTGATCGCGTTGTGGACCAGGTTGATCATCACCTGAGAAATGCGGTCCGGGTCAGCAAAAACCACAGGCAATTCATAAGGGCACTCCAAGGTAAGATCAAGCCCGGCTCGCTCAGCTTGCAGGGACATCCGTTCCAACGCTGGCTTCAGCAGTTCACATGGCTGAACGCGATGGAATGATAAGGGCACCTTACCGGATTCTATTCGTGACAACTCGAGCAGCTCATTCACAAGCTGGGTCAGGTTGTCGATCTCGGTTTCCATGCGCAGAAGGAACCTTCTAGCTGCCGGGGGGTCTTCCAGGGCACCTTCCTGCAAAGTTTCTGCGAGGGCTTTCAGGCTGGCAAGAGGTGTGCGCAATTCATGGGAGACATTGCTGATAAAGTCTCTTCGGACGGTTTCCAGGCGGCGCAGTTGGGTCAGGTCCTGGAACAGCAGCAGCGTGCTCCCGGGAAGGGAAATTTTCAGGGGCATAGCAACCACCTGTAAGAACAGGTGCTGGGATCCGATTTCCAGCATCGTACTCTGCCGCTCACCATCCCTTGCTTTATGCCAGAGTTCAACCAGTTGATGATATCGGAGGACTTCAACAACGGATCGATTGATGACGTTCTTTTCTTTGACCTGGAAAAGGCGTTCAGCAGCGGGATTCAACAGCTGTACTCGTCCTTCGGGGTCAGCGATCAGCACGCCATCCGTCATTTGGTTGAGCACAGCTGAAAGCTGCGTGCGTTCGCTGGTGAGGGTATCAATTTGCTCGCCCACACGCACTGCCATATTCTGCATCGCCTGACTCAACATATTTAATGGGTATGCTTTTTCATGGAACTCAAGGTTGTGGAAATTCCCCTGGCTTATTTGTTGAGCAGCGATCGTCAGCTTCTCATAAGGCTCTTTTGACCGGTCATGAATGATTAAGATTACAATAGTGACTGCAAGTGCACTGATAAGCGTTGCTGTGGGAACAAGCCAGAAGATCGGTTTGAGGTCCATCTGATAATAAGTACGGGGCGCTTGGAGTTGAACCAACCCAAGCATTTCAGAATCCGTCCCCAGAATATTAACTGCAGCTGAGATGGTGTCTTCCGTTATTTGTGCTCCCTGTCCCTCGTTTAATGCCTGGGGGACTGCTGGTAAGTTGAGGAGAGATCCAGGCTGCTGATCGGTGGGAAGGGATGATCCTAATAGTTCCCCATTTGGGCTCACAAAAGTTACTGACAGATTGAGAGCATTTGACGATGTTTGCGCTAAATCGGATAATTTTTGATCTTCTCCCTGAGAGCCAAATAAAGGCTGTGCTTGCGAACTGATAAAATTTGCCGTATAGAGGAGTTGGGTTTGCCAGCGTGATTCTTCATTACGCTGGATGTGGTTTGCAACGAAAATCATGGAAATGAGGAATACCACTGCCAGCACGATCAGGTACGGCAGGGTAATCCGCCATCGGATTCGGTGGTCCATCAATTATCCTTCAAAGCGATAACCGGCACCTCTAACGGTGATGATCCGGCGCGGGTTTGCAGGATCTTGCTCAATTTTCTCCCGAAGCCAGCGCACATGCACATCAACCGTGCGGCTGTCTCCGATGAAATCCCATCCCCAAACACGTTCCAGGATTAACTCACGAGAAAGCACCTGCCCCTGGTGTTGTGCAAAGAAGGTGAGCAGATTATATTCTTTGGGCTTAAAAGGCACAACCTGATCGTCTACTTTAATTTCACGACGGCTCATATCAATGATGAGATTGTCAAAGGTTAATATCTCGGATTTCAGTTTTTGATCGTCATCGGCGTTCTGATTGATTTCATCGTGGATCAGCCTTACCCGCCGGAGCAAGGCTTTTACACGAGCTATCAGCTCTCGCATGCTGAAAGGTTTGGCCAGGTAATCATCGGCACCAACCTCCAGACCCACCACACGATCGATCTCATCGTCGCGAGCTGTGAGCATCAGGACGGGGGTGGACATTTCCTTTCGTAAAATTCGACAGATCTCAAAACCATCCAATCCGGGCAGCATGATGTCCAGAATGATCAGGTTGGGCTTTATGGTGCGTGCCATTTCAAGCGCTTCGGTGCCATCACCAGTCGTTTCCACTTCATACCCCTGTTTTTTTAGGTTATAAGCCAGGGTTTCCTGAAGGGAAATTTCATCATCAACAACTAATATTTTTTCAGACATTTCAACTCCTCATTGATTCTAAGAGGGTTATGAACTTCTCCGCCAATTCGTTGCGTGAAAAACGCGTTTCTACCATATTTCTACCATTTTTTCCTAATTCCTGACACCTTTTAGGATCGCTCGCAAGCATCCGAATAGCAGCGGCCATCGCCGCTGGATCACCAGGCGGCACCGGCACACCTGCGTTGGCTTCTTCGACAACCTGCCTGATGACACCATCGATGGCCAGGATCACTGGACGTCCTGCGGCCATATAGTCAAAGACTTTGTTTGGATAGGTCGTCTTATACATCTCAATTGGTTTCAAGATTGCCAGGCACACGTCTGCACCTGCAAGGGCTTCTCGCATGTCCAGCTTGGAAACAGGCGGCAGGAACAGGATATTTTTCAGCCCCTGTTCCTCAGCATCAGCCATAAGCCGGGGTTTTTCCTTGCCCGAACCCAGCAGGACGATCCGAATTGATTGGTCACTTTGCAACAGACCTGCTGCATCCAAAACAACATCGAGGTCATTGGACATGCCATGGGCGCCCGCGTAAAGGACAACAAAATGATCTTTCAACCCATGCTCCTCCTTGAAGGCAGCCCCCCTTGCTTGAGGATCGAACATGGTCGGGTCAGCGCCATTTGGGATCAGTGTCACATTTTCTGCACCACGGGCTGTGACATGCTCGATGTAACCAGGTGAGTTCACAATGACACGGTCAGCATTGCGGTAGAGAAACCGTTCAAGCCACTCTGAAATGCGGATCAGAAATTTATTATGAAGGACGCCAACAGCAACAGCAAATGCTGGCCAGAGATCGCGAACCTCCAGCAAGAATGGACACCCCTTCAACCTTGCCAACAGCCAGGCGGTCGGTCCCTGGAATATTGGGGGCGTGGTGCCCCATACAAGATCGACATTTCGCACCATCAAGCCGTTGAATAAGGATGAAATCATAAAACTCAGGAAACTAAATACTCTCCAAAAAAAGGAGCGATGCAGGACAGGGAGGGTATAACTGCGAATGATGGTTACACCCATGTTGTCTATCTGCTTTCGAACATGTTTGCCTTCCTGGTCACCGGTCAGATAACTGATCGGGCTGGCGATGATGGTCACCTGGTGTCCTTTACTGCAGAGATATCTTGCTAATTCATGATGGCGTGTTCCACCGGGTTCATCCAGCGCTGCAAATGCTTGATGGATCAGAAGGATGTGCATATTGTTAACATTTTACTCGATTAAGGGTGAAGAGGGATTGTTGATTTATGGGATGTGGCTTCTACTCTGACGAGTTGTTACGGTGACATAAAATTAGAAGGATTTTGATATTTCTGAATTGAACTTCATCAACGGTGTATTGCTCTTGCCTTACAGGTCGAATCGCCAGATGGATTGAAACTCAGCAGGAAGGTGGGTCTTCTTAACCGCCACGATCATCAAAGCCGGCTGTTTTGTACCATAGTTGGGTGCAAACCAACCCCAGGTTGGGTCAGTAGGCAATGAACCGTGCAGAAGTTTCCCGGCGCGGAAAAGATGGGTTTGATCGGCACCTTTAATCTGTAATTGAAGCGGGAAGTTTTCCCCTTTTAGCTGGAGCAGACTTTCCCCGAATAACTCCCATTTCCAATCCGGAAGAAGCCAGATTAAATGAAGGTCAAAATACCTGTCAGGAGATCTGCCGCAGGGGATGACAGAATCTCTGATGTTCCATCCCTCATCTGTCCTTGTCAGCGTACGCTGGTGACTGGCGCCAAGTTTACGATAGCCATCATGTTCTGCGGTGATCTGGATGAGGTCCCCGGAGGCATCGATTTTGTGTGACAGTATCTGTGCTTGGGCTACATCCAGCCAAAGGAAACGCCCTGCTCGCAGCATTTGATCCTGGTCATTAATGGTGAGTGTGTTGTGTACCTTTGAAGATGCAAGTGCATTTTCCCACGGCGGTGAAGCGGCATAGCGATAAGTCCCCGGGTCGAGGGCGATGTTGACGCCTCGCCACCATAAGTCAACGTGCAGTTGATCTGCATGTGAGGGACGATCTTTGAATTGCGCGGTATGCATAAAGGCGCGCCTGTGTTTTCCGGAGATTTGCGGCATATCCGGTGCATAGAGTCGTTTTTCAACCTGCAGCGGTGGCGCGGTGAGCTCAAACCAATCCGCCATTTCGGACAGTTCAGGCTGGCGGTAAACATCATAATTGAGGAAAGCTTTAGCAGCAGCATCTACCACAGGACGGTAATCCTCAAAAGTTTGTTGGGTCAGCGGGAAGAGATAAGCACCGTCGTTAGCGCCCAGGTTGGGAACCTTACCGGATTGAGGGTCGGTCAATGCCCACAGCCATTGTGTTGCCGCACGCAAGCGGTCAAGGGTCGCTGGCGGCCATGACAGGTCAGCTTTTATGTGAAGTAAATGATCGATGAAAAGCGCAATTTGAAGCATCAAGCGATGATAATTTACGCTGTGCTGGATGTATGTGCCAAGCTCGTCAATTTGATGCTGGAACCCCCAATTCAGCCAATCCCAGCCAGTCTTGCGCCATTGCTCCGCTTGTGGATGATCTGGCAGATACAGCCCTGCTGTAAACAACCCGGCAGCTTCAGAGAGCAGGTGATTGTTATTTTGCGCTCGGGCGTAGCTCAAAGTCGGCGGGATGCGTTGGGCGTGTTCAATAATCGCCCCCCACAAACGCTTCCGATAATCCGGTTTGGATGAGGGAGCAGAGGCAAAAACACGATCACAAAAAACAAGCGCCATCAACCGGATAGCAACTTCCTGGGCGGACTGCCACTGATAGCCCAGGTTTGGAGGATGTGCATTCAGGAACTGGATTGTGTTTTTCCAAAACTCACTCGCATAACCGTCATCGCCGCTGAAGGCATAGGCCCTGGCTAATGTGAAGGCCCAACCAAATCGAGCAGGTTCCCAGATGAACTTGATATCCTGGTCTGGCGGAAGGGATTCCAGGGCGCTCCAATGTTTTATAGACCTGCCAAGTGTCAGGTTTAGGGGAAGGGGTTCGCCCCCAAACAGACGCACGATCCCGTTTCGGACCTCATCTGCTTTTGCAAGGGTCAGATCCTTTTGTTTATCGGATACCTTTGGAAAGCTCGGATAGGGTTCTAAAGCTGGTGTTCCTGAATACGTCATGCGTTTACTGGGGGTTGCACGTCTGTAATGTCCGGTACGCAGCCCGACCTGGTAGACCATGTAATAGCAGAGTTTGCGTAAGCCCAGGGTTTGGATCACTTTTATGGATTTGGTTAACGGGTTCATAACATATCGTTTAGTTAAGGGCAGGTTTCTCGCCAGGCATCCAGTGCACGATGTTTGAGGATTGGGTTGATAACCTGTCCTAATGCCGTATTGCAATATTCGTAGAATTGATTACTTTCATCGGTGTATTCGATGGCAAAGACGGGCTTGCCAGCCTGAAGAAAAGGTTCTAGCATCTCGCACCAACCTTCGAAAAAGCAGCTTTCGGTTGTTATCCAATCAAAATCCATGACTAAATCATCTGCCTGATCCGGGTCGTTTTTGAGCCCAATGGCGAGATGGCGTTGGTGCGCTTCTGCTGCAAGCCAGCGGTTAAAGTTAAGCTGATCTTCATATGTGAGTGGAAAACCAGTCCGATTCATATATCCGTCCAAATTATCAGGATCGACGCCGTCAAACCCCTTTTCCGCACACAGGTCTAAACGGGCGGTGAGGATTGGTTTCAGTACATCTATCTGGCGAATATCCAGCCAATATTCACCAGGCCACCCTTGATATTTCTTTCCAATAACGGCTCTTGGGAAATCGTCACTATCTGGACGCCAATTTTCCCAGGCACCTGCATTGAGGTAGCAAATAACTTTAATATTTCTTGAATGCAAACTTTGAATATCCTCAGGTGTCGTTTCAAAGAGATCAAGGTTGAAAATTTCTGCTTGAACAGTCAGATCGATCTCACCAGCATATTGGATCTGCACAAGTTGACCGGGCTTGGGTGTCCACCATAGCAGCGGTTCTGAAGCATTTGGTTGTGACTCCGATTGCTTTATAAACGAGGATACCTCGGAAGATTGACAGCTAATCAAAGAAATAGCGAGAAAACTAAACAGACAAACAAGAATGCGAATGTGTGTCTGGTTTTTCAAGCCTGAACCTCCTGTGCGGCTTGGGTTAGATATTTTCCGATCCTGCTGGTGTGATAATAGGGACTTTCTCTCCATTTCGCAAGGATTCGACAGCTGCAAAGCTGGCGAGTGAGACGCCGACAAGATGTTCATAGCGGATTGGAGGAGCTTTATCACCCTGAACAGCAACGAGGAAAGCCTGCCATGCGCCAAGGTGGCCTTTGTCTTGCCGCAGCAGGTGCCGCATCACTTTGCGCTTTCCCTTATTGATCAATTCAAGTTTCCGCCAATCATTGAGGACGGCGATCCGACCACCGCTGAAGACCTCAAGATATTCCTTGGGATAGGATTTATCTCCGTTGGCCAGGTAAGTCACCACACCCAGGGAACCATCCGGGAAACTAAAATTCATCACCACGTTGTCTTCGCTGTATTGACCATCATCCGGCAGTCCCTGTGTGTTCACTTCTGTAGGTATTTCACCGACCAGGAAAGTTAGGAAATCAATGAAGTGGCAGGCTTCGCCAATGATCCGCCCGCCGCCTACCTCGGGATCGGTCAGCCAGTGATCTGCCGGAAGCTTACTTGCATTAACGCGATAATGAGCAAAGAGCGGCTCCTGACGGTTGTCGATGAAATCTTTTAGACGCGCTGCCATGGGAGCGTACCGCCGATTGAATCCAAGCATCAACAGCGGTTGGTTCTCTTTTTGCAAGGCTTCTGAAACCTGGTCGAGCTGGTCGCGGGTGATCGCTAATGGTTTCTCGCAATAGACGTGTTTTCCAGTTTTGAGTGCTTGTAGGGTCTGTGAAGTATGCAGGTTGTGCCTGGTAAGGATGGCAATTAAATTGATAGCAGGGTCTTGAAGAACTGCCTCGGGGTCACTGGCGGCAAATCCAAAACCAAACCGCCTGGCAGCATGGTGAGCACTGGTGCCAGACGCCGAAACAATACCGACCGGGGCGATCCCACCCTGTTTCTTGATCACAGGGAGGAAGGTGGCGTTTGCATAATTCCCTGCTCCCAAAACACCCAATGCCAGGATCTCACCTGGTTTCACGCGAACTGTGGGTGCCTGAAAATTTGGAATGCGGTTTTCTTCCGGAAGCGGTTGGTTTTCATACGTGAGGAGAAC
>Ga0209121_10004975_pt1 | contig 12209 bp, 7 predicted proteins | sample Cruoilmetagenom3_FD_187292 | JGI IMG/M metagenome (GOLD analysis project Ga0209121, IMG submission 187292) | Oil polluted marine microbial communities from Coal Oil Point, Santa Barbara, California, USA - Sample 3 (SPAdes) (version 2) | ecosystem: Environmental > Aquatic > Marine > Oil seeps ... | reverse complement strand
GAAAATACTAAACCCGAACATATATTTAGCCAAATCATGCAAGTGGCTATCGTTTACAAATTCTAAATACCCTTTTCCTTTTAAATAAATTGAAACCAAGGCAATAGTTGTAATTGCCGAAACAATCATACTAGCAAAAATATACCAACCAAATAAAGTACTAAACCAGTGAGGGTCTAAACTCATAATCCAATCCCAAGACATCATAGATTCTGTTACTAAAAAGAATACTAAAAATGCCGCTGAACGCTTAAACAATTTTGTATAGTTGCTTAAGTCGGTTGCATTATCTTGAGCTAAAGTTAATTTTCTTGAATGTCTTTGATACCAAACCCATCCCAAAATATAAAAAACTGCTCTACCTAAAAAGAAAGGTACATTTAAATATCCTGCTTTATTTTGGATCAATTCATCATGTGCTACTACTTCTGGATCCATCCAAACAAATAAATGATTCCAATGCAATGACGACATAACAAAGAATACTAATAATAAAACAGCTCCAACTGGTAAATAAGATGTAATTCCTTCCATTACTCTAAACAATACAACAGACCAACCCGCTTGCGAAGCATGTTGAATGGCATAAAATGCTAATGTTGCTAATGAAATCATAAAAAAGAAGAACAATGCAACATACAATGCTGACCAAGGTCGGTTTTTTAATAAGTGTAATACGTGTTCTGCATGAGCATCATCTGAATGTTCATTTGATTCGTTCGTATCTGCCGCTGCGCTATGCGAATCATCTTCGTGAGAAGCAGCTTGTTCTCCGTGAGAATCGTGACTGTCTTGTAACATTATTTTAACATCTTCTACTGTACTAGGACCCGTTAAAAATCCGTATCCAACACCTAATAGACCAATGATCATTAAGGCGAATGAGAATGTTTTTAATTTACTTGAAAAGGTATACATATTCTTAATCTTAGTAAAAGTGTTATTTTATTAATTCAGTTCTTAGCTGTTGAACATACATGGTTACTTGCCAACGTTCTTTAGCTGTTAATTGCGAAGAGTGAGATCCCATCATATTTCTACCGTGCATAATTACATGATAAATACTTCCTTCAGTAATATCTCTATCTTTATAATTAGGAATACCTAAAAATTTATCTCTTTGGAATAAAATTCCATCTCCAGCTCCTGTTTTACCATGACAAGAAATACAGTAGATATCATACATTTTCTTACCATTCTCTAAGTTAGCCTCATTAACTTCCAAAGAATTTTTCAACTCTAATTTAGCGGCTTCATATCCTTCATCAGTATGTTCATATTCATAAGGAACCTGACCACGAGCAACAGCACCTTCAACAGGTTTTTGAGTCGTCATTCCATTCGCATAATTTGGATTCTGAGTATATGTTTCATATCCAACTGAATGATACATATCTGGCATATACTGATAATTTGGCTTTGTCTTATCTCCCCAACAAGAAGATAATACCATTAAAAAAGCCATTGCAATTGTTATTTTTAAAATGTTTTTCATTTTAATTAATGCTTTTCAGTTACTTTAATTTCTACGGTTCCAGTGCTTTCTAAAAATGAAACTAATTCATCTTCGTTTCCATCAACTAGTACTTCCATTACAAACATATCATCTGTCGTTCTTGGATCTGGATTTTCAGCTTTTTTAAATGGCCATAATTTACTTCTCATATAAAAAGTAATTACCATTAAGTGGGCTGCAAAAAATACACTCATTTCAAACATTATAGGAACAAATGCAGGCATATTTTGAAAAAACGTAAAACTTGGCTTTCCTCCAATATCTTGCGGCCATTGTTCTATCATCATATAATTCATCATCCAAATAGAAAAACAAAGTCCAACACAACCATACATAAAAGCTGTGATTGCAATCCTTGTATCTTTTAATCCCATAGCTTTTTCTAAACCATGAACTGGGAATGGTGTATAAACTTCTTCAATATGATGGCTCGCTGCTCGAACTTCTTTAACGGCATTCATTAAAATGTCGTCATCATTATACATTGCTTGTATTACTTTTGAGCTCATAATTAACCGTTATTTTTTAAGTTTTTAGCTTGTCCTGCCCAATCATCTCTTTTAGCTCTTCCTTTAAAAGAATCTAACAATGAATCTAACAAGTCATACTCTTTATCTGTCATTCTACTAACTTGAACAAAGTTATAAATACCAATACTATTTAAAGTTTTTTCCAATTTTGGTCCAACTCCACTAATTTGTTTCAAATCATCTGCCGAGTCCGTTTCCTTATTAAAGACACCTAATATTCCTAATAAACTAGCTGTTTGAGCTTCAGTGTCTACTTCAACCTCTTTTACAACTTTAGAAATTATTGGTGCAGGATTTACCCCTCCAGCATCTCTAAATCTCTTGAAGTTATCTCCCGAAGATTTCAAAATTGATTTTACCTCCGCTTGTGCAATTACAGGGAACGTTCTTGCATATAGTAAAAACAATACAAAAAAGAAACCTATTGTTCCAACGTAAATTCCTATATCAACAAAAGTTGGTGAGAACATAGTCCATGAAGATGGTAAATAATCTCTATGTAATGAAGTTACAATAATTACAAATCTTTCAAACCACATTCCAATATTTACAACTATTGAAATAAAGAATGAGAACATAATACTTGTTCTTAATCGTTTTGACCACATAAATTGTGGAGAGAAAACATTACAACTCATCATTAATAGATATGCCCACCAGTAAGGACCAGTCGCTCTATTTAAAAATGCGTATTGTTCATATTCAACCCCTGAATACCAAGCTATAAATAACTCTGTTATATAAGCACAACCTACTATTGAACCTGTAATCATAATTACGATGTTCATATTCTCAATATGTTGTTTTGTAATGTATGCTTCTAAGTTTGAAACTTTTCTCATTATAATTAACAATGTATTTACCATTGCAAATCCTGAGAATACCGCTCCTGCAACAAAGTAAGGAGGGAAAATTGTTGTATGCCATCCAGGTATAACAGAAGTAGCAAAATCAAACGATACAATTGTATGTACCGAAAGTACTAAAGGCGTTGCTAAACCAGCTAACACCAAAGAAACTTCTTCAAAACGTTGCCAATCTTTTGCTCTACCAGACCAACCAAAACTTACTAAACTATAAATTTTCTTTTGAAAAGGTTTTACAGCTCTATCACGTAACATTGCAAAATCAGGTAATAAACCAGTCCACCAGAATACTAATGATACCGATAAATATGTGGAAATTGCAAAAACATCCCAAAGTAAAGGAGAGTTAAAGTTTGTCCATAGTGTACCAAATTGGTTTGGAATTGGTAACATAAAATGCGCATTCCAAACACGTCCCATGTGAATTATTGGGAACAAACCTGCCTGTACAACTGAGAAAATCGTCATTGCTTCAGCAGATCGGTTAATACCCATTCTCCATTTTTGACGGAATAACAACAATACAGCAGAAATTAACGTACCGGCGTGACCAATACCTACCCACCATACAAAGTTTGTTATATCCCAGGCCCAACCTACGGTTTTATTTAAACCCCAAACTCCAATTCCTGTTCCAATAGTGTAAATAATTGAACCTAACCCCCATAGGAAAGCTAGAAGTGCAATTGTAAAAACTGTCCACCATAATTTATTTGCTTTACCTTCAACTGGAGCTGCTACTTCCACAGTAACATCATGGTAGCTTTTATCTCCGATAACTAAAGGTTGTCTAATAGGTGCTTCGTAATGAGACGACATATTCTTATTTAATTAGTATCTATTAATATTATTTTTTATGCTTCTTGTGTGTTTTTCACTTTTACCTGATAAACAACATTTGGTTTTGTTCCTACATGTTCTAATAAATGATAAGCTCTAGTATCATTCACTAAACTTGTAATTGTATCTTCTTTTTTATTGATATCTCCAAACATCATTGCTCCAGTACTACAAGCGTTAGAACAAGCTGTTTCAAATTCATTTGCATCAACTGGTCTTCCTTCTTTCTTCGCTTTTAAAATAGTTGCTTGTGTCATTTGAATACACATAGAACATTTTTCCATAACCCCTCTTGAACGAACCGTTACATCAGGATTTAGAACCATTTTTCCTAAATCATCGTTCATATTGTAATCGAACTCATTATTATTAGGATATTGGAACCAGTTAAATCTCCTTACTTTATAAGGACAGTTATTTGCACAATAACGCGTACCTACACAACGGTTATACGCCATATGGTTTTGGCCTTGACGACCGTGAGATGTTGCTGCTACTGGACAAACGGTTTCACAAGGTGCGTGATTACAATGTTGACACATTACAGGTTGAAAAGCAACAGATGGATTTTCAGAAGCGTCTTCTAATTCAGCCATTGTATTTTTATAACCCATCACTCCTGTTCCAGCTTCTTTCTTCTCAACATCTTCAGCAAAACTTTCTTCATGAGAATAATAACGATCAATACGCAACCAGTGCATATCTCTCGATTTTCTCATTTCATCTTTACCAACAACCGGTACATTATTTTCCGCATTACAAGCAATTACACATGCTCCACATCCTGTACATGAATTTAAATCTATTGAAAGATTAAAATGATGACCAACAGAGCGATCAAATTCATCCCATAAATCAACAGTAGATGCTTCAACTTCATTATGATCTAAAGAAACCACAGGAACTTTATTCCATGTTTTTCTAGGATTTAATGAGTGATCATTATATGTTTCTAAAGTGGTTTCTTTTACAATATCTCCACGTCCCATTAAAGTATTATGCAACTGAATACACGCAAATTCGTGCTCTCCTGCAACAACTTTTACTGAAACATTCGATTGGAAATTATTGTAATCTTTATAAAATTGGTAAGCATTTTTACCAGTTTGCATTTCTTCTTTCAATCCATTTGAACGACCATAACCTAGCGCTAGACCTAATGATCCTTTTGCTTGCCCTGGTTGAACATAAACTGGCAAAGTTTCTGAAACTCCATCAACTGAAATTTCTACTAAACTACCGTTTAAAGCTCCATTTGCAACATTGTAGTTAACAACTCCTAACGCATCAGCATCTGCTTTTGACATTGTTAAGTAGTTATCCCAAGTTGTTCTAGTAATTGGATCTGGCAATTCTTGTAACCAAGGGTTATTTGCCATTTGACCATCTCCCATTGCAACTTTAGTGTACAATGCTAGTTCAAAATCACTTCCTTTAATTTTAGCTAACTCAGAACCTGCTGCGTCAATATCCACTTCTATTTCAGAAACTTCTATTTCTTCTGAAGGAATTACAGTTGAGTTAAATACTCCATCGTGAAGTACTTGATTCCAAGATTTCCCTTCTAAAATTTCAGCACTTGATTCTTTTAAGAAATCATAATACGAAATTGAACTACCAGTCCACTTTAATAAAGAATCTTGAAACTGACGCGTATTGAATAATGGATTAATTGTAGGTTGCATTAAACTAAATTCACCTTTTTTAATCATTACATCTCCCCAAGATTCTAAATAATGAGGTGTTGCTAAACCATATTCTACAGCATTTACAGTTTCATTATCTTGTGTAGAACATGCTACAGATAATTTCACTTTCTTCAATCCTTCAACGAAATCAGCACTGTTTGGTAATGTATAAACTGGATTTGAGTTATTAATAATAACAGCTCCAACTTTTCCTGCATTCATATCAGCTATTAACTGTGCTACTGCAGCATCATTACCTTTTCTTATATTTTTTGTTTTAACAACATCAATAACTTCACTATTAATATACTTATTAATTGCTAATGCCAATAATTGAGCATTTTTATCTTGAATTCCTGTTAAAACTATTGCTTTACTACCAGCCTTTTTAATTTGGTTAGCAGCTTTTAAAATTGCATCATTTAAAGGAGAAGCTTCTCTAGTAGAAATTCCTTTAACAACTGCGTTAAATAATTTTATTAAAGCTAAATTTTGTTCAGATGGTTTCACCAATATTCTTTTATCAGCATTTGCTCCTGACAAAGACATATTTGATTCAAACTGTACATGGTGAGACATTTTCCCTTCTGAAGGTATTCTTCCTTTTGCATAACCTGCTGAAAAACCTCCACCTTGCCAATCACCTAGAAAATCTGCTCCAATTGAAACAACTACATCTGCCTTATCTAAATTGTAATCTGGTAATGCTCTTTCACCATACATTGCTTCAAAAGCATCTAGTGCAGGTGATTCGGAAATCGCATCATATATAACATGGTTAACATTTTCAAAAGTCTCATTTAACTTCCCTACTAATTTTTTAGTAGAAGGGCTAGCACAAGTTCCAGTTAAAACTGCTATTGGTAAACCAGCAGCTTTTACTTCGTTTAATTTTGAAACAATTTGAGAATCCGCGTCTGACCAAGAGATTTCAGCGCCTTTAGCTTTAGGAGCTTTTAACCGGTTACTATCATATAATGATAAAACCGAAGCTTGCACACGTGCGTTTGTACTTCCGTTTGCGTCTTTATTTGGTTCAATTTTAATTGGACGACCTTCTCTTACCTTTACTAAAACATTTGCAAAATCAAATCCATCAGCAATTGTAGTTGCGTAATAATCAGCAACACCAGGAATAATATCGTCTGGTTTAATTACATATGGTATTGATTTAACCACAGGACCTTCACAAGCTGCTAATGAAGCTGCAGCAGTTGTAAATCCAACATACTTTAAAAAGTCTCTACGTGTAGTTGATGAAGATTCTAAGTTTTCTTTATCACCTAAAAACTCGTTAGTAGGAATTTCTTCAACAAACTCGTTATGTTTTAACGTATCAACAATAGAGCTGTTTTCGTTAAGCTCCTCAACACTTTTCCAGTATTTTTTGTTTGATGCCATTGTATATTTGATTGTTTACTTCGTAATTAATATTAATAGTGACATTTTCCACATTCTAACCCGCCCATTTGAGCTGCAGTCACTTTTTCTACACCGTACTTTTTAGCCAATTGATCGTGAATATTTTTGTAATATCCATTTTCGGTCATATCAACTTCAGTTTCTCTATGACAAGTAATACACCAATCCATTGTTAATGGTGAGAATTGATACATATCATGCATTTCTTCAACTGGACCGTGACATTTTTGACAGTCTAAACCAGCTACAGTAACGTGTTGGGAATGGTTGTAATAAGCAAAATCTGCCAAATTGTGAATTCTTACCCACTCAATTGGTTTTTCTTCTGCACCTTCTATATATTCTAATTTATCTTTATCCCAACCTACAGCGTCATATATTTTCTGAATTTCGCCATCTAAATCTTCTTTAGAATAATCTCCAAATAACTCACCATTATATTCTGTAATAGATTTATGACAGTTCATACAAACATTTGCAGACGGTATTCCAGAAGTTTTACTGTTTTTTGCTGAAGAGTGACAATACTGACAATCTATTTTGTTGTCACCAGCGTGAACTGCATGTGAAAAAGCAATAGGTTGTATTGGCTGATAACCTTCATTAACGTCAATTTGCATTAACCATCCAAATAATAACCAAGCTCCTAATAATAAGAAGAAGATTACAGACAAAAACCTTAGGAATGGGTTGAAAAGAATTGTTTTCAACATACTTGGAGTACTCTCCTCACCTTCAACAACAACTCTATTGGTTGTCGCTGCAACAATCATTGCTAATAAAAGGAATGCTAAAATTGTTAATCCTAATGTTGGCCAAACTCCAAATTTTGGATTTTCAAATATTTTAGTGTCAGCTCCAGTAGCTACAGCAGGTTGCGCCTTAACATCTCCAACAGCTAAATATTTTAGCACATTATCGATATCTTCATCAGATAAATGTAAAAAAGGTGTCATTGCGGCAGGGTTGCTATCCTGAACTTCTTTAGCTAATTTATCACCAGAAGCGACTAAAGCATTGTTATCTTTAATCCAAGCTTTTAACCATTCGGTCTCATATTTATCCCCAATTTTTAATAATGGTGGCCCAATTAGATTCCCTTCTAGTTTATGACAAGCAGCACAATTTGCTTTGTAGATTTTTTTACCAAGTTCAACACCTGGATCTACTTCTTGAGCAGCTGCAACTTCTTTTACAACTGGCTCTCCCTTGGTATATTCCAAAATATCAAGAATATCTTGGTCAGATAATTGAGGATTTGCAGTCATTGGAAGCTTGTTGTTCTCCTCAAAAACTTGAATTGCTAATTTGTCACCAGATTTAATTAATCCCGGACTATCTTTAATCCATTTGATTAACCATTCTTGATCTCTTTTTTCCGTAATGCCTTTTAAGGCTGGCCCTATTAGTTTTTTATCTAATTTATGGCAAGCAGCACAAACAGACTTATAGAGTTTTTCTCCATTTGCTGCATTGGCTTCTTGAGCAGATAAATTAACTGAAAAAAATAAAAGGAAAGCAAGACTAAATAGTGCTAGTCTTGACGATGTACTGTGGTGTTTCACACTTTTCATACTTAAATAAAATATTTTCTTTCTAGTTTGGTACAATATTTTCATTTAAAAATAGATGACATAAGTCATCCTAAAACGATTTCACAAAAGTAATATTAAAAACCAAAACTAAAAATGGTATATAGGATGGTGTCCTAATTTATATTCATTCTAAATAAGAATATCATAGTTTTAATGTCTCAGGAAAATAATAAATTTGAAAAAAATAAGAAATACGATGAAAATATTAACAAATAAAACATTTTTAATCACATTTTTAATCATTTTCACAAGTAGTTGTAGTTTGTTCGCTCAAAGTGAACAAGAAAAAATTGCGGATTTAATTTCTAAAAAAAATGAATTTAACAGAAAAAATGAAATTTCACCTATTTATAGAATTCAACTATATAACGGCAATGAAACTGAAGCTTATAAATTAAGAAGTAATTTTAAAAATTCATTTCCAGAATACAAAGCTCAAATTTTTTACAAAGCTCCTGAATGGAAAGTTCAAATTGGTGAGTTTAAATCACGGTTAGAGGCAGATAAAGCTCTTTTGATAATTGCAGAAAAATACAAAGGAATTGTTTTAAAAGACAAGATTTAGCCAATTGGCCTTCCCAATTCATTGCCTAATTTTAGTTTCAATTCGTTATATTCTGTAATCATATCGTCGGCACTCAATGATTTTCCTTCTTCCAAGTTTTTTAAAATTGAATTGATTTTTTTAATAACCAAAACGCGTCGAATATTTAAAATTACATCCCTTACACTTTTTGAAACTTTTTCTTCATTGTCTTTTTTGGGAACTGAAATATCCTTTCTAGACCAGTCGCTTAAAACGTACTTTTCATCGTCCATTAAAATGTCGGTTATTAGCTTAGAAATTTCATTGTTCGGGTGGTTCAAGAACTCATCAAGCACCACTTTTTTATCTTGATTTAATTGATTAATTAGATGAAAATACACTTCTTTAAAAACTTCATCGGTAAATTCTATTTCATCTTCTTGTAAGCTTAAATAAATTTCTCTTGAAACTTCACTTACAAATTTCTTTTTTTCATTTTTACCACTTTCTAAATTCTCACTTGCTTCAATTAAATCGGTAAATTCTATTTCTTTATCTCCATAAAGTAATAAAACTTTTATAATTTCTTGTTCATATTTTCGCAACTCATCAACCTCCTTAACGTTTGGAGTTTTATGTACTTGCATCAGCTCAGGGTACAAAACATCTAATGGAGGTTCATTTGGGTCTTGAGCATTTTGCTGACCTTTATTACTACTTAAATTTCTACGAGAAGTACTACCTTTTTTGGCTTCTTCTCTTATAGATTTATTTTTAAGTTGAGCCAATTCACTAAATAAAACATTTTCAGAAATATCCATAATTCTTGAACATTCTTGAATGTAAACTTCTTGCTGAATTCTATCTGGAATTTTTGAAATACTAATAACAATATCTCTAATTAAACCTGCTTTTTTAACAGGATCATTTTGAGCTTCCGTCATTAAAAGTGAAACCTTAAAATTGATAAAATCCTGTGAATTATTATCTAAATACTCCTTTAATTCACTTTCCGAAACTTTTTTAGAAAAGCTATCGGGATCATCACCATCAGGAAAAGTTAGTACTTTTACATTCATTCCTTGTTCCAAAATTAAATCAATACCTCTTAAAGAAGCTCTTATCCCAGCTGCATCTCCATCAAATAAAATGGTAATGTTTTTTGTAAGTCTGTTTATTAATCTAATCTGATTTTCAGTCAAAGCTGTCCCAGAAGAAGAAACCACATTCTCAATTCCAGCTTGCTGAAACGAAATAACATCGGTATAGCCTTCAACTAAAAAACAATTATCTTCCTTTGCTACAGACTGTTTTGCATAGTAAATTCCATATAAAACATTGCTTTTATGGTAAATATCACTATCGGGAGAGTTTAAATATTTGGCTGCTTTTTTATCATTGGTTAAAATTCGACCTCCAAAACCCAATACACGACCACTCATACTGTGAATCGGAAACATAACTCGGCCTTTAAAACGATCGAATTGTTTTATTCCTGAGGCAGCTAGCAAATCTTGTTTTACTATGGTTAAACCAGTTGATTCTAAATATTTTAAATTGTAACCTTTATTAATCGCTTCAGTCGTAAAAGCTTCCCATTCATTAAGCGAATAACCAAGTTGGAATTTCTTAATTGTAGCTTCTGTATAACCTCTTTCTTTAAAATAACTTAACCCAATTGCTTTTCCTTGCTCATTTTCAAATAAATTTTGTTGAAAATAATCTCGTGCAAATTCCGATACCAAATACATACTTTCTCTTTCATTGGCTTGTTCTTTTTGTTCATCAGACTGTTCAGTTTCCTCAATTTCAATATTGTATTTTTTAGCTAAATAACGAATGGCTTCTGGATAGGAATAATGTTCGTGTTCCATTAAAAATGAAATAGCATTTCCTCCTTTTCCAGTACTAAAATCTTTCCAAATTTGTTTTACAGGAGATACCATAAAAGAAGGCGAGCGTTCATCGGAAAAAGGACTTAACCCTTTAAAATTACTTCCTGCTTTTTTAAGCTGAACGAATTCGCCAATTACTTCTTCTACTCTAGCTGAGTCAAAAACTTTATCTATGGTGGTTCTTGAAATCAATTTTTATTATTTTGAAAGTTTAAAAATAGGAAATAATTTACATATTGTCATACCTGCGAAGGCAGGTATCTTAGACTCATTAAAATTGATGGCTCGGATTTTAAATCCGAGCCATCAAAATATTTTTATTATTCTACAAAGGTTAAGAAACTGCTTTTAACTTTTTAAGAGTGGACTTATTTATTTTATTTTCGGCATATTTCTCATTCACTTTTAAATAAGTTTCTTCACCTCCAGGCATTTCAAACATGGCATCGGTTAAAATTGCTTCACATAAAGATCGTAATCCTCTAGCTCCTAATTTATATTCAACAGCTTTATCTACAATATAATTCAACGCTTTTTCATTTATTGAAAAATCAATACCATCCATTTTAAATAATTTTTGGTATTGTTTAATTATTGAATTTTTAGGCTCGGTTAAAATAGCTCTTAATGTATCGGCATCTAACGGATTCATATGTGTTAAAACAGGTAATCGACCAATTATTTCAGGAATTAAACCAAATGTTTTTAAATCACTTGGAATTATGTATTGCAATAAGTTAGCTTCGTCAACTTTATCAACTTTTATAGATGCACCATAACCTACAGCTTGTTTATTCAATCTTTTTCCAATGACTTTATCTATTCCAGAAAAAGCTCCACCAGCAATGAACAAAATATCTTTCGTATTTACTTCAATAAACTTTTGATCGGGATGTTTTCTACCTCCTTTTGGCGGCACATTTACAACAGAACCTTCTAGAAGTTTCAATAATGCTTGCTGCACACCTTCTCCTGAAACATCTCTAGTTATAGAAGGATTGTCACCTTTTCTTGCAATTTTATCAATTTCATCGATAAAAACAATGCCTCTTTCAGCTTTGTTTACATCGTAATCAGCAGCTTGTAACAAACGTGTTAAAATAGTTTCAACATCTTCACCAACATAACCAGCTTCAGTTAAAACTGTGGCATCGACAATACAAAAAGGAACATTCAACATTCTAGCTATTGTGCGCGCAATCAAGGTTTTACCAGTTCCAGTTTCACCAACAAGAATTATATTACTTTTTTCAATTTCAATATCATCCTCTTTCTTAGTATCTGGTTGTAACAATCTTTTATAATGATTGTAAACCGCAACAGACATTACT
>Ga0209121_10004974_pt1 | contig 12210 bp, 13 predicted proteins | sample Cruoilmetagenom3_FD_187292 | JGI IMG/M metagenome (GOLD analysis project Ga0209121, IMG submission 187292) | Oil polluted marine microbial communities from Coal Oil Point, Santa Barbara, California, USA - Sample 3 (SPAdes) (version 2) | ecosystem: Environmental > Aquatic > Marine > Oil seeps ... | reverse complement strand
GCACTCTCGGCATGCACCGCGTGTACAACAGCGCGTTCATGAACATGCTCAGGGACGAGGACAACGGAAAGTACCGCAGCGTCGTGAAGAACACACTGGAGTTCGATCCGCAAATTCTAAAGCGGTACGTGAACTTCATGAATAACCCGGATGAACGCACAGCGGTGGATCAGTTTGGCAAAGGTGATAAGTACTTCGGCATCTGCACGATGATGGCGACGATGCCGGGCCTGCCGATGTTCGGGCACGGTCAAATCGAGGGGTTTACCGAGAAATACGGGATGGAATACCGCCGGGCGTACTGGGACGAACAACCGGACGGCTACCTGGTCGAGCGGCACGAGCGGGAGATCTTCCCGCTGCTGCGCCGGCGATACCTGTTTGCGGAGGTGGCGAACTTTCTGCTGTACGATCTCTTCACCCCGGAAGGCTACGTCAACGAGGATGTCTTTGCTTGCTCGAACCGCGTTGGCTCCCCGGCTGCGCCCTTCGACAGGCTCAGGACAGGGCTCGGGACAGGCGACGAACGAGCACTGGTGGTCTACCACAACAAGTACGCCGAGACCCGGGGATGGATTTGCACCTCCGCCGCTTATGCGGTGAAGACTGGGCAGGGCGGCGATGAGAAGTTACTGGTGCAGAAATCCCTGGGCGAAGGTCTGGCGCTGCACAATGACGGAGACACCTTCACGATCTTCCGAGATCACGTCACCGGCCTGGAGTATATTCGGAGCAGCAAGGAGTTGTGCGAAAAAGGGTTGTACGTGGAACTGAGCGCGTACAAATGCCACGTCTTTCTCGACTTCCGCGAGGTGCGGGATAATGAATTCCATCAGTATGCCCAACTGACGGCCTACCTGAACGGGCGGGGAGTGCCAGATATCGAAGAGACCTTGAAAGAAGTGTTCCTGCGACCCATCCATTACCCGTTCAGGGAACTGGTCAATGCTGGTATGTTCCATCTACTTATGGATGCCCGTGTGACCGAACCGGATAGAGAACTCGACGCGGAATTGGCGCAGGAGGTGGAACAGAAGACGGCTCACCTGCTCCGCGAGATCAAACAACTCACCGGGGGGTCTGCCTTGCCTGCCCCGCCTGCCCCGAGCATAGCCGAGGGGAGCACAGTCGAAGGGAGCGGAGATGAGGCCATCATTGCTCGGGAGATCCGGCAGAAGTTGGAGGCACTACTGCATTTGCCCGTTCTGGGAAATCGCTTCCCCCTGCCCCGCTCACGGAAGTACAAGTGGGCCACAGAGTACTTGCAGGCCGGCCCTTCGGCGGAGTTTACCCCGAGCAAGGGGGGGGTGCTCACAGGCCTGCGCGACGATCCGGCGGCCTGGCCCACGCTCCTGGGCTGGCTCTTCGCGCACGCTTTGGGGAAAGTTGTGGACGAGGCAGTCTTTGCGCAGATCAGCCGCAGTTGGATTGACGAGTGGCTGCTGGGCAAGATCATCGCCGGTGCGCTGCAAGACCTGGGACTGGACGATGGCGCGGCCTGGCAGGCGGTTACGACGATCAAGATACTCACCAATCACCAGCGTTGGTTCGAAACGGAGGCCCCTAAGAGGAAGCAGGCATATCGCGTGTTGGAGTCTTGGCTGAAGGACGACGAGGTGCAGCAATTCCTACAGGTGAATCGCTACCGAGGTGTCTTGTGGTTCAACAAGGAAGCATTTGAACAACTGCTGTGGTGGATGCTGCTGGTGGCGGTGGTTGCGATCAGCGCCGACCCTCTTCGTTCGACATCCGAGGTAGCTCAGGAAATCGTCACGGCTTACGACATCGTGAGGAAGTTGCAGCAGGCTGAAGAGGAATCGGGATACCAGGTAGAAAAACTGCTGGAAGCCGCGGGGCCTGGGGTTGGTACGAATTCGACGTGACCGACCTGATCAGGGCCTGGCGTGATGAGGGGCACGAAAACTACGGGGTTATGCTGCGCGGGCCAGAAGAAGGGGGCACTGGTGGTTGGCGAGGCTTCGGCACGCGGGAGAGTCTATACACGCCGCAATTGGTTATTGAGTATGAAGTGCTAGTCCCTCGGGTGTACACTATCACTCCCGACAGCGCGCTCGGCGACGGCGTTGTGCACATCACTGATCTGGCGGGCGCCAACTTCCAGGATAGGGCAAACGTCAAGTTAACTCTGGGAGGGACTGCCATCATCAGCGCCACTGACACAGCCGTGCGGAGCACTACCCAAATCACCTGTGATTTTGACCTGATCGGTGCCGCGCCTGGTGCGTGGGACGTGGTGGTGACCAACCCGGATGGTCATAGCGGAACGTTGCCCCATAGCTTCTATGTTCTCCCACTGATTCTGGAGGAGCACAGAGTCCACCTGCCCATCATCCTAATCGAGTATCCAGCATCAAGCAACGAGGAGCCAAAGTGAGCGAGATTCTGAAACAACTGAAAGAAGCCGTTATCCTCGGCGAGTCCGACCAGGCGCGGGAACTGGCGGCGCAGGCACTGGAGGCGGGCATCGCGCCACTGACTGCCATCGAGGAAGCACTTAACCCTGGGATGCAGGTCGTCGGCGACCGGTTCGAGCGCGGCGAGTACTTCATCCCCGACCTGGTGATGGCTGCTGAGGCGATGAAGGGTGCGATAGGGGTCTTCGAGCCGGCGCTGATGGCGCGCCAGGAGCAGCGCCAGGTGTTGGGCACCGTCGTCATCGGCACCGTCGAGGGGGACATCCACGAGATTGGCAAGAGCCTGGTGGCGACGATGCTCAGTGCAGCGGGTTTCCAGGTGCACGATCTGGGGGTGGATGTGCCTGCGGGTGAATTTATCGAGCGGGTGCGGAAGACCGGGGCGAACGTCGTCGGCCTCTCGGCACTCCTCACGACGACAATGCGCAACCAGGAGATGGTCGTCGAGGCGCTGGAGGAGGCCGGCCTGCGTGAGCAGGTACTGGTCGTCATCGGCGGCGCGCCGACCAACCCCGAATGGGCGCAGACCATCGGCGCGGATGCCTACGCTGAGAATGCGAACGAAGCGGTGAGTATTATTAGGCAACTCTTGGAGGTATAGCGATGGGGGACATTCTTTCGAGGCTGGAGAGCGACAGTGTCATCGTCGCCGACGGCGCGATGGGGACAATGTTGCAGGAGGCGGGGTTGCCTGCTGGCATGGCCCCCGAAGGCTGGCTGCTGGAGAACCCCGACGCGGTGCGTGATGTGCATCGCGCCTACGTCGAGGCCGGAGCTGACCTGATCCTGACCTGCACCTTTGGCGGGACGCGGACGCGGCTGGAGCGATCCGGGCTGGCCGATCGCTTGACCGAGATCAACCGGTGGGCGGTCGAGATTGCCCGTGAGGCCGCCGGTGACAAGGCTTACGTGGCCGGCGACATTGGCCCGCTGGGGGAGTTCCTGGCTCCCCTGGGCAAGATCACCTACGAGCAGGCGGCGGATGTCTTCGCCGAGCAGGCCGCGGCACTGGCGGAGGCCGGGGTGGACGTGCTCTACATTGAGACTATGTCCGACCTGAACGAGGTGCGGGCCGCCGTCGAGGGGGCGCGGCAGGCCGGGTCCGGTATCTCTGTCTTCGCCACTCTCTCTTTCGACGCTCACGGACGCACCAACATGGGGGTGCGACCGGAGCAGGCGGCAGAGACACTGCTGGCGCTGGGGGTGGATGCGTTCGGCGCCAACTGTGGCGCGACGCTGGAGATGACTGAGGGAGCGATAGTGAAAATGCACGAGGCCGCGCCCCAGGCTCCCCTCATTGCCAAGCCGAACGCGGGCAAGCCGCGCCTGGTGGGGCAGGAGGTGGTGTACGATGCCACGCCGGAGGATATGGCGGAGTATGCCCGCAGGTTCGTCGCGCTGGGGGCGCGGGTGGTAGGGGCCTGCTGCGGCTCCACCCCGGCGCACATCGCCGCCGTCGCCAGGGCGGTCAGGGGTTAGAACCTATTCCCTTCGTCTCTATAATTCTATAATCCCGATATGCGCTGGTATCGGCATCGCCGCGAGCGTAGGCTTCATGCCACCCTTCGGGAACTGGCATCTCCTTGTACAGTTGCACGCGCCGGGCCTCGAGCAGGTGACGGGGACGCTCCATGAAGTCTGCGGCACAAATCACCCTGTGGCCCGTCTCGGACGACAGACGGCTTAGCCAGGAGAGCCCCTCTTTGCAGCGCAGCAGGTGGTGATCGAGGATCAGCGTGTCCACGTGACGGGCCAGTTGCCGCGCATTCCTCCACGCCCTCCACCGCCGCTTCGACGAAAGCCACGAAAGATAGAGGGGTGGGCCACTGACCAGTACTATGTCCGGCCGCCAGGCCAGGATCAACGACACAGCCTCGCCATCGAGAAGTTGGATGTCCGAAGCGTGCACGAAAACAGTACCCTCGTCCTCAATGCGAGTCATCATCACCATCCCAAGTCTGCCATGTCGTTCACCATGCGGCACAGGCAGCGAAAAGGCCAGAGGCCCATCGCACTGCCCTTCCGCGTTCGGCAGGTCTCTGCCCAACACCGCGCACAGGGACTTCCTGCGGTGCAACATATGATGGGAAAGCCCTTTTGGCCCCTTGGCCCAGAATCGAACCGTGCGGCATAGAGGGGCCACCTGTTGGGCCTTAAGCTGATAGGGATTGGCATTCGGCAGAGGAACGTGATCCCCGTGGAAGTGGCTCATCACCACATCGGTAGCATCCTTTAATTCCGCTATGATTTTCCGGCGCACCTGTTCCCCGACTGCTACCTGTGCCGGGTGGGGAAGCAGTCCATGGCGGTGGTAGCCCAGCGCCAGTCCGGGGTCAATAACGATCTTACGGTCCTTGACCTCCACTACGCACGAGAGGCCGCGTACTCCCAGCGATTCTGCTCCAAGGATTTCGATGTGCATTTCATTCTCATGGTATCGTGAATTCGCTACAAGCCTCCGCGAGCAGCTCCAGAAGAATCATTGCCGCTCGCTCGACCAGCGACGCGCAGGAGCCCAGCCCTCCCGGCGCGTGGACTATCTCGTATACTTGGGCACACTGAGTAGCCCCCAGTTCTGTCAGAAAGCGCTCCCTGTAGCATTTGGCGAGGTCGAGTGCCGGCCGGTCGTCCTCATCCAGGCTCGTCCGGCCAAGCAACCCGCCAATGACCAACACACCACCGCTCAGCGCCCCGCACATCTCCTGCTGGGTGTCTCCTACACCGCCTGCGAAACCAGTCGCCATCCGCGCACAGCGCGGCTCTAAATCGCCCAGCACGTGCTCACCCACGGTGAGCAGCATGGTCTCTGCTCAGTGGTAGCCTTGCCGGACCAAGTCACCGGCCCGGGCGGCTACGTCCTCCCGTGCACCTGTTTTAGCAACCACCCGATTCCTGCCTCACGCGCCGCTGTCCGTTATCATCTTCTTTCATCAAATAGATCACCCCGTCAATGAAGGAGTGAAAGCCAATTCCCAACATGGGGATGATGCCCACAGCATAGTCCATACATTCGTACTCGTGACAGATGTACAAGTTCAAGATGCGGTTGGATAGATAGATGACCAGAAACCCCACCAACAAGAACACGGGAGCCGTGCTGTTCATCACGAAGGACTTGGGTATGATGTGCACGAACGAGACAGAGATCAGCACGCCGGCTGCAAAACTCATGAAGTAGGCAGAATGTTCCCTGCCCCATTTTTCATATCTACTGATGATGTATATGCCGATCGTCGTGACCCCACACGCCAGAAAGCTGGTCAATATCACTGCTGCAAACTCATTGGCAGGCATCTATATCATCCTCCTTGCTTGAACAACTCTCGCCACCCGACAGCATCTTGGAGTGTGTGTGAGCATAATCACGCCGGCTTGAGATCCAACACCGGTGTGCCGTTGATTGCATCTAGACCTCGCACTCTTAATACATTCCCCTCTATGGTCACCAGATCCACCACGGTGACGCCGATGGGGTTGGGACGGCGTGGGCTGCGCAGGGCAAAGACCCCGCGTCGAGGGCGGCTCTTGTTGCCTTGGGGGTGCTGGAGCAAGTCAAAACCCTGGGAACGATGAAAGTAGAAAACGACCATAATCTGCCGGCCGGGCTCCAGGCCCCTCAAGCCTTCCGTCAGAGCCGAATCGAGGACGATCCGAGACTCGACGGCCCGTATCCTGTCCGGCGCTGCCGGCTCGTCAAAATCGTTTTCGACGTGACCGATAGCTCGATAAACGATAGCTTCTTCCAGTTGAAGGAGCCTGCCCTGAGCTTGCCGAAGGGCATCCATCACTTTACCACTACCGACACCGGCACGCGCATCAGCTCGCCATTTTCGCCCTCGCGCACCCGGTACAAATCCTCTATGCTCTCGACACGATCAATGAAAAGCACGCCGTCCAGATGGTCTATTTCGTGGTGAACCACCACTGCATCAAAGCCTTCAAAGACGCGGTTAAAAGGATTGCCCGCTTCGTCCAGGCCGGTTACTCTCAGATAATGCGGGCGCACGGTTTCACCGTAGAGGCCAGGGAAGCTGAGACAGCCGTCAAAATCCTTTTCCTCGTTTCCGGCCTCCAAAACTCTCGGGTTAATCAGGGCCAGAGGCGGGCCAGGCTCACTATCGCTACCGTCCCGTCTGCCACCCAGCCGAACCACGACCACTCGACTGTGAACGCTAATCTGGGGAGCAGCCAGTCCAATTCCATTGGGGTGGTCGTTTAGCGTATCTTTCAAATCCCGCATCAATTTCCTAACACGCCGGTTTACATTCCTGACCGGCTTGCTCTTTTTGCGTAGAGCCGCCTTGTCTTCGGGATATAGAACGATGTCTCTAATGGTCATATCTCTTGCTCTCCATCATCCAGCGACCTCAATCACGGCGTTGGGCTGTTCTAACTCGCCCCGTCTGGCCAGGATGAGTGTATCCTGTAGTTCTTCGAAGGGGAATAGACTCGTTCCCACTTTCAGACCCAGCCGGTCGACGATTGCGAAGAACTCTTCCGCGTCAGACCTTTTCAGATTATACAGGGTCCTGATGTCGCGTCCCCATAGATTTTCATTGTAACGTTCAATCACAATCGGTGACGCGCTCACGGGCGCCATCACCAGGATTCCGCCTTTTTCCAACTGCGAGAGGACAGGTTCAACCAGGTTCCCTGCTGGGGGGAAGAGGATTGCTGCGTCCAATTTGCGGGGCATGCTCTCCTTTGCGGCGTTCGCAGCCCAGTTCGCTCCTGCTTTCTTTGCTCCTTCGATGTTCTTTGCCGATCGGGTGCTCACGTACGTCTCTATGCCCATGGATTGCGCGACTCGGAGCACGTAATAAGCTGTGGGACCGAAGCCATAAAGCCCCAATCTGTCCCCATCTTGCACCCCTGTGAGTTTGAACGCCGCGTATCCCGCTATGCCAGGGCACATAAGCGGGGCGATCTCGGCGGGTTCCAATTGGACATCGTTGAGGGGCAAGGCATACTCTGCCGGCACCGTCACATATTCCGCGTAGCCACCATCCACGTCCCATCCTGTGCACTTGATCTCCGGACAATAGTTCTCCCTCTGTGACAGACAACATTTGCACTGTCCGCAGGCGCTGTGCAGCCAATACACGCCAGCCTTGTCACCGACGTGGAACCGTTCGACGTCCTTCCCCACCTCGTCCACGACCCCCACGATTTCATGCCCCAGAATGATAGGGGACTTTCTCAGGGGAAGGTCCCCCTCGGCGATGTGGATATCCGTTCTGCAGACCCCGCAAACGAGGACTTTTACTCGCACTTCGCCATCCTGTGGGTGAGGCGTAGGAACCTCCACAAGTTTCAACGGCCGTTCCTCTATTTTCGTCTGCTTTTCGAGTATCCATGCCCTCATCGTTCTTTCCTCCTAGACCACGTGTGCTCCTATGTACCGATTCCTGAGCGTTTCACTCAGGCCTTCCCGATCCATCTTCACGGCCAAGGGCAGATAGTCCAGTATATCCTGGGCTGTTATGCCATCCTCTCCCTTGTCTTCAGCAGCGAGGTCTCCGGCAAGCCCATGCATGAACACTCCCTTTCTGACGGCCTCCTGAACAGATAGCCCCAGGCCGAACATGGCAGCGATGGTCCCCGTCAGGACATCGCCCGACCCCGCCGTTGCCATGCCGGGATTCCCGCTCATGTTGATGAAAACACGTTCATCGGGATACCCGACCAACGAGTGAGCGCCTTTCAGAACGATCGTGGCGTTCAACTCCCTGGCCGTGCGCTGCAGGACGTCTATTTTGTTGGCATCTATTTCGCGCACACTCATCTTTGTGATTCTGGACATTTCACCCAAGTGTGGCGTGAGAATGGTCTCCGCTTTCCTCCCTTTTACGATCTGCAAGTCCTGGCACAGCGCCGTAATGCCGTCACCATCTATGAGCAGGGGCTTATCTACCTCCCCGGCCAATTCCCTGACCAGTTGTTGCGTTTCTTCCTCCAGTGACAACCCAGGGCCGAGGATCACCATATCCATCCTCTTCGATAACTCCAGCAAGGCCCGCTTGTTTTTGAGAGCGATGCTTCCAGAACTTGTCTCAACCTGGGGAACGAAGACAATCTCACTTCCCTTACTGGCGATGAATGGCACGATGGACTTGGGAGCGGCCAGGCGGGAATACCCGCCACCCGCCTTTAGAAAAGACAAGGCGGCAAAATGGGGTGCTCCAAAGTAACTGGAAGCACCGGCAACGAATAGCACCTCGCCAAAATCGCCTTTGTGAGCGTCTTTATCCCTGGGAGGAAGTCTCACCGGATGATTGATCTCGACTTTCAGTGTGTCCGCGCTGTATGTGGACGGAGGGAACGATATGTACGAGACGTACAGTTTTCCGCACCGGTCATATCCCGGGAAGAGCATGTTGCCTATCTTGGGCAGACCAAAAGTGACGGTGCAGTCCGCCTTGACCGCTGCGCCCATTACTTTGCCCGTATCGCCATGGACACCAGAGGGAATGTCAACGCTAAACACCGTTTTCCCGCTTTCATTGATCAATTCGATGACATCACGATACAGCCCCGCAACATCCCGGGTGAGACCCGTGCCCAGAATGGCATCCACAATACAATCGCAATAGGCAACCTCCGTTTTTACCGCCTCGATGGATTCGATTTGCCGGACTTCGATGGGCAGCCGGGACACAATGTCAAAGTTGATCTTCGCTGCCTCCTTGAATTTACTCGGATCGCCCAAAACGAAAACCTTGACCGCCCCACCGCTCGAGTGGATCTTGCGCGCGACGACGAATCCATCTCCCCCATTGTTGCCCAATCCGCAGAAAATGACGAAACTCTTGCCCTTGACGCCAAACTCCTTCGATATCACATAGTACACAGCCTGACCTGCGTTTTCCATCAGAAGTTCGGCCACGATGCCAAATTTCTCAATGGCCGTCCCATCCAGTGTCCTCATCTCGGAAACACTGCTGACTTTCATTTTTCCTCCCCCTCTTCCTCTGGAACCGTTCGCTAACTCACCCTTTGTGTTTCAATCCGCTTCCTCCTCCGTGGCTCTGACGACCAGCACCGGCACGTGAGCGTGGGCCAGCACACGATGGCTCACACTGCCCAGAAGCAGGCTCGTCAGTTCGCCAAGGCCCCGGCTACCCATCACGACTAAATCACACTGGCGGGTCTCGGCCACTCGTAGGACGGCATCGGCCGGTGGCCCCTCCAGTACCTCGACAACGACGTCGTCCACGCCCGCTTTCCGCAGTTTTTCGGCCGCGTGATCCGCTACCTGCTCTCCCTGGGCGACGTTATGCGAGATGAATTGTTCTCGTCCTGGTTCCCCCAGATAGCCAGGCACCGGGGGAACAGCGTGGACGACGATCACCTGAGCGTTGTCGCATAAGGCCAGGTCCCGTGCGTACTTTAACGCCTCTTCGGCATCGAGAGAACCATCCGTAGCGAGTAGAATTTTCTTGAACATCATCACACCTCCTCAAGTTTACATCTTCTTCAACAATCCGCATCTACCCCCGGACTACCCGTCCCGTGGGTAGATGGCCCACATGCGGGCCAATTCGTCCTCCTCGCAGCGGATCTCCGTGTAGTGAACGGCCTTGCCATCCTGGAGAACGCGCACTCCGGCCCCTTCCACGACCTGGCCCACGAAGGCGAACTCCGTCCCTAATTCCTCCAAAGCATGGCTCACGTCATCCGTCCGCTCGGGCGGAACGGTGACCGCCAGGGTTCCGGAGGAGATCATGCGCAGGGGGTCGAACCGGAACGCCTGGGCGAAGCGCGAGACGATGGCAGGGATCGGCAGCCGGGCAGACTCCACCTCAATGCCGACCTCCGAGAGGTAGGCGATCTCGAGCAGCGTCTCCAGGAGCCCGCCTCGGGTCACATCGTGCATAGCCGTCACACCCTGGGCCGCCAGCGCCAGCGCCTCTGGCGCGACGCTCACCTCGGCCATCACGCTCCGACCCTCCGCCAGATCATCCTCGCTCAACCCCAGGTTCCGCGCCACGTCTGCAAAGTCCTGGGCCAGGATGGCCGTCCCCTCCAGGGCGATCCCCTTGGTGACCAGCACGTGATCGCCCACGCGAGCCCCACCGGTCCGCACCGGCTCGCGCCCCGATGCGGTTCCCAGGGCCGTGACGGCGACCAGGGGGCGGGAGAGGCCAGCCGAGTACCCGGTGTGGCCCCCGATGATAGAGGCCCCAATCTCCCCGGCCGCGCGGCCAGCGTCCTGCATAATCTGCTCCAGGAGTTCCTCGTCCTCCATCCGGGGCACCAGCACCAGCAGTTGGATCCAGCGCGGCGGGATGCCGGCTGCGGCGACGTCGTTACACGCCACGTGGACCGCCAGCCAGCCGATATCACCGATGGCGCCGACGATGGGATCCACGTGGGAGACCAGTACATCGTCTCCGACCCGTGTCAGCGCCACGTCCTCGCCGAAGGCAGCGCCCAGAATAACGTCAGGATCGTCGGTCTCAACGAAGGGAAAGACCCGCCTTTGCAAGACATCGAGTGAGAACTTGGACATCGTGTGCTCCTTTCTTTTTTGTCTGTGCAATCCCTGCTCAACGCTCAGATCTTGCGGATGATCGGGATTTGCGTCACCCGGGACGCGTCCGCCATCTGCTTGATCGCGTCGAGGGCCTCCCGGCCAAATGGCGCTACGATGCTTTCATCCAGGTACGGGGCGCCGCGCAAGCGCGCCACCCGGAGGTGGAGTTTTTTCTCGGGCCGGGTCATCTGGGTGAACATTAAGTGATCGGCGGCTTGCTCCAACGTTGCGATCTTTTCCTTCAAGGCGCTCGAACTCACGGTGAACAGGTAGGTGCGGCTCTTGTCCTCACGTAGCATCGTCTCCAGCCGGGAGAGCATCCGTTCGCTGTACGTCGGCGAGAACAGCAGCAGGTTCAAGGCCGAGCCGTACACCAGCGTGCCCAGGTCACTGGGGCCTAACGCCCGGTCGGCCAAGTCAAGGGCCCGCGTCCAGGTTTCTGGATTGACCAGATTCGCCCGCGCCTCGTCTGGGCCGGATTGCTCGACCACGCCAGCCTGGGGATCGAGATCGAGGTCCAGTTTGACGAAAAAGAATGAGCCAGCGTGGTCAGAGAGCTGAAGGTGGTAAAGCCGTGCCAGGTCATTTTCGGTGAACGTACGGTCCGGGTATTGAAGGGGAACGAGGACCACCTTGCCTCCCTGGCGCAACCAGGAGGCTACGACCGCCAAGCCGATAAGGGGCTTGCCCGATCCGCCAGGCCCTGAGATCACCGTGGATGAAGGGATCGGGATGCCTTCCGGCATCAGACGATCCAACCATTCGAGGTTGGTATGAAAATTTTCCATTTTTATCCCTCCTACAAGTTACCTTATTCATCTCTGTCCATCTCATCCCATCCCCACCCCGGCCACCGGCGTGCCACAGTTGGGGCAGCGACCGTCCGGTTGGACGTGGTTTTCCAGAATCCAGTAGCCGGAGCGTCGGATCAGCGTTTTCCCGCACTCGTGACACACGGTGTTGGCCTCGCCTGGTACGTTGCCCACGTAGACGTAGCGGAGTCCCGCTTCCAGGCCGATCTCCCGCGCTCGATTCAGCGTCTCAACGGGCGTCGAGGGCACATCGGTCATCTTGTAGGCGGGGAAGAAGCGGCTGATGTGCCACGGGGTCTCCACCCCCAGCTCCTCCACCACGAAGCGGGCTGCGTCCTTCAGTTCCCCATCATCGTCGTTGATGCCGGGGATGACAAGCGTGGTCACCTCCAGCCAGATGCCCAGCCGCTTCATCACTTTCATCGCG
>Ga0209121_10004973_pt1 | contig 12215 bp, 15 predicted proteins | sample Cruoilmetagenom3_FD_187292 | JGI IMG/M metagenome (GOLD analysis project Ga0209121, IMG submission 187292) | Oil polluted marine microbial communities from Coal Oil Point, Santa Barbara, California, USA - Sample 3 (SPAdes) (version 2) | ecosystem: Environmental > Aquatic > Marine > Oil seeps ... | reverse complement strand
CGCGCGTGGAAGTCGTTTGTATGAAGAATTGTGAGATTATAATCGGCCAGAGCGCCAGTGGCAGACATTGCCAGTGCCGAAGCAGCCATAAGTATACGAGATATTTTCATGTTTCTCTCCAAATGAATTACACGGGTAAGTAAACAACATGTTACCGAGTCGCGCAAACGCCATCACGACGATTTCGTAAAATCTTTGCAAACAACTTCTATTTTGCCCAAATACTCACTTTCCTGACGCTAAATATAATTGACGCCCTGAAATCTCCCACATACGCTCCGGAAAATCCAGTTAACGGAGGCCCCCTGATGAACACCCCCCTGCCAAATTCACAAACCCGCGACCTCGAAGCCCTGCTTCACCCTTACGCCAACTCGCCGATGCTTCGCGAAACCGGATTGCAAATTATCACGCGCGGCGAAGGCGTTCGGGTGTTTGACGACACAGGCCGCCCGTACATCGAAGCGATGGCAGGCCTTTGGTGCGCCGGCCTTGGTTTCAGCGACGCCGAACTGGTCGAGGCGGCACAAGAACAGATGGGCAAACTGCCGTATTATCACCTGTTTGGCAACAAATCCCACGAACCAGCGGTTGAACTCGCCGAGAAGATCAAAGAGCTCGCCCCCGGAATGGCGCGCGTGTTCTATCAGTCATCTGGCTCCGAGGCGAACGAGACCCAGATCAAGATGATCTGGTATTACAACAACGCGATGGGACGGCCTGAAAAGAAGAAAATCATCAGCCGCAAGAAAGGGTATCACGGGGTGACAATCGTGTCGGCATCGATGACAGGCCTGCCGTTTAACCACATGGATTTCGACCTGCCAGTGGACCGGATATTGCACACAAGCACCCCGCATCACTGGAAAGAGGCCCAAGCAGGCGAAAGCGAACTGGAATACTCAGACCGCCTCGCCGCCGCCTTGGAAGCCCAGATTATAATGGAGGGGCCGGAAACCGTTGCCGCCTTCATCGCCGAACCCGTCATGGGCGCTGGCGGCGTGCTCGTCCCGCCGCAGGGCTACTTCGAGGCGATTGCCCCCGTATTAGAAAAGTACGACATCCTGTTGATAGCTGATGAAGTGATCTGCGGCTTTGGCCGTACAGGCGAATGGTTCGGCAGTCAGACTTTAGGCATGAAGCCCACATCCATGTCGATGGCCAAACAGCTAACCGCCGGTTTTGCGCCACTTTCAGCCGTTGCGATTAATCAGGATATGGCAGACGTGATCGAAGGGCATTCAGGCAAGCTGGGCACATTCGGGCATGGCTTCACTTATGGCGGCCACCCGATGGGCTGCGCCGTTGGCGCCAAAGCATTAGAGATTTACCAACGGCGAAACATCGTTGGCCACGTAAAGGAACTCGCCCCACATTTCGAAGCACATCTGGCGCGGCTGGCTGAACACCCGCTTGTTGGCGAATACCGCGCGCTAGGTTTAATGGGGGCATTGGAAATGTCACCGGATAAAACCCCCGGCGGTTTTGCAACAATCGGTAAAGTCGGCGCACGAATGGCTGCGGAACTGGTAGATCGCGGTGTGATAGTTCGGGCGGTGGTAGACAGCATCGTATTGTGCCCGCCTATGATCATCACGAAAGATGAAGTGGACGAAATGTTCGCCCCGATGGAAGAGGCCCTTGATGCGACCATGGCATGGGCGAAATCGGAAGGGCATATGTAAGGCGGGGTTGACCTTCGCTCGGGGTTGACGCATTCACCCCCCATGATGATTTACAAAATATTCCGTGCGGATGAGTGGGCCGTATTCGAGGCCGCAGGCGAGACGCTTGGCGCCCCTATCGATCTGGCTGACGGCTATGTGCATATCTCCACCGGCACGCAAGTGGCCGAGACAGTGGATAAGTATTTTAACAAAGTAGAAGGCCTGTGGATCTTGGCGCTGGAACCTGACACGCTTGGCGAGGCTTTGAAATGGGAGCCCTCGCGCGGCGGCGATTTGTTTCCGCATCTTTACCGTGCGTTGCGGATGGAAGATATCGTATGGGTTAAACCTTTGCCGCTTGAAGGCGATGCGCATGTGTTTCCGGCCGGCGTGCTGTGAAGGCGGTTTTGCAAAAACTCGGACTGCCGTTGATGCATCTTCTCGACCCCGAGGTCGCGCATGGCTTGTCTATCAAGGCTTTGAAGATGGGTATGGTTCCGACACCTGGCGCTGTGACCTCGCCCCGACTGGCGACCACGCTGGCAGGGATGTCGCTGCCAAACCCTGTCGGGCTGGCCGCAGGGTTTGACAAAAACGCCGAAGCGATAGCGCCATTGCTGGCCTCGGGTTTCGGTTTTGTCGAGGTGGGGGCTGCAACACCGCGCGCGCAGGCGGGAAATGCCAAGCCTCGGTTGTTTCGCCTATCAGCAGACGAGGCCGCAATCAACCGTTTCGGATTTAACAATCAGGGTATGGATGTGATTGCAGGGCGTCTGGCTGGCAGGCCTGAAAACGGTATCCTGGGAATAAACCTCGGGGCCAATAAAGACAGTACCGACAAGGCCGAAGATTTTGCGCGGGTATTGGAAACCTGTGGCCCATATGTGGATTTCGCGACCGTGAATGTTTCCTCGCCCAACACCGAAAAGCTGCGGGACTTGCAAGGGAAGGCCGCGCTTCAAGGTTTGTTAGCAGGGGTTATGAATGCAAATACGGCACTGGATAAACCCGTCGCCGTTTTCCTGAAAATCGCGCCGGATCTGGAGCCGCAAGATTTGCAGGACATCGCAGATGTGGCAACCTCGACCGGAATTTCGGGCATCATTGCCACCAATACGACCCTCTCACGTGACGGCCTGTCAAGCGCCTATGCCGCCCAAGCCGGTGGCCTTTCCGGCCAGCCGTTGTTCGAAAAGTCCACCCGCATACTGGCGCAACTTTCCGCCCTGACCGAAGGCAAACTGCCCCTGATCGGCGTCGGTGGCGTTGGTTCGGCGCAGCAGGCATACGCCAAAATTCAGGCGGGCGCGAGCGCGGTACAGCTTTACACCGCCATGGTCTACTATGGCATCGGGTTGGCGGGCGACATTGCACGCGGGCTGGACGAATTACTGGCGCGCGACGGCTTCGCCAATGTGGCCGAGGCTGTCGGCACAAAACGAGAGGAATGGCTATGACCCAACCGACAATCTGGCACAACCCGCGCTGTTCGAAATCCCGCGAGACCTTGGCGATACTGGAAGACGAAGGGTTTAGCCCTGTGATTGTGAAATACCTGGAGGCCACGCCTACAGCAGATGAAATTCGCGATACATTGGCCCTGCTCGGGATCGCCGCGAACGACCTTATCCGCAAAGGAGAAAGCGTTTATAAGGAGCTGGGCCTGGCGAATGCCACCGAAGCTGACCTGATCGCGGCCATGGCAACCCACCCGATCCTGATCGAACGTCCAGTGGTGTTCCACAATGGCAAAGCCTCGCTTGGGCGGCCGCCGAAATCGGTTCTCGGCATCCTTTAGGCTGCGGCTTCGGCCTCCAGCGCGGGATAGTATCGCCACAACGTCAAAGCCCGCACGATGTCAAAGATCATCAGCGATGCCCATAGGCCGTGGTTGCCCATTGTCGGCACCAGAACGAACAATATGCCTATGTAAACGGCGGTAGATTGCAGCATCGCAATGCGCATGTCACGGGTACGGGTGGCGCCGATAAAGATGCCGTCAAACATCCAGCTTGGCAGGCCGATGATCGGGAAGATGACCATCCACCACAGATAGGACTTCGCCTCGGCCCGAACATCGGGCGCGGTGGTCATTATATCGATTATGGCCGGACCAAAGACGAGGAATACGACCATCAGTAGAACGCCGCCGGCCAATCCCCATTGGCTGGATAAAATGGACGCACGGCGCAGTGCAGCACGATTTTTCGCCCCCAGCGCGACGCCAACCATCGCTTCGGCGGCAAAAGCGAAACCATCCAGCGCATAGGCGGTGATCTCGACGAATTGTAGCAAAATCTGGTTCGCCGCAAGGGTTACATTGCCAAGCTTTGCACCAATAAACAGGAAGGTCATGAAGCTGCCGTTCAGCAATAGTGATCGCACCATGATATCGCCGCTGACACTGGCCATCCGACGGGTTTTGACGCGGTCGAATACCCGCCCCCAGTCGCGCCACTGGTTGCCCCTGAATATGCTGCGGCATAAGAAGAGGCCAAATATCACCCCTGTCCACTCCGCTATAAGTGTAGCCGTGGCTACGCCTTCAACGCCCATATCCAAGCCCAGCACGAACCACAGGTCCAGTGCCACGTTTACCCCGTTAATCCATAGCTGTAACAACAGGACTGCGCGGGTGCGCTCCATCGCGATTAACCAGCCGGTAATGGCGTATAGCGATATGGACGCAGGCGCGCCCCAAATGCGAATGGACATGTAATCATGCGCCAGCACCTCGACTTCGGAACTGGCAGGTGCGATTTGGAACGAAGCCCAGAAAAGCGGAATTTGTAGCGCAAAAATCACCACGCCAGCGGTGATCCCGATGATCATCCCGCGTATAAATATCGCCTTCGTTTCGGGCACATCACCTGCCCCGCGCGCTTGCGCGACAAGGCCGGATGTTCCCATCCGCAGGAACCCGAAAATCCAGTAAAGGCCGGACAGGATAATCGCTCCGATGCCCACCGCACCAATCGGCACCGCATCACCAAGCTGCCCGACAACCCCGGTATCAACCGCCCCCAAGATAGGGTAAGTCGCGTTGGAAATCACAATAGGAATGGCCACGTTCAGGACGCGGCGGTGGGTGATCTCGGCTGAGTTCATTCAGTAATCAACTGGGGCATCAGGAAATGTCCTGTGGCCTGAGAGAAAATTCTGGTTTTATTGTCTTGCCAGGCCTCCACATTCACGGATGCATACCGTCGTCCGGACCGGTTCACCCGCGCACGCGCATAGGCATCACGCGGCAGGCCAGTGCGTAAGTAATCCACCGTGAAGTCGATTGTCTTGGGCATAGCGGGAAACGCCCCCCGCTCGATCGCTTCGGCAGCAGGGCCGCCGTTTTCCATTTGCTGCCAGACAATAGACCACATCAATTCCATCACCGCTGCTATTTCCATAAATGCGCCGATAGCGCCGCCGTGGATGGCTGGCAGAAACGGATTACCAATCAGGTTTTCGTTGTAAGGCAAAATTGCCGTCAGCTCGTCGCCCCTGCGGTCAAAATTCACGCCGAGGTGCTGGATATACGGCACATTTCCCGCCAGCTTTGCCAAAGCAGCATCGCGACGTTGTTTAATAACCTGTACGGGTTCGGGTTTTGGACGGGTCATCATGCGCCCTCCTTCTTTGGAAGCCCGACGGTGAAGGCACCTGCGGCTGTGGCCACGGGGGCATCCTCGTTTTCGTCGTAGGCTTTGGCATGCACAAAGGCGACAGATTTGGTGACGCGATAGCATTGTGCCTTGGCCAGAATGCGTTGCCCGGGCGTTGCCGGGCGCATGTAATCGATCCGCAAGTCGATGGTTGCGGTTGCTTCGGTTACAGATGAGTGGCTGGAAACCGCCACGCCGCTACAGGTATCAAGCAACGCTGTGATAACGCCGCCGTGAAGAACCCCCGTGTCGGGGTCGCCTACAAAACGCGGATCATACTCGATTGACATTTCGGCCATCCCGTCGCCGAAATCTTCAAGCGCCATACCGAGGTCTCGGGAATGGGGAATTACGGATATGAACTGTTCGGCCATCTTGCGACGTTCGGCAGTAGTGGTTTGTGTCATGGCATCCTTCTCGCACATAATAACGTTAAACACACTCTGGGCATGTTTCACTTGCTTTTGCCAGTTATATTCCTATATTGCAAATGAGAATGGCTCGCAATTGCAGAGAGGCGGCACAATGCACCCAACATTTACCGACACGAATACGCCCACAGTTTGGCCAGATAAAATTGGCCCGTTCAAAGTAAAACGCTTGCTTGTTGTGCTGGTAATGGCAGTTCTAGCGATCTATCCCGGCGAGTTGGGCGAACTAACCCGAGGCCTGATGACAGACGCCTACGTGCAGGTCAGCGCCTTTGTCGCAACGACTTTATTGCTCTTTTACGGGGCCGAGCGCATGTTCAACTTCGACCTCGGCTCTGCCCTTCGAAACGCGAAAGGCTGGCAAGTGCCACTTTCCGCCCTGCTAGGCTCAACACCCGGTTGTGGAGGCGCGGTTGTGGTGGTGGCGGCCTATTCGTCCGGCAATGTCGGTTTTGGTGCAGTTGTGGCCGCGCTTACGGCCACAATGGGTGACGCTGCGTTCCTTTTGATCGCGACACGTCCAGATGTGGCGGCGGTGGTGCTACCCACATCCTTATTGGTCGGCGTTATTTCCGGCTATCTGGTGAACTGGTTCAATAAAATAGATTATCGCGGTGTGGCTTCGGCCACCTGCGAACTGGCCCCGCTGATCGGTCGCACCAGACCCAAAGACTATGCGTATATGGCCGTAGTCCTACCCGGTCTGGTCATGGGAATCTCGCAATTGGCACAAGTCGATTTGGCGGCGGCTTACGGGCCTTGGATGATGGTTGTCGGGTTAATTGGCACGGCCATTGGCCTGCTGGTGTGGTCCAGCTCCCCTGTTCATGCGATGTCCCATGTGGATGACGCGCCGTTTACGCGCGTGGCCGAGGAAACCAGCTTCATCTCCATCTGGGTGATCGGCGCGTATCTGGCTTATGACTATGTCGTGGTATTTGCAGGTCTTGACCTTAAAGACATGTTCTCTTCCGTTGCGCCGTTGTTGCCTTTGATGGGGGTTCTAATCGGCCTGATCCCGGGCTGCGGGCCGCAGGTTCTGGTGACGACGCTTTATGTAAACGGCATAATTCCGTTCGCGGCGCTGATGGGTAATGCCATCTCGAATGACGGCGACGCATTGTTCCCGGCCATCGCCCTCAACCCCAAAGCGGCGGTTATGGCGACCCTATACAGCACGGTTCCCGCCGTAATTCTTGCCTACGGGTTCTATTTCTTCGCTCCAGACGCATTCTTGTGATTGCAAATCCCCTCCCCCTTGCTCAAAATAGAGCAAAAAGGGTGACGCAATGTCAGAAGAAACACTAACGCTGAAAGAAATGTGCGCGTTGTTCGAAGTAACACCGCGCACGCTGCGTTATTATGAGTATCTTGAATTGATCGCTCCGGCCAAGATTGGCCGCACCCGCCACTATGGCGCGACCGAAAAAGCGCGTGTCAAACTTATCCGCCAAGGACGGCGCTTTGGCTTCCCGCTCGAAGAAATCCGGCAATGGCTGGAGCTGTACGACCAAGGCGACCAGAACCGCGGCCAGATGGAACGCTGGATACAGATGTCCACGGACCAGCTCGCCCAGCTCGAAGAGAGGCGGGTCGAACTGGAAGAGATATCCTGCGAGCTTGCCCGCCTGCGCCAGATGACACAGGACTCCCTCGACGCGCTTAGCTGACGCGACGTCACCTGACGTCCACGTCAACTTTACTTGATTTCGACTCGCCCTAACGTTTACGTTAACGTCAACCAAAGGGGAGCCATGACAGATTCTATGATGACTATAGGCCAAATGTGCGAGTCTTATGACGTCACACCAAGGACTTTACGGTTCTACGAGGCCAAGGAACTTATTTTCCCCACCCGCGAAGGGCAAAAGCGCCTCTTCTCCAAAAGCGACCGCGCGCGGTTAAAGTTGATCCTGCAAGGTAAACGTTTCGGTTTCAGCCTCGAAGAAATTCGCCAACTGCTAAACCTATATTCTTTGGGTGACCAGCAAACCACACAACTGACCAAGACATACGAACTCGCGCAGGAACGTCTGCGTGACATGGAAGAAAAACGCGAAGAATTAACCGGCGCGATCGCCGACCTAAAAGAACAATTGCAATGGGGCGATACGGTTCTCGCTGACCGTGGCGTCAAGCTAGCCGCTGAATAAAGGATTATTGATATGCCTACTTATACCCCGCCCCTAAAAGACCTCGATTTCGTGTTGCACGATGTTCTACGCGTCCACGAAAGCGACACCCCCGGGTATGCCGATCTGGATCGTGATTTCACCGGTGCCATCCTTGACGAAGCCGGAAAAATCGCCCGCGATGTCCTTATACCGCTAAATGCGGTTGGTGACAAAGAGGGCTGCACGCTGGAAAATGGCGTTGTCCGCACCCCGACGGGTTTCAAAGAAGCTTTTGACGTTATTCGTGAAGGCGGCTGGACAGGCCTAGGGGCCGACCCTGAATACGGCGGCCAAGGCATGCCCTACATACTGGGCACAGCCGTAGGCGAGATGCACGTTTCAGCCAATCTGGCGTTCAACATGTACCCCGGCCTGACCAACGGCGCATACGAGGCGATCCACGCCCATGCGTCGGATGAACTGAAAGCCAAGTTCCTGCCCAAGATGGTCACATGCGAATGGACCGGAACCATGAACCTGACCGAGCCGCATTGCGGAACCGATCTGGGGCTAATGCGCTCCAAAGCGGAACCCGCAGGTGACGGGTCGTACAAAATCACCGGCCAGAAGATTTTCATCTCGGCGGGCGAACACGATATGGCGGATAACATTATCCACCTCGTTTTGGCAAAAATCCCGGGTGGGCCCGATGGGGTTAAGGGTATTTCCCTGTTCATCGTGCCGAAATTCCTTGTGAACGAAGATGGGGCCCTTGGCGCGCGCAACGGTGTAGCCTGCGGAATGCTTGAAGAAAAAATGGGCATCCACGGAAATTCCACCTGCGTGATGAATTATGACGAGGCCGAGGGCTATCTGGTAGGCGAAGAACACAAAGGCCTGCGCGCCATGTTCACCATGATGAACGCCGCGCGTCTGGGTGTTGGTCTGCAAGGGTTGGGTCAAGCCTCCGTCGCGTATCAAAACGCCGTGGAATACACTCGTGAACGCCTACAGGGCCGCGACGTGACAGGTGTTAAAAACCCTGATGGTCCTGCCGACCCGCTAATCGTACACCCCGATGTGCGTCGCTCTCTGATGGACCAAAAATCGTTCATTGAAGGCGCACGGGCATTTATCCTCTGGGGTTCAACCCTTCTGGACGCTGGCGATCTGGCCGGTGACAAGGACGCCGAAGGGCTGGTTTCATTGATGACCCCCGTTATCAAAGGCTTCCTGACCGACAAAGGTTTCGACATGACCGTGCAGGCACAACAGCTTTACGGAGGTCACGGCTATATCGAGGAAACCGGTGCCTCTCAATTCGTGCGCGATGCCCGTATCGCGATGATCTATGAGGGCGCGAATGGCGTTCAGGCATTGGATCTGGTTGGCCGTAAACTGGCAAGCGACGGCGGCAAACACATCATGGCGTTCTTTGAAATTGTGAAAAATTTCATCAAGGATAATGATGGCGACGAAGCTTTGAAAACCGACTTCCTTACCCCGTTGAAAGCTGCGTCCAAGGATATGCAAGCGGCCGCGATGTACTTCATGGCCGAAGCACCGAAAAACCCGAATGCAGCCTTATCCGGTTCCAGTGATTTCATGCACCTGTTCGGGCATGTTGTGCTAGGTCTGATGTGGGCGCGCATGGCCAAAGCCGCGCAAGACGCACTTGCCAATGGCGCGAGTGACGTAGCGTTCTACGAAACCAAACTTGCCACAGGACGGTACTATATGGCTAGATCACTGCCGGAAACCGCCCTTCGTTTGGCCCGGATAACCACGGGCGCCGATCCGGTGATGGGCCTGGCTGCCGAGGCATTTTAATGGGTAAACGTCTTCCCCTGACGGTTCGCCGATCCATGAACCTGACCGAACCCGCTTACGAGCGGCTTCGGTCGTTGAATGCGGAATACGGGCTGGGGAACAATTATTTGTTAACGGTATTGCTGGAACACCTCGACGATTACGCCGACGCCGACAAGCTGGCTTTGGTATTTCGGGAATTCATAGACGAATATGGCGCGCCTGCCCCGGGTGGTATGAAGAAATGACATTTAACAACCATAAATCCGACTGGGTGACGTGCGGGCGCGCTCAACATATCTGCGCTGCTTCAAACGAAATCATGAAAGACCCAATCGCGAGGAACTTCAAATGATGACGCTTGTGGAAAAACCTGATCGCCTCCGGCGGGAGTATTTGTGCAAACTAGAAAGTAGTGCGCCCTTACTTCGGGGTTATCGAAGCAAGGGCGACTTCTACTTTGACGGCCATCGGCTCTCCAGCCTGTACCGCACATTAACTTTACGTGCATCGGGGTTAACAAAAAGTATACAAGTTGCTTCTTCTTTGCAAAAAATACTCAATTCAAACGCTAATCAAAAGGTGACACCATGAAACTGTTTTGCTTTGGTGAAAGTGGAAATGCTTATAAGGCCGCCCTGTCGTTGCAATTGGCAGGGGTCGAGTGGGAGCCGGTTTTTGTCGATTTCTTCAAAGGTGAACATAAATCGCCGGAATATCTTGCAGGAAATACGATGGGCGAGGTCCCGCTACTCATTGACGGAGATCTGTATCTTTCACAGTCCGGTGCTATTCAGGATTATATCGCGGAAAAAACTGGCAAATTGGGCGGCAAAACTTCTGACGAGCGCCGCGAGATTCTGCGTTGGGTATTGTGGGATAATCACAAACTGTCCTCTCAGGCAGGCATGGTGCGGTTCTTGATGAATTTCTTACCTGAAGACAAACGCCCTGCCGAAGTTATCGCCTTTATGCAAGGCCGCCTGAAAGCCGCTTATACGACACTCGATAATGCTTTGGACGGCCGCGACTGGTTGGTGGGCGACGAAATAACCAACGCCGACATATCCTGTTGCGGATACCTTTATTACCCCGAGCCTTTCGGGTTTGATCGCAAAGATTACCCTAACATTGACGCTTGGCTGGATCGTATTGCCGACCAACCCGGCTGGAAGCACCCCTATGACCTGATGCCCGGCTCCCCTGCGGACCGCGCCTGAAACTGAAGGACACGATATGACCGAAGCATATATTTATGACGCAATCCGCAGCCCACGTGGCAAGGGGCGCAAGGATGGCGCGTTGCACGAGGTTACCTCGGTGCGACTTTCCGCCAATGTTCTGAATGAACTGGCCACCCGCAACGATCTGAAAACCGAAGCGTTGGAGGATGTGATCTGGGGCAACGTGACCCAAGTGATGGAGCAAGGCGGGTGTCTTGCCCGTTCGGCTGTTCTGCTGTCCGATTACGCCGAAAGCGTGCCGGGCCTGTCGATCAACCGTTTCTGCGCTTCGGCGATGGAGGCTACCAATATTGCCGCCAACCAAGTGCGCGGCGGGGCCGGTAGCGCCTACGTTTCCGGTGGCGTCGAAATGATGGGCCGTGTTGTCATGGGTGCCGACGGGGCCGCGATTGCGGTAGACCCTGAACTGGCGATGAAAACCTATTTCGTGCCACAAGGTATCTCGGCGGATATCATCGCCACGGAATATGGTTTTAGCCGCGATGACGTGGATGCCTATGCAGTTGAATCGCAACGACGCGCCAAAATGGCGTGGGATGAGGGGCGGTTTGACAAATCGGTCATCACCGTCAAGGACCAGAACGGCCTTACCATTCTGGATAAAGACGAATACATGCGCCCACAAACGGACATGCAATCGCTCGGCGGCCTTCGCCCTGCGTTCAAGGAAATGGGCGAGGTCATGCCCGGCTTTGACGCGGTCGCCATGCTGAAATATCCACATCTTGAAAAGATCAACCACGTGCATCACGCGGGGAATTCATCGGGTATTGTGGATGGAGCCGCGGCGATCCTCGTTGGTTCCAAGGAATTTGGCGAGGCACACGGTTTGAAACCTCGGGCCCTTATCCGTTCGACGGCAAAAATCGGCACGGATCCGACCATTAACCTGACAGGCCCCGTTCCCGTGACCGAAAAAATCTTGCGCGAAGCAGGCATGAGCATCAGCGACATCGACCTGTTTGAAGTTAACGAGGCCTTCGCAGCCGTCGTTCTTCGCTTCATGCAGGCCTTTAACGTCAGCCACGACGACATCAACGTCAACGGTGGGGCGATTGCCATGGGTCACCCGCTGGGGGCAACCGGTGCGATGATCATCGGCACGGCCCTGGACGAGCTGGAACGCTCGGGCAAAGGCACGGCGCTGGCTACCTTGTGTGTTGCATCCGGCATGGGTGCGGCAACTATTATTGAACGCGTGTGAGGGAACAATCATGACTAAAGATTTCAAATACGCAGTAGATGCAGACGGTGTGGCCACGATCACGTGGGATGTGCCGGGCAAATCCAT
>Ga0209121_10004972_pt1 | contig 12219 bp, 11 predicted proteins | sample Cruoilmetagenom3_FD_187292 | JGI IMG/M metagenome (GOLD analysis project Ga0209121, IMG submission 187292) | Oil polluted marine microbial communities from Coal Oil Point, Santa Barbara, California, USA - Sample 3 (SPAdes) (version 2) | ecosystem: Environmental > Aquatic > Marine > Oil seeps ... | reverse complement strand
GGTGATTTAGCCACCATTGTAGAAAAACACGACGGAGAACCGGGGCAGGAAACAGGCTATTCGCTGGAAGTTTTTAATGCAATTGGTGAAACTATCGCCATACTGGTCGTTGAAGAATCCAAAATTGATGCGATCAAAAAAAATGAAATTTTTCATGTTCGAAGGCTTGATAAAGTCGCAGCTCTTTGAACACGATTTTTCATTTTATCACCTGAAGCGGCTGGGGTCATTGAGTTAAAAAGATTGGACATTTTGAAGAAAAAGCAGGCGGAGTTGAGCGGGTTTGATAAAAAACTGCGGCATTGAGTGGACAAAAGTATCGAACTTGATCTTGATGAGGGGTTGATCAAGCATTTTATTTTATGGACATTAAACAGATAACTATATTTTTAGGAAAAGACCTTTGGGGGGGGACCTGCTTTCAAAACGGAAAGGGGGGATTTGATAATGGGGGCGGTTTTTCTCTTGACTTGGAATGTCTGGAAATTCTATAATTGTGTAGTTCAAACGTATACTTTGCATGAATTGTGAGGGTTCATTATGCAGAAGGTTAATGTCACTGAACTACGAAATCATCTGCCTGATTATCTGGCCAAGGCCGGTTCCGGCCAGGCACTTGTTATTACTTCAAGGGGACGTATTGTGGCCCGTCTTTTCCCCCGGGAGGATGTGAAGGCGGCTGCCCGGAAATGGCTCAAACAGCTACAGAGTAACTGTGAGATCGGGGATATTACTTCTCCCATAGATGAAAAATGGGATGCAGCAGATGATTGTGCTTGATACATGTATTCTCATTCTTGACAGTCTAAATCAGGGTCATCCCAATCACGCCCCAAATCGCGGACCTTTCTGTCTCCATGTCCTTTAAGGATAATCTTGATCCTGCAGATCGAATTATTGCCGCAACTGCCAAATTTCATAATGCCAAACTCATCACCAGTGATGGAAAATTGCGTAAACTGAAAGGACTGAAAACGATATGGTGAGGAAACTGGATAAACTTGGCTGATAACTGAGTATAGGAGGCTATTTAAAATAAGTTGGAAAATATTGCGCTCAGGTTAGATTTGGTCGAGCCGATTGAGCAATGAGATTCGCAGCTCACCAGCCCACTTTTATGCCCTGGCCCGGTCTGATTCACAAGGCCATGCAAGTGGACACACTGGTGTTCCTGGATCAGGTCCAGTATCCAAGGGGATTTTCCTGGATCAATCGGAACCGCTTAAAGGGCATGCGCGGACCGGTTTGGTTCACCATTCCGGTGATCAAAAAGGGACAGGGCCTCCAGCCCATTGACCAGGTTCGTGTCCTGAATGACCCACGCTGGCGTCGCAAACACCTCATGACCCTGGAGCACTGTTACAAGAACGCCCCGTTCTTCCAGGAACACTTTGCCTTTTTCGAGCAGCTCTATAGCAGGGCGCCTGAAAAGTTGCTTCACTGGAACATGGCCGGCATTGATCACATTTTTCGCTTTTTTGATTTGCCCGGCTCTTACTTGCTCCAGTCAGAGATAGGCGTCAAGGCCAAGGGAACGGGCCTGCTTGTTGCCATTGCCGAAAGACTGGGCGCAAGTGAACTCGTGGCCCCCAGGGCGGGAAAGGGAAGGATCGATACCGCCCTGCTAAAGGAAGCAGGGATCACTGTCCAATGGCTGGATTATCAGAGGCCTGTCTATCCCCAGCTCTGGGGAGAATTTATCAAGGATCTGTCGGCCATGGACCTTCTCTTTAACTGCGGCCCATACAGCAGAAGGATCCTGGAACAGGTCCAGAAGCAGGGTAGGGTAGTGAGATAGGTTTGTGGCCCCCAGAGATGAAATCAAAGCAGACTGTAGGGATCCACATCCACTTCCATTCTTACACTGGATGGTACCATGTCTGCTTTCCTTGACAGAAGACCAGAGCACAATGTCCTTAGATTTGAAAGCGATGAGGACTTTAAGAGTATCTGCCACCGATAATGGTCTTTGATTTTTGCTCTGGGTGCTGGAGCGGGCCCCAGGACTTCAACTTGAGGTCCACCGGTACTCTTGATACCTTTTGCGAGGTTTTTTGCCAATCTTGCCACATTGCCCGCAGTGTCGCAGACTTGGGCCTTTTTCCGGCCTGAGAAGCGAAGATTAATTAATCGTCCAAAAGGCGGATATCCCAAGGCCTTTCTAAACTTCGACTCCTTTTCATAAAAGGCATTAAAGTCATGGGTGGTCGCGCAGTCCAGAACATAGTGATCAGGCAACCACGTCTGAATTAAAACCCGGCCGGGCCGTTCTCCACGTCCTGCCCTGCCCGCCACTTGGGCAAGGAGCTGGAAAGTCCTCTCAGTTGCATGATATTCGGGGAAATTCAGGGATAAATCCGCGCATAATATGCCTACGAGGGTAAGGCCGGGAAAGTCATGACCTTTGGTGATCATCTGGGTACCCACAAGTATATCAAGACGCCCTTTCCGGAAATCAAGGATAACCTCCTCCAGATGCCTTCGGGTTCGTACTGTATCCCGGTCCAGCCGTGCGATCCTGGCATTGGGGAAGATCTCCTCAAGGTCGGCTGCAATTCTTTCAGTGCCATAGCCAAAGGTTTTGATCGCCTGCCCCATGCATTGCGGGCAGACAGGCAGGGCAGGCGATTCCATCCCGCAGTAGTGGCAGCGAAGCACTCCGTCTTTTTCGCTATTCGTCCTTTTATCTCCACGATGCCACGTAAGCGTGACCTCACAGTGAGGGCACCTGAACACATGCCCGCAATCAGGACAAAAAATATAGGTTGCAAAACCCCGCCTGTTAAGAAACAGCAGGACCTGCTCTCCTCTTGCTAATGTATCCCCTGTCGCATCTTTAAGTTCTTTGGAGAGCCATTCAGGTCTTGCTGACTTTAACTTGTGATGTTGATCCTTTTTCTCTTTTCTTCTGCGATCCACCACTACTACCTCGGGAAGAGACCGCTTGGCCACTCGTTTTCCCATAGTAACCAACTGATATTTGCCCGAGAGGGAGTTCTTGAAACTTGATACAGACGGAGTGGCAGATCCCAGAATCACTGTTGCTTCTGACATCCGGCCACGTAACAGGGCCATATCTCTTGCCTGGTATCGAAATTTTTCAGACTGCTTGTACGAGGGATCGTGTTCCTCGTCCACTACAATAAGACCGATATCGGATAATGGGGCAAAAATGGCAGATCGGGTCCCAATAACCATTCTGCTCTTTCCCTCTTTTATTCTGAACCACTGATTACGCCTCTGGGCCTCTGTCAGGCCGCTGTGAAGTACTGTTACCTCCTCACCGAACCTGCCAACGAACCAGCCCACAGCCTGGGTGGTCATGGCAATCTCAGGCACCAGCACCAACACGCTGCGGCCTTGCTTGACACACTCTTTGGCGGCCCGAAGATAGACCTCTGTCTTTCCGCTGCCGGTCACTCCGTGCACAAGTATGGGGTGATAGGACCTGGTAGCAAGGGCATCACAAATGGCATTAAATACTATTTCCTGCTCTTCGGTGAGCTGCAAGGGAACCTCGGTTGACCAGGGCAGAAACTCCGGCCGGCAGTCCCTGCTCTTTGGCAGACCATTACTAATTTGGGATATGCGTCGATTCCGGGCGGATAAAAGCCCCGGTGGCAAGGCCTCTGCCATTACCTGTCCTATGGGATAAAAATAATATGATGAGGTCCATTCAAGAAAACTGATAAGGGTTTCAGGTAAGAGAGGTCCATGGTCAAGTATCCTTTTGACCTTTTTCAAATCCACAGGGGGCGGCTCTTTTGCAGGGGTTCCCCATGCCACCCCGACCATGTTCCTGCGACCTACAGGAACCAGGACCCTGGAACCTTTAGCGGGGAAAGGAGTATGTCCTGACAAGATGTAGGTAAGGGCCGTGTATATGGGCAAGGGCACTACAACATCTATCAGTTGATTGCAGCCAGGGGAATTAAGTTCAACAGGTGTTTCGTCCCTCGCCCTGGAAGAACATTCCTCACTCATCCAGATTAGCGACCAGTTTCTTCAAGTACTCCTTAAATCTTCTACCAAGATCCGGATGTGTAAGGGCATAATTCACAGTAGCCTGAAGGTATCCCATTTTATCTCCTGCGTCATATCTATTGCCCTTGAATTCATAAGCATAGAGTCCCTGTTCTTTTCGGAGACAGTCCAGGGCGTCTGTTAGCTGGATTTCACCGCCCACCCCTGGAAGAGTCCTGTTAAGGCAACCATATATCTCAGGCCTTAATACATACCGGCCGATTATGGCAAGATCGGACGTGGAAGTACCAGGCGCAGGCTTTTCAATAAGTCTCTGTACCTTATAGACCCCTTCTGCCACTTCTTCACCCTCTATGATCCCGTATCTATGAGTTTCATCCAAAGGGACCTTTTGTACCGCGACAACGGATTGCTGGAATTCTTCAAAGACCTTTAACATCTGAAAAACACAAGGGACCTTGGCATCTACCATGTCGTCGCCGAGCACAACTACAAATGGCTCATTGCAGACTACCGGCTCTGTGACCTTTACAGCGTGTCCAAGGCCTAGAGGCTCTTTCTGACGGACCGAAACTACCTCGATGAGATCGGATATGTGACGAACCTCCCTGAGAAGATCCAGCTTACCCTTCTGGGACAAAAAAATCTCAAGTTCAAAGGAGTAATCAAAATGATTTTCAATGGCTGACTTCCCGGAGGCAGTTACCAGAACCACCTCTTTTATGCCGGAGGCAACTATCTCTTCCACGATATACTGAATGATAGGCCGGTCCACTACGGTCAGCATTTCTTTGGGAATGGCCTTTGTGGCAGGCAAAAATCTTGTTCCAAGGCCCGCCACCGGAACCACGGCCTTTCTAACTTTCATCATTATTCTCCTGAAGCATTCAACGTGATATAGATTTCCATATATTAAATTTCACTGCGTTATCGGTCGGAATCCTCGACGACATACCAATAAGTATGACTTACTCGGATTCCTCCCTCTGGCCTTGTGAAATTCAATATCTGAAAATCTATAGTAACTGCTGTTATTTTTTTGAGGCCATGGCCAGCCTGGAATCCACAACCACCCAGTTAACTCTTGCCAGCCACATATCCAGATAGGCCAGAGGTTGCCCTATAAAATCCAGTACGTACGCATGCTCAGCCATATCCACAACCAGCAAGGGTTCAAGCCCCAAGGGCCATTCTGAGTCATTGTCCAGACCGAAAATTACCAGTCGCCTTGATTGATTATCCCACGCAAGTATGCCCCAAGCCCTCACTGCCATAGCAGTGGCTCTGAATTTTACCCACCACTGATCAAAAGAACCAAATGATTCCTCAATGGCCTTACCGATCTTTTGGCCAGGTTTAACGCTCTTGGGTGTCAATGCGTCAAAATACAATTCATGAAGTCTGACTGCGTTGTGTAACTCGATCCATGCCAGGACATGATTGCGCCATTTGCTGGCAAGGGGATCGGCCAAAGCAAGATCAATTGTCCGATTCCGTGATTCCACTTCGGATAATTCCTGGCGATATCTTTCAAGAAGGGCCAGATGTTCCCGAATAATCGTTGCCGAGAATCCCTCCAAAGCTCCAATCAAACCCCTATATTTTTTGATATCCGGAATAGCTGTTTTTTGCCTAGCCTTTGCTATTCCCGCTGACGGCTCTTCTGCTGCGGCTTCTGAAAGGCCGGTTACTATGACAGCAGCACCGGCTAATCCTTGTAAAAAGCTACGACGGTCAAGGTTAGGTTCGTCCATTATGTACCTTTTCTACGGTGTTCTGAACCTTTTTGTTCCACTTACCCCAATTTCTACTTTCCAATTTCAAGTTTCAAGCCGTGAATCGTACGACATAATCAAATTTTATAAATCAGCTTAACTTAAGAAGCCACAAATTCAAGAGCAGATATTTCAAGTGCCTAAAGTTAAGGTATCGCTTCGCTCCATCTATTTATATTAACCGCGCTGAAAGCGCGCACCACAACTTTAGGCACTAAAATTAAAACACCTCCTCCTCCACCTTGGCCTTACATTCAAAAAAGACCTTGTAAGCTATTTCCTTGGCGTCAAGAGCCGGGGAAAGAATTTCGGAAAGATCTTTTAAGTCGGGAGGACTTATTGTTAAATCCGCTCCCATTGAAAAGGCCTGCATGGAGTCAAGGCGATTTCCTCTCGAATGGATATAAACCACGAGGATTTTTCTACGCATGTCCATCAGAAGAGAGCTTATATATTCCTGAATATTAGAAAGATCGTCCTCTGGCTCAGGTCCATTTTGGCACAAAATAATCAGGTCATATATGTGATATCTAAACCTGGACCTGATATCATCCTGTTGATTGATCAACCTCACCTCATACCCCAAGCCGGACAGTTCTTTCTGCAACAATTCCCTTGCCTGAGACTCAGGACAATAGGCAAGCGCTGTCTTGGTGCCCGGCTCAAAAGATTCAAAGCCTTGCGATTCGGTAGTGACTGCCTTTTCATCCGTAGACAGCGAAATTGTCTTGGAAGGGGCCTGGATCTTTATTCGCTCTTTACAGTTCGGACATGTAAAATACGCTACACCATCTGATGGCAACTTTTCTTCAGCTATTTTGTAATGCCTGCTACAACCAGTACAAATTACATCCACCTTACGATCTCCTGTGCTCAAAAAAGATCCTTGGGTTCTTCTTCCCAATCCGCATCTATGCTCAATCCATCGATATCAGATGTCTTCTCACCTCTCCTGCTCTTGACTTGATCTATCCCTTGACGCACGCTTGCCCGACTGCTGGCATATGCCAATGACGTCTCTTCGTCGATAAGGCCTTGTTCGAAGAGTCGAACAATATGCTGGTCAAAGGTCCGCATATTATATGCCTGACCACTTTCTATGATCTCGTAAAATGTCTTTCCCTCGCTTTCTCCATTTATGATAGAGTCTTTGACACGGATGTTATTCTGCATAATTTCAAAGATGGCTACCCTTCCGCCCTTTATTTTGGGCAACAGTCTCTGCCCAACCACCCAGCGCAAAGAATCCGCCAGGCGGGACCTGACCTGACGTTCTTCCTCTGTTGAGTACATTCCGAGAATACGATTGATGGTGTGGCCGGCGCTTGTCGTGTGGAGGGTACTGAATACAAGATGACCTGTCTCTGCTGCGTTAAGGGCCACATCCACAGTCTCTCTGTCACGAATTTCTCCAACCAGTATTACATGGGGTGCCTGACGCAGGGCTGCTCTCAATCCGCCGGCAAAGGCATCAAAGTCTTTGCCAAGCTCCCTCTGGTTAAAAGTGGCCTTTTTGTGAGAATGGACAAATTCAATAGGATCCTCCAGGGTAATTACGTGGAGTTGCTCTGTCCTGTTAACCTCATCCAAAATGGCGGCGAGAGACGTGGTTTTGCCGGTGCCGGTGGCACCGGTAAAGAATATTATCCCATTTTTTTCTTTGGCCATTGCCTTGAAGCAATCCGGCAATTTGAGATCCTCAACAGTAGGGATTTTGCTTTCCAGCTTGCGCATTACAATGCTATAGACCCCTCGTTGGGAAAACACGTTTACACGAAACCTCGGGCCACCAGGCAAATCGTAGGAAAAGTCGCATGAGCCGTGACGAAACAGGTCTGCTAAAAGTCGCCGGTCATCATTCATTAAAGCCAGAGCGAGCTGCTCCGTCTGAAATGGGATAAGATGACTGGTGGCAAGATCCATTGCAACAGGCTGAAGCTTACCATCTGCTGCTACTTGACATGGCCGGCCGACTGTAAAGTTCAAATCAGATATTCTCGGATGGGCACTAAGCATACCGGCTAGGATTCTATCCAGGTCTGCCTGTTTCATCTCAACTAACCTCTGTGAAGTCTGCAGGCGCGCTTTTGGCAAAAGGTTTAAACTTTGCCTTGTCAACGCACTTGTTATAGGCTTCGTCCGGATCTATCCATCCCTCTTGCATCAGTTCCATTATGGCATCGTCCAAGGTCTTCATGCCAAATTTTTTGCCTGTCTGCATGGATGAGGGGATCTGATAGGTCTTTCCCTCGCGGATAAGATTTCTCACAGCCGGTGTGGCAACTAAGATCTCAAAGGCAACACATCTCCCCTTTATATCAATCCGCTTGAACATGGTCTGCGATATCACAGCCCTCAAGGCATCAGCAAGGGTCGCCCGGACCTGGGGCTGTTGCTGGGTAGGAAAGATCTCAATGATTCTGTCAACAGTCTTCGGTGCGCTGATGGTGTGCAAAGTGCCCATAACCAGGTGACCTGTCATTGCCGCCTCAATGGCCAGAGAAATTGTTTCCAGATCTCTCATTTCACCCACCAGAATTATGTCCGGGTCTTCACGAAGGGCCCCTTTCAGGGCTGTACTGAAGGACTTGGTATGGGAACCCACTTCCCTGTGATTTACAAGACATCCTTTACTTTGGTGAACAAACTCAATAGGGTCCTCTACAGTAATAATGTGGTCCTTACGATTTGCATTTGCATAATCCAGAATTGCAGCAAGGGTGGTAGATTTCCCACTTCCAGTAGGCCCTGTGACCAGGACCAGACCCCTGGGAAGCATCGACAGCTTTGTCATGATATCCGGGAGTCCAAGCTGTTCGGCGGTCAGGATTTTACTTGGAATTTCCCTGAATACAGCACCGACCCCGTTTTTTTGCATAAAAAAGTTGGCCCTGTATCTGGCAAGACCTGGAATTTCATATCCAAAGTCAACGTCTCCGGTTTCTTCAAAGACCTTGATCTTATTCTCAGGAGCAATTTCATAGAGCATTGCCTTTAATTCGTCATTTTCCAGCATTTTGTATTTTATACGATGAAGGTCGCCTCTAATGCGAAGAATGGGAGGAGAACCCGATGCCAGATGGAGGTCCGATCCCCCTTGTTCATTCAGCAATTTGAAAAAAGCGTCTATCTTGGCCATAGTAACAAGTGTACCTCCTGATGACACACCAAAATATATTTATCTGGCTACTTTATCGGCCTAATGTGTTAAAAGACTTAAACCCGTATATTGAGGCACGCTCTATAATGAAAGTTTAACACTTGATCGTCTGTTCCTTGGAAGCTATACTGCTTTATATTCTTGAATTACTTAAGAAGGTTCCTTCATTTACTCTTCCTTTGAGACCCACTTTGAGGGATTTACGATGTTGCTTTAGGAGTTAGCGATTATTTTGCATATTTCACCATGATCTCTTTTGAATCATCCATTATTCGACTTAAAGATGTTTCCAAAAAGTATTCCACGGACAATGTTGTCTTTTCCGGCATTGATCTGGAGATTGAAAAGGGTGAATTTGTTTTCCTGACCGGTTCCAGCGGCGTGGGGAAAAGCACTATGCTACGCATCTTTTTTTGTGCTGAACGGCCTACATCAGGAGAGATCTGGGTGGACGGTGTGGTGCTCTCATCCCTTTCAAATGCCCAAGTGCCATACCTGCGGAGAAAAATCGGTGTAATTTTTCAGGACTTCAAGCTCCTCTCAAATCGCACCATATTTGATAATGTTGCCTTGAGTCTGGAAGTGGTCGGTCTGGGAAAGAAGCAGGCAGAACAGAGAGTAATGCAAGTGCTGGAAGGGGTCGGGCTTGCAGAAAAAACGAGTCACTATCCGCTGCAGCTATCAGGAGGTGAACAACAGCGTGTAGCTATTGCCAGGGCCGTGGTCAATAGACCTTCCATAATTCTCGCTGACGAACCCACAGGAAACCTGGATCTGCAACGGACCGAAGAAGTAATGATGCTTATGGAAGAACTAAATGCCAGGGGTACAACTATTATCTTTGCAACCCACGATGACAGACTATTTGAAAATACCCATCGCAGAGTGCTAAGACTCCTTAACGGAAAAATCAGGATATGATTCCGCTGAAAAAACCCGATTTGCGGCGTATAATAAATGTTGAATGTTGAATTAAGGTATATATCTTTTAAATCTTTTTCCACAATTCAGCATTCAGCATTATCTATAAAGGGGCACAACTGGAGTATTTTGAGCGGAATCATGTTTCGGGCTTTTTGCGGTGTAATCGGGATCTAATAATGACTTTTGCTATCCTTTGCCGCAGGGCATTTTCCGACCTCAGACAAAATTTTTGTGCACAGTTTATAACTACAATGGTGGTCAGCCTTTCCATTCTGATTTTTGCCTTTTTTACCTTGCTTTACTTTAACCTCCAGCACTGTGTTGATAGATTTGGTGCAGAGCTTGGCCTATTGGTCTTTCTATCTGAAGATACACCAAAAGACCGGATTCCATCACTCTATCAAAAGCTTACAGGACTGTCGGAAGTGGAGAAAGTAACTTACATATCTTCAGAAGAAGCCTTTGGAAGGCTGGAGAAATTTCTAAAGGACGAAAAAGAAGTGCTTGAAGGGGTTAATCCACAGTTCCTGCCCCCTTCTTTTGAAATCCGGGTCAACAGGGCTGTGTTCCAGTTGAAGAGAATTAAGCAACTGGCCGGAGAAATAGACAAGTGGCCTGAAGTATCCAAGGTCCAGTTTGGGCAGGAGTGGATAGACAGGCTGTATGTTTTTTCAGGTCTTGTTCGAACTGTTGTGGTAATAACCGGTCTCCTTCTATTGTTCACCGCTGCTTTTGTGGTCACGAATACCATAAAGCTCACTGTCTATGCCAGACAAGAAGAAATAGAGATAATGCGCCTTGTTGGAGCAACAAAGATGTTCATGCGAGGTCCTTTCCTGGTCGAGGCCTTTTTGCAGGGCCTCCTGGGCTCAAGCCTTGCATTAGGAGTCATTTTCGCGTGTTACAGGTTCTTGCAAGGACTTGAAGCCAAGTCCGAGTTGCTCAGGGGTGTGAATATCTGTTTTATTCCTTGGCAGTATACCGTTGCTATAATAGCAAGCAGCGTATTGCTCTGTGTACTGGGCACTGCCTTGGCCATGCGGAGGTCCTTGCGTTTGTGATAAAGCGAAACCGGCTGTGGCTTATTGCTCTGATAATATTATCAATATACGCTCACGCATTTGGCGAAGAGGAGATAGTCACAAAAGAACTTGAAGTCCAACAGCAAAGGCTCAAGTCCCTGCAAGAAGAGATAGCAACTCACCAGGAAAAAGCATCTGAGATAGAATCGAGCAAACGCTCATTACTCAATGAACTAACAGAACTGGATGAAAAAATAGCTCAGCAGTGGGAAAGTCTTCAAAAAACTCGTCAGGAGTGGACAATAAAAGAACTCACACTTATTGAGACCCAAAAGGATTATGTCAGCCAGAAGCAGGACCTTCAGGCACTGAAAATCCGGGTAGAAAGTAGGCTCATGGCATTCAGAGAAATGGGCGAAGTGGGTAGTTTAAACATATTATTCACTGCAGAGACCCTGCCGGAACTTCTGTCAAGAGAGACCTATTTCAGGCTTATACTGGATCATGACAGAGAACAGAGACACCTTTACAAACTACGCATCAAGAAGCTTGCCGAGGATGAAACCAAACTGGAACAACAGAGAGAAGCTCTTAAATCGGCTACTGATGAAATTGAAACTCAGGCTCTGCTTTTTGAAGAACGGAAACAGGAAAAACAGGCCTTTTTGGATGAATTCAAGCAACAGGGAAAGCTGTATGAGGTAATGTTGAAAGAGCTTGAATCTGCTGAGCAATCGCTTCAGGATATTATAAAATGTCTTATCAGCAAAAGTGCCGGAGGACTTATTTCAGGTCCAGTTTCACCGGACATGTATGACTTTAGGTCACAGAAAGGCAACCTAAGCCCACCTGTAGTAGGACGGTTATCCGGGACCGGTGCTAATGGCTGGAGGAATTATGGAGAATGCCCCGGTGTAATTTTCTCAGCACCCAGGGGCAGTGAAATCAGAGCAATTTTTGACGGCACGGTTAAATACAATGATATCGTACCTGGTTATGGAAAAGTCTTGATAATCGATCACGGAAACGAATATTTCAGCCTGGTAAGTCAGGGGGCACAGTTCTTTAAGACCGTTGGGCAGGAGGTCACAGAGGGGGATATTATAGGTCTGACTGGTGGAGGTCCATGGGTCCGGGAGGGCATATATTTCGAAATAAGGCATGGTGAACATCAAGAGGACCCGCTTGAATGGCTTGACCCACGAACCATAGAAGCAAGTCTTTCAAAATAAGTTGTTATTTGTCGTGAAAATACCGGCATCCTTCATTTTGTAGTTTACACTTTTTCAACATAGACGGATGCCAGCCATTAGCTGTTAGCCGTTAGCTATTAGGTAAAAACTTTGTATAAAAA
>Ga0209121_10004971_pt1 | contig 12219 bp, 9 predicted proteins | sample Cruoilmetagenom3_FD_187292 | JGI IMG/M metagenome (GOLD analysis project Ga0209121, IMG submission 187292) | Oil polluted marine microbial communities from Coal Oil Point, Santa Barbara, California, USA - Sample 3 (SPAdes) (version 2) | ecosystem: Environmental > Aquatic > Marine > Oil seeps ... | reverse complement strand
AAAGAGGGAAAATATCCTTTTACCTCTATTTCACGAATAGGAAACAAATTACAAATGTGTCATCCTGAATCCTGATCTACATCAGGACAGGTTTATTTCAGGATCTGGTATGAGATGCTGAATCAATACTGAAACAATACTGAATCAAGTTCAGCACAGGGTTTAGCACAGGGCCCAGAATGACAGAAAAAGTATGCGATAGAGGGCGAGGAAGTAAGAGAGAAATATCCACCTTATAGTAACTTTCCCTCCCACTGGCGATTACCGTTCCATCAATAGCAATGCTATTGGCTCTTGAAACTTGGCACTTGCAACTTGTTACTGGTAAATGTGTCTGTCCCTATATACCCGTGTATTTTATATACATATTGACACCATTAGTAATTTTATATATACTTTCCCAAGGAGAATATATGAAAGTATTGGTTATAATTCCTACATATAATGAAAAAGAAAATATTGAAGACATTGTAGAATTAACACTTAAGCAAGGTAAAAATATAGAGATTCTAATAATAGATGATAACTCCCCTGATGGGACTTTTGACATTATAGAAAAAATAGCAAAAAAGAATAGAAGAATTCATTTTATTCAGCGCCCTTCCAAAATGGGATTAGGGACAGCTTATGTTACGGGTTTTAAATATGCTATATTAAATAACTATGATTATTTATTCGAAATGGATGCTGATTTTTCCCATTCTCCTAATGATATACCAAGATTCTTGAAGATAATAACAGAGAATAATTACGATATTGTTATAGGGTCAAGATACTATCAGGGTGTAAGTGTTGTCAATTGGCCAATGATAAGGTTATTACTTAGTTATTTTGCAAACATCTACGCTAGAATTATTACCGGAGTTCCTGTAAATGATCTTACTGGCGGTTATAAATGTTATAGAATCTCAAAACTCAAAGAACTTAATTTTAAAACAATTAAATCGGATGGATATTCATTTCAAATTGAAATAACATCAAAACTGTTTTACAAAAAAGCAAAAATTATCGAAATTCCGATTATTTTTATTGATAGAGTAAAAGGACAATCCAAAATGAACAAAGGGATTATTTGGGAAGCATTCTGGAGTGTGTGGCAACTTAGATTGCAGCATATACTCGGTAAAATATGATCGATGTTACCCTTATCTATGTAAATTATTTCAGCAGTAACGAAATAATAAATTCGATTTTATCATTCAAAAAAATACATAAAGAGTTAAATTATGAGATTATTATTGTTGACAATTCCTCATCCGTAACAGAACATAATAAATTGAATATCTTTCAAAAGATTAAAAATATTATGGTTATTAATTTGAAAAAGAATCATGGATTTGCAAAAGCATGTAATATTGGAGCAAATGCTGCTGAAGGGAAATTTCTCTTTTTTATAAATCCCGATACAATATTCTATAAAGGTAAAATCACGGATTTAATTAAATTTTATAAAAGCAATAAAGATTGTGGTATCGTTGCCCCGGTTCTTTTGAATAACGATTATTCCATCCAATATTCTGCAAGGAAATTTCCCTCATTAATCAATCAAATTGGAGGAAGGAATTCCTTATTTAATACCTTATTTCCTCACAACAAGCTATCATCCGATTATATGTATAAAAATATAAATTATAATCAAGTTCAAATAATCGATTGGATCAGAGCTGCTGCAATACTCATAAATAAGAATTTATTTTTTTCGGTAGGTGGTTTCTCGAAAAACTATTTTATGTTTGTTGAGGATATCGATTTATCTAAAAGACTTTCAACTCTTGGTTATAAAACATATATTGTTCCAAATATGAAAATTATTCATTTGTTAGGGACAATTGTTGATAAAGATCCTGTAAAAAAAATATGGATGCATAATAAGAGTTTGTATATATATTTTTCAAAATTATATAATTTTACTATTTTGAAATATATCCTTTATTATTTGGTATTATTCAGGATAATAATGCTTACTATAATAAAAGGTGCTTTGAAATATGATTAATGAACGCTTAAAAACAATTAGAATTATATTTATTATTGGAGATATAATCTCTATAATTGCCTCCTTTATAATAGCGTTTGCAATTAGAAAATATGTAATGCCGGCAGAACTACGATCTATTATGAATTTCAAAAACTATGGTTTATTGGGATTTGCTTCCATATTATTTATAATTATTTATGATACATTCGAACTTTCAAGGGATGAGCGATTACATGCTTACCTTTCCGGCAAATCCAACAATGTGTTTCAGGTTTCGACACTCATAATATTCTTTATAGGACTGTACCTTTTCTTAATCAAATCCTTCATACAATCCAGACTTTTCTTAGTGTATTTCTATATTTTAGTAAATTTATTTTTATATCTTGTAAGATTTCGTATCATACCTTTTCTTGTTCGTTTTGCTGGAATGAGAGTTGAAAAACGCATACTTATAGTGGGAAATGACAATAAAACTATTAAAGAGCTCAGAAATATATATACTACTTCTATAAATACTTACTTCTTACCTAATATAATAAAGGTTATAGATTATAAAGATAGTTTTAGCGAAATACCGAGAATTATAAAAGAAAGCAATATACATTGGGTAATATTTATTTACGATATAAGATATAATACATTACTCAGAAAAGGGATAAATTTCTGTGAAGAAATAGGAATTTCTTCATCGGTAGTATTGAAATCGATTTTCCCCGAAACAAAATCAATAGTGGATATAGAAAAAATTAAAAGTATTTCTCTTTTAACATTTTCACCTCAAATTTCAAGAAAAATTTCACTGGCATTGAAATACACAATTGACAGACTTCTTATTATTGCTATTTCACCGATTGTATTACTTTTATCATTACCTATTATAATAATAATTAAAATTGATTCGAATGGTTCTGTACTATTCAAGCAAAAAAGATTGGGAATTGGAGGAAAATCCTTTATAATGTATAAATTCAGAACTATGTTTACAGATTCGGACATTAAAAAGGAAAAATTAAAAGAATTTAGTAAAAATGAAATAATTTTCAAATTAAAGAACGATCCGAGAATAACACGAGCTGGAAGATATTTAAGAAAGTATAGCATTGATGAAATTCCACAATTTATAAATGTTTTAAGGGGAGAAATGTCGATAATCGGACCACGACCCCACTTAAGAAATGAATATAACGAGTATAAATTCTGGCATATTAGAAGGCTATCAATGAAACCCGGCATTGCATGTCTATGGCAAATAGAGGGAAGAAGTGATATCGATTTCAATGAAGGTGTAAAAATGGATTTGTATTATATAGATAACTGGTCGTTATTATTGGACATTAAAATAATTTCAAAGATGATACCGAATTTAATAACAGGAAAAGGAGCTTACTAATGAAAAAATGGGCATTATTTATCATAATATTTTTTATATCTGTTTTAGTTCACGCCGATTTGTATAATTTTGTTAATTTTACAGATTATAATCATATGTTAGAAAACAATAATTATGTATATATTTCATCCTCTTATGGTTTAGGGAAATATAATATTCTTACAGATTCCTTTCTTGTATTGACATCATCCGAGGGGATATATTCAAATAAGATTGAATGTATTACAAAATATAATAACAATTTATATATTTTACACAAAAATGGAATTACTGTTATCAATCCTGATAGTGTATATGTGATTCCTCTTTATTCAGAACTGGTTATAGATGAACCTGATAAAATATATGTTAACTCGACATATATATATATAAATAGCGGAAGTAGTCTTTTAATAGGACATTTTGACGGAGTTAGTTATAATTTTCAAAAATACAATCCTCCTTTCGGCTGTTTTTCTTGTATAACGGATTTAGCAGATACACTTGTAATATCAAGTGATTCGGGAATAATATTTTCCCCCAAGGAAACACCTTGGGATAGCACTACATGGTATAAACAAATCAAAGATGAATTGCTTTCTTCTAATGTAAATTATCTTTTTATACGAGATCGGATACTTTATATTGCCACCGATAGTGGGGTTAATACTTACTATGAAGGAACTATAGATACTATACCAAATACAAACCTTACAGGTACGGATGTCACCTACTTTTCAAGCCTGAGAGGAAAACTTTATTCCATATCTTCCTCAAGAGTATATTATTATAATGATAGTATATGGATAAGATATATCCCTCTTAGTAGTTATAATATCAATGAAATAGTTGGGAATGACAGTGTAAATATTGCCATAAACAATCAAAATATTTATAGGATTGACACCTGTAATATCGATACCTCCGGTAATATAGTAGTCAATAAAATAGAAAGAAATTCTTTAACTAATAATGGAATATCAGCTATTAAATCAGACAAGGAAGGCAATCTATATATACTATATGGATTTTTATCCAATCATATAGATCTGCTTAATAATGACACAATAAGTTCAATATATTTTCCATCTGATATAAATACAAGGGGAATTTATTCTATAGATATTGACAATCAAAATAGACCATGGATTGGTTTTTGGGCTCCCTGCGATTCGGGTATTGTAAACATTGATGAATCTGGGAATTTCCACTGGTATAAATTCCCTGCAGATCTCCCTACTGTGTCCGATATAAAATTTGACAATAAAGGTAAATTATGGCTTATTAATTATAGCGATTATTCTAATTTATTTCTGTTGAACGAGGACAATTCATGGACAAAATATAATAACCCCAACACTGGCTGGATGTATAGATTATATTTTGATAAATCAAACAATTTATGGATGGGCTCTTATTATATCGGTGCTGCCACATGTTTTGATACATCGGGGATATGGCATAGAATATTGCTCACAGGGGCAGCTACGGTAAGTGGGTTTGCTGAAATCGACGATTCGACAATGTATATTTCAACCGAAAGCGGAATTTATGTAATAAGAAACTATACTGTGGTTAATATAATTAAACAGGATGGCAATATATCTTTAACTGATATCATAGATATGACATTAGATCCTTACGGTAATCTTTGGATAGCAAAAAACTTATATGGTATTTATATAAAAAGAGAGAATTTATGGTTGAACTTTCAAGAAAAAGATGGTCTTGTAAGTAATAGTATGGGGGTTGCAAGCGGAGGGATTAAGAAACCTCAAAAATTGTTTTCATTTGACAGAAAAAACAACTATATGTATATAGCAACACTTGGAGGTTTATCAAGATTTTATAATGACGGGATATTTATAATCGAAGATAGTAATTTCGATCTTTTATTATTTCCTAATCCCGTTAGAAATGGTATTCTTTACGCAGATTTAGTTCCTGAAAATACAATTATATATGTATATTCTTTGAATGGTAAAAAGATTGGAAGGTTTTCACCCTCAGACATCAACTCTAAAATGTACTTCGATACATCTAATCTTAGATCGGGAATATATATGGCGGTAGCAACAATAAACAATAAAAAAATTTCAGAAACAAAATTTGCCATTATAAATAAGTAGGCTTATTGCTAAATAAATAGACACCTTTTCTTACACCTCCGCATGATACAATAATAGAAGGGATATTATACAGATGAAGTATTTCTGAAATTATTGTAAGTCCGTATAATAAATGAGATGCTCTATCTTTATTATATGGAAGTATGTCTCTGATATGTTCAATACGCATATTAAAATATTTCTCTATAAAATGATCTATTTCCTCAATGTTAATTTCAACACCATCAATGGAATTATAATCATAATTATTTAACTTATTCATATAACCTGCGAATGTTGTAATTGTACCTCCCGAAACAATCATTTTGAAATTACGATCTTTTATATTTTCACAATACTTCAAATTATTTCTTATCTCTTTTCTTATACTTTCAACATCAAACATTTCCCTTTCCAATATATTAGATGCTAAATTTCTACTTCCCAATGGAATACTTTCTATATATTTCCTTATAGGACCTACTTGATATACAAATTCACTGCTTGCTCCACCTACATCAAGGATACAAATATAATCATTGTCAAATGTTCTACCATATGTATTGCCTATGAAACATAATATAGCTTCATCATTCCACGGTAAAAGGTTCATTTTCTTTCCTGTATATTCCATTGAATATTTTTGAACCTTATCTATGTTTTTAATATGTCTAAACATTTCAGTTCCGATAATTTTATATTTAAACACCCTTTTATTTGAAAAGGTATTTTTTATTAGTTTTAGCTTTTCATTAAGTAATTTTATACCTTTTATTGATAGTTGCCCTTCTTTAATGAAATTAAACAATTTATGCCCAATAGCTTTTTCATAACATATGGAATCATCCGTTTTGTTGAATATATTAATAATTAGCGAATTCGAACCGAAATCAGCTACACCGAATAGATTTTTATTCAAATTACTTTTTTTACCTGTAATAAAGTACTTTTGTATTACCCCCGGAGAAAACAACTTTCTAATTTGATCCATATTCTCCTCGGCTTTCTTTTCCCCAATCATTATTATTTCATCAATTTTTGAATATTCATTTGATTTAATCTCCATATGCTCTAAATTAACAACAATATCCGCTAATGATATTTGCTCCTTCCTGATTAATTCCCCTCTAACCGAATCTACTCTAAACATAATATCAACAGCTGATTGAAAATCCTCTTTAACCCCTGATCTTCTGCTTACATCTATTGCCAGCACTTTTTCCGCTCCAAGTGATATTGCTTCCTTAACAGGTACAATCGATGTAACACCACCGTCTACTAACAACATATCTTTATATTTGACAGGAGAAATAGCACCGGGTATTGATATCGAAGAACGAATTGCAGTTCTTGTATTACCTTTAGTAAATATAAATGTTTTTTGTTTAATCAGATCCACAGCTACCGATGCAAATTGAATCTTAAAACAATTAATATCCATATCAAGTAATGTGTTATTAAGCAAGAGATTAATATGTCGTTGCTCAATATAGCTATTGTTTTTTAATAATTTCGCATATTTTAACATTCTATTAAAAGAATTAACAAACTCATCAAATATCTTAATTTTATATTTTCTTTCCCCCTTCTCTAATCCTATAATTTTCGACAATTGCCTGGTGACTATATCCTTTGCAAGTTGTTCAACTACATCGATATTTTCTCTCTGCATGTACATTGCTCCAATAAAAGCCCCCATGCTTGTTCCTATAAGCATATCATATTCAATGTTATTTTCTTCCAGCTTCTTTATAAATCCAATATGAGCCAAACCTCTTGCCGAACCACCCCCAAGAACAAGTGCTCTCTTTTTTGTATATAAACTAAACATAGTATACCTCTCTGAGTATCCGTCTCATATCTTCCGGTATGGTGGTAAATATTTTCACTTTTTCATTATTAAACGGATCCGTAAACTCAAGCAGATAGGAATGTAACATTTGCCTGGGAAATCTTTTATCGTTTTTTAATGCATAAAATTTATCTCCGCATATCGGATGCCCTAATGTTTTCATATGTATTCTTATCTGATGCGTTCTTCCCGTTATGATGTTTAATTTTACAAGAGATAACCCATGTCTATTATCAAGAACATTATATATTGTTCTTGCCCATTTATTATTCCCTCTCGCTGTTATCATATAATTACCATAACTACCGTAGCAATTTCTTGTTACGGGAAATTCTATAATGCCATCCCTATTAATGAATTTCCCATAAACCAATGCAATATAACATTTATTTATCTTTCTATATTTGAAAAGGGGTTTTAATTTATTGGAATATTTATCATCCTTTGCAACTATTAAAGGACCTGTCGTGTCAATATCCAATCTGTGAACAAGATTGGATTCATAATCAATATATTTTTGCTTTTTTATAAGTCCTAATGATAATAATGACGAAATTACACTTTTTTCCATATCAGGAAAACATGAATATGTTTTAATTCCTGCTTTTTTGTTTATAATTAAATATTGCTTTGTCTCTTTCAAGATTTCAAAGTCTACAACATCAGCCTTATTCTGTTTTATAGGAATGTATTTCGGTATTAAAAACAAGCTATTTCTCATTATAAGATTTTTTGAATCTGTATGATGATAATCCAATAGTATTAGCCCCTTTTTCAAGAGTTTTTCAATCTCTAAATCTTCGATTAAAAGGAATTTTTTTAAGTAATTAATTGCAGTCATTTTTTTAGTATAGTATACAACCTTTATTGCATTATATTTATTATATAATAAAGGAACAGAATTATAAATAAATAAATAAAACAACTTATTATAATATCTTACTTTTCCCTTTAATTTTCCAAAACTCCTCTTCACCTTCATTTATAATAAAATAACATAATTTTGGTTTTAATTCAAGTAAATATAAATTTTTATGTTACGATACCAAACCGTCATATACTAATACAAGGGGAATTGTCATTGCAATGAGTGAAACGACCTGTCTGCGTGTAATGCACAGGCAGGCTAAGCAATCTTTATATTTATATTATATGTAGAAACGCAATATTTTGCGTCTAATGTTTTATTAACACCAGATATTAAGGAGACACAAAGTATTGTGTCTCCACAGTCAATAAAGAATATGGAAACTATGCTACATTTATGCACTTTGATTATTTCCTCTTTATTCGTAATGACATAGTAATATCTTTCCCCCTCCCTTCTGTTCCCTCCCGCAATAAGGTAGGAAATTTACTATAAGGTAAATATTTCTCTCTTACTTAGTCGCCCTCTATCACCTCCTTTTTCTGTCATTCTGGGCCCTGTGCTGAACTTGTTTCAGTATTGATTCAGCATCTCATAACAGATCCTGAAATAAATTCAGGATGACACATTTGTAATTTACTTTTATTTCTCCACTTCCCTTTTCGGCTGAAGTCTGATGTCTGTCGTCTGGTGTCTATTTCTCATTATTCGTGAATTCGTGGTTGGTCTCTCTCCTACTTTGTCATTTCTGTGAAAATAGGAATATGCTCCTATTCTCTATTTACTATTCACTATTCCTCTCTCTTTCTGGAAAGTAAATTAATTGCTGCTCCGGATAACAGGAATACAATTGCTAGAATAATATGAATAGAAATCTCTTCCTTTAAAAAAGCGAATGCTAACATAAGAGAAATTACAGGTTTTAGAAAAAAAATCATTGCACTGCTTGATGCTCCGATATTCTTAATTGTTTTGAAAAAGCATATATAGCCAAAACCTGTAACGATAAAACCCAAATAGATAATATTGATGAAATAATGTACAGGAAATATCAATTCTGTTTTTAGTATAAATAATACAGGTATGAATAAAATTGTTCCATATAGAAAAGAAAAAATACTGATTTGAATAATCGATACATTTCTTAGCAATTTTTTACTGAGCACTATATATAGAGCAAATGATATTGCGGACATCAAAGCAAATATGCCACCAATAAAGGAAAACCCCTTTTGTGTATTAAACATCAAAAGAATGAAAATGCCAACCAAACCTATTGCAATCCCCACTATTTCCTTTTTTGAAATTTTATATTTCAAAATGAACAAAGCAAAAGCTGCTACGAAAAACGGATTTGAACAAAAAATCAGGGAAGCAGATGACGCAGTAGTAAATTTAACACTTAACTGTAATAAACTCATACCGAGAACTACATTCAATCCACCGAGCAATAAGAAATAGAGATGATCATTTACACTTAATCTATTTTTTAATGTTTTCTTTTTTATCATATAAAATGGCAATAAAATAAGCAAACCGAGAAAGAATCTTAGGAAAGTAAGATACATAGGATCATAAACCTTCATTAAAGGTTTACTGACAATTTCCATACTACTAAATAGGAAAGCTGTAATTAGAAAATACATAATAGTAATCAATACAAGTCGGCTATTATTCCTTTGGTTTAAAACCAATTCTATCATATGGGTTAATTATACTTGAAGCTACATTTTTAATATGTGCACTTACTCTTTTAATATACCTGAAAAGTAAAGTGTAAATAATCGAGAGTCTTGTTGAAATTTTAATCTCTTCATTTATCAATTTGGCCATATTTTCTTCACAGATATTTGCTATTTCCAAATGATCTTCAAGCACAGGTATTGCTTTCTCTTCATTGCCTTCTTTGAAAGATTCAATTGTCGTATTAATATTTTTAACAATTCTACTTTTTAAGTCTCTTATAATATTCGTATATTCACATTCAAGAGAATCGCCTGATTGCTCTACCAATTCAACTATATTTTTTGAATAATCCCCGATTCTTTCAATATCAATAATTATTGTTACAAGTATAAGACTCGGATTAATATCCTGAGCAGGATTTATTGAAAGATGCTCCAAAACCTTTCTTCTTACCTCTCTTTCGGAATGATTCAGTTCTTGATCACTCTTATATATATCTTCCCTGTTTTTTGCATTTTCTATAATAAGATTAATAGAATATTCAACCATATCCCTTGCAAGCTCAATCATATTCTCCACCTCTTCAAACGAGGCTTCCAACAAATTGCCCGTACTCCATAATTTAAAAAATTTCTCAAACATATCTACCTCCTAAAAATCAAAAGTAACAGTATTGGCAATACAAAAAATACTGCAATAACATATATAATAGCAATATATCTTCTTTTTATGGCAATATTACCTAATTTTTCAGCCATTCCGATAGGAACAATTTTCAACGGATACCATATTATAGTTCCAAAAACATTAAAAAGCAGATGACAAATTGCTATTTGAATCGCCAGATAACTTCCTGTTACGAGTGATGCTAAAATCGCTGTTATTGTTGTTCCGATATTCGCTCCTAACATATATGGAAATACCTGTTCAATATTCACAATTCCAGCAGCTGCCAGAGGAACAATAATTGATGTTGTTATTGAACTGCTCTGTACGAAAGCTGTAAGCCCAACACCCAAAAACCAGCTTTTTATTGGTGATGAAAACAGATAACCATCAATTAAAACTTCTAATTTACCCTTCGAAGAACTTCTTATAACATCAACAAGGAATTTCAAAGCTAATAATACAAGAATAAATCCTAAAATTACACCGATTACATAATAATACCGTATAACGGTCAATATACACTCTACAATAGGATTTACAATGGCAGTTAATGGAGAATTAAACTTCATTCCACCACTACTACTGAAGATATTTGTTAATTTAAATGATAATTGTTCGATTATCTTAAATTTCATTTCTATCGGCAATAGAATAAGTACCGCAAGTAAATTAAACATATCATGCACAGTGGCTACCGGAAATGCTTTTTGGAATTCCTCTTTTCGCCCGATATGTGCTAAAGAAATAATTATATTCGTAATTGTAGTACCAATGTTAGCCCCCATAACAATTGGTATTGCATTTGTAATTGTCAACACACCACTAGCGACAAAACCCACTATAATCGAAGTTGTTGCAGAAGATGATTGTATGATAGAAGTGGCAAGTATTCCTATTATTAGACCCATAAACGGGTTTGCTGTGGTTTGAATGAGTCCTTCCGCAAATCCGGAACCGAATCCCTTTAATGATGCACCTAATAATTTAATACCTATAAGAAAGATATAAATCAGTACTAATATTTTTAATATATTAAAAAATATTTTTAATTTAGAATGTTTTCTCAACTTAAAAAGGAAATAATTTTCCATTCAATCTCCTTTTATTTGATTAGTAAATATCATAATTTTAGTGGCTTTGCAAGTGTTATATATTATAATTGGATAGATGGATATGGACATACTAACCAGTAACAAGTATCAAGAGTCAATAGCATTGCTATTGAGGGAAAGCCAACGCCAACGGGAACGGACATATAACATAAATCGTTAATCGTAAATTGAAAATCCAATTTTGACATGCTGGACTTGATTCATCATCTCATACCAGATCCTGAAATAGACCTGTCCTGATGCAGATCAGGATTCAGGATGACACATTTATAATTTGTCTCTAATTCGTATAATTAAAGTAATAAATCATTCTCTTCTCAATTCGTGCAATTAGTTTTCAATTCGTGAAATAAAGTTGTAATTTACTCCTTTCTCTTAGTGTAATTCGTTATAAATTCGTGAATTAGTGGTTGATCTCTCCCTTCCCTTCTCGGCTGAAGTCTGATGTCAGATGTCTATTCTCTGTTATTAGTGAATTCGTGTAATTTTCCTCTTACTCCCCCTCCCTTCAATTCCCTCCCGCCAGTGGGAGGGAAAGTTACTATATGGTATATATTTCCCAATATTATTTCCT
>Ga0209121_10004970_pt1 | contig 12230 bp, 9 predicted proteins | sample Cruoilmetagenom3_FD_187292 | JGI IMG/M metagenome (GOLD analysis project Ga0209121, IMG submission 187292) | Oil polluted marine microbial communities from Coal Oil Point, Santa Barbara, California, USA - Sample 3 (SPAdes) (version 2) | ecosystem: Environmental > Aquatic > Marine > Oil seeps ... | reverse complement strand
AGCAAGCAGTAGAATTTGTTGGAATGCCAGAGGCAGATTTAGCTTTAGCCCAAGCAGTAACATACCTGGCAACAGCTCCAAAAAGCAACTCATTATATAGAGCATATAGTACAGTTAAAGAGGATGTTAAAAATAGTATGACATTACCAGTACCACTTTCTATAAGAAATGCACCTACAAGATTAATGGCAGAATTAGGCTATGGTAAAGACTACAAATATCCTCATGAAGCACCAGAAGCAATTGTTGATCAGCAGTATATGCCATCAAAACTAAAAGGTAGAAAATATTATTTTCCAAGTGATAGAGGATTTGAAGGAGAAATCAAAAAGAGAATGAAATACTGGGAGAGAATAAAAGAAAATCTAAGTAAGATAGGGGAACAAAATAAAAAGAAATCCTAAAATAAAAATATACAAATTAAAAATTATATTATTTTGAAAAGATAAAATTAAAAAATAAAAAACTATACACTATAACTCTTTATTTAAGATGTATCATGCTAACTGGAATTCATTTTCTTCTAACTTATATGTGCAATTTAGAATGTGATCATTGTTTTGTATACAGTGGACCCAATGCCAAAGGTACTTTCACTTTGGGCCAAATACGGAAGGTTCTTAATGAAGCAACTAAGATCGGCACAATAAATTGGATATACTTTGAAGGTGGCGAGCCATTTTTATTCTACCCTATAATGATTGAAGGAATAAATATTGCTCGCAGTATGGGGTTTAAAGTAGGTGTGGTAACTAATGCGTACTACGCAACATCTGAGGAAGACATAGAGATTTGGCTCAAGCCTTTTTGTGAATTAGGAATATCTGATGTTAGCATAAGTGATGACTCATTTCACTATGAAGAGGAAAAAGATAATCCTGCTAAACGAGCTTTAGCTGTGGCAAAAAGATTAGGTTTGCCTGCTGATTCGATTTGCATTGGGAAACCCACAGTTGAAATAGGCATAAACAAAGAGCAAGACAAGGGAGCGCCAGTTATTGGCGGTGGCGCTATGTTTAGAGGGAGAGCAGTTGAGAAGTTGGTAGAGGGGCTTCCGCAAAGACGGTGGGAAGAATTCACAGAATGTCCGTATGAAGATTTAAAAGAGCCAAAGAGAGTTCATATCGACTCATATGGTAATGTCCATCTCTGTCAGGGGTTAAGTATGGGAAATATGTGGGAAAATCCTCTATCTATCATGGTAAGGAACTATAATGCTGATTCACATCCAATCTGTGGGCCTTTGGTTAGAGGAGGACCTGCTCTTTTAGCTAAAGAATACAATGTTGAGCATGAGGACAAGTATGTTGATGCATGTCATTTCTGCTACCTTATTCGCTTGGCTCTAATATACAGGTTCCCCCAATACCTTGCACCAAAGCAGGTTTATGGGTTGGAATAGCTCTTGGTAACTTCATATAACATTATACGAAATTTTCTTGGCTTTGTTATTATCAATGCAAAATAAAAGTGTCCGCTTTTAGCATTTTGAAATATCATGAGCCAGATCACGATTTTAAAAGCCGGGGCTAAAAGAAACATAGGAAAAATATGGCATAACATCACACTATAATAATTTTTGACAATAAAGATTTTTCTTACTATAATTTTAATTACTAACAGTAAGTAATAAATAAAATTATTATGGATACTTTAAAATTTTCAAGAACGGTCAGTTCAAAATTACAAAACAAGATTAATAAGTCGATAATTTTCAATTATCTTCGAGAAAATAGTCCTATCTCTAGGGCAAAGATGTCAAAAAACCTAAGGATTAGTGCCCCTGCAGTATCTAGAGTTATTGAGAAACTTATTATGGAAGGCTATGTTATTGAAACTAAAAAAATAAAAACTAAAAGTGGTAAAAGACCAACACTTCTTAAGATAAATAAAGATAAAGGATATGTAATAGGGATTGATTTAGGGAAAGAGAAAATAAAAGTTGCCTTGACCAACTTAAATAGCGAAATAATTGAAAAGCACCAAGGTTTTAAAATCTTAGATAATAGGGATATAGCAATAAAAATAAAAAGTGAAATAAAAAAGGTTCTAAACAAATACAACCAGAAAAAAATAAAAATAAAAAAAGTAAAAGCTATATGCATTGGAGTTCCAGCTGTTGTTGATATAGATACTGGAAAAATAATCAGCGCACCTCTTTATGAAAGCTGGAAAGATTTAAATTTAAAACAAATTCTTAGTAATGAATTCAATATACCCATATATATAGAAAACGATGTTAATCTATCTGCTTTAGGAGAAAAAAAATATGGAGAAGCGAAAAGATTTAAAAATATCATATTTGTAGAAATAAGTAATGGAATTGGGGCTGGAATAATTATTAATAATCAACTTATAAGGGGTTCTAACGGCTCTGCAGGAGAAATAGGATTTATAATAATTGATTCTGAAAACCTAGGATTTAAAATAAAAAATAAAGGTTTCTTAGAAGAATTTGCATCTGTAGAGGGCATTAAAAAGAAAGCAATAAGAGAAATTAAAGAAGGTAGAAAAACTACAATTAGCAATATAGTAAAAAATAATATTGAAAAGATAGGACCTTCTATAGTGTGTGAAGAAGCAATTAAGGGTGATGAACTTGCAAACAATATTATAACAGAGATGGTTAAATTTTTGTCTATTGGGATAATTAATTTAATTTTGATTCTAAATCCCCAGATTATAGTTTTAGGTGGGGATATATGTAATCTACCTGAGGTTAATAAATTATTCATGAAACCAATTGTAGAGAGGATTAAAAGCTCAATACCTTTTAAAACTCCTCAGATTAAACTATCTTCACTTGGTGAAGATGCTGGAATAATAGGTGCTTCTTATTTAGCAGTAGAATCTATAATAACTGCAAAATTTCCTTACAAAATTAAGCAAGAGGTATTAACTTAGGGAAAAAGAATATTCATTGACTAAAAAAGCAAGTGACGTGAATTTATATGAAATCAGCGAGAAAGAAATTTTAAATAATAATAAGATAAAAGTCTGTTTGGTAGAAAACAGAATAGATATTTACAATGGCATTGCAAGAGCAATGATAAAAAAAATTAAAGAGAATAATGAGAAAGAATTAATAACATCATTTATGCTTCCCGTGGGTCCCAGGGGTCAATATAATATGTTTGTTCATATCTGTAATACAGAAAAAATAAGTTGTAAAAATCTCATTACTATTAATATGGATGAATATTTAGACAATAATGATAATTTCATACCAGAAAATCATCCTTTAAGCTTTAGAGGTTTTATGAAAAAAAATTTATTTGACCCGCTAGATGATGACTTAAAAATAAAACCTGAGAATATATTCTTCCCTGATCCAAAAAATACTTCACAAATTGAAAAAGTAATTAATGATATAGGTGGGGTGGATATTTGTTTTGGTGGAGTTGGAATAAATGGACACATTGCTTTTAATGAACCTATGAATGAAAAACAAATAACAATTGATGAATATAAGAAATTAAAAACAAGAATTTTAGATGTTTCAAAGGAAACAATTATAGTAAATAGCTTAAAATATGGAGGTCATACAGAAATAATTCCTAAAAGGTGTATTACTATAGGGATGAAAGAAATTTTTATGTCTAAAGAATTAAAGTTCTATTTAGAACATGATTGGCAATCAGCTGTTTTAAGAAAAGCAATTTTTAAAAAGCCTACCCCATCTTTTCCAGTAACATTTCTAAAAGAGCATGAGAATAGTAGTATAACAGTATCAAAGAATGTTTTAAAAAATTACATATAAACAAGATTGGGTAAAATAATTAATATGAAGAGGAAAATAAGAAATTTTAATACATTTTTATTGTTAGCACATTTTGATAGTGATTTTTAAAAATAATAAAAGTTAAGATAGGGAGAATTGGGGTGTTATTTAAACTAGAAGTATTGGATGAAACATAAATCAAGATGATAAATAGAGGACTTCAAGAGATATATGTAGATGTAAAATGTATTTATTAAAAAAGTGTAGGAGATACTAATTAAGAAAGGAGGCTACATGGCAAAATAAAATGAGATTTGCTTAAGTATGATTTAACACCTGTAAAGCTATACACTAAACAAATCTCAGAAAAGATTTTATTAAAAATTGTTTTATAAGTAAAATTATTAAAAGGAGAGTGTAAAAGAAATGAAAAAGTCATTATTATGGTTGTTAATAATGCTGCTGACTGTATCTATGGTAGCAACTTTTTCACTTGCAGGTTGTAAGAAAGCAGAAGAAGAAGCAGCACCTGCTGAAGAAGAAGCAGAAGAAGAAGCAGCACATGCTGAAGAAGAAGCAGCAGAGGAAGCAGTTGAAGAGGAAGAAGTAGAATTAGGACCAGAAGTAGAATTAACCATGTTAAATTACCTTGATATTACTTCTCCAGAAGCTAAAGGTTGGGATACTGTTGTGGAAGCATTTAACGCTAAATATCCCAATATCACACTGACAGTTGAAAATAGTTTCGGCGATGCATACCATCAGAAACTTGCTGCACTGGCTGCTGCAGGAGATCTGCCTGACGTTATGTATCTGTGGCCAAGTGGACGAAGTATTGAAATTTATAGAAATGAGCTTACCGAAGATTTGTTTCCATTTCTGGGTGCAGATATAGACAAATATACTCCTGCTGCTGTTGCTCCCCAATATGATGGTAAACTTTATGAACTTCCTATAACAGCAGGAACTGCATGTCATGTGTTGTATGTTAATACCAAAATTCTAGACGATCTCGGCCTCAGCATGCCTGCTACATATGAGGAACTTGTTGCAATGGGACCTACCATAAGTGATGCTGGCCTTTATCCTATCTTGATGGCTAATAAAGCTGCCTGGGTTATGCAGTCATGCCTGTTCAGTGCTCTGGTAGGAAGAATAGCCGGCCAGGATTGGATAGATAAAGTAATTACAGGAGAAGCCTCTTTTACAGATCAAGAGTTTGTTGATTCTCTTGCACTTGTAGCAGATCTGTATGAAACTGGCCTGCTTCCACCTCAAAGCATCCAGTTAGAGTACGGAGATAGTCCGAACCTGTTTGCAACCGGCAGAAGTCCGTTTATGATTGATGGAGATTGGCGAGTAGGCGCACTAACCCCTCTCTTAACTGCAGAGGAACAGGCAGATATTGAACTTGCTGTATTTCCTGATATTACAGGACAAAAAGGTGAGTCCGGTTCCACCGCTGGCGTTGCATCAACCGGTTTTGGTATGAAAGCAGGTCTTACAGGAGATAAAGCTGATGCTGCATGGAAATGGATTTCCTTCTTTGCAGGGCCCGAGGCAGCAGAGATCAGATTTCTTGGAGAGGGAATGATACCTAATTATATTATTGATCTTTCAGCATATGAGGATGTTAAGCCACTTGTAGTAAAAAGAGCAGCTTTTTATGGTGAAGTCAGCACCAACACAGCTGTGCTCGATTCTGTAATTACTGGTGACCCAATCAATCTAATAAACGACGGTCTCCAGCAATTGGCATTAGGTGATATTACACCTGAAGAATTAGCTGCAGACATTGAAGCTGCTATGGAATTAATGCGATAAGGTTCGATAAGATGGTAAAGTAACTGGTGTAATGTAAATGTAATGGGCACTATGTAAGTAGTGCCCATTGATAAATATATTAGAATGATAGAATATAAAAAATGGGGAGATTTAAAAGAGTATCAATATATATGATTTTTATTTTGCCGGCATTGGCTGTTTATCTGCTAATAGTCGCATATCCGATAATATCATCTTTTCGCTTGAGTTTTACAGATTTTAATATTTATAAAAACCTGGCTATATGGACAGGGTTGGCAAACTATATAAAAATATTCAAAGACCCGATTTTTTGGCTCTCAATGAGAAATAATTTTATTGTTATCTTCGTATCTATTTTTGGTCAGATACCACTCGGGCTTGGACTGGCATACCTTCTATATAGAAAGCTTGTAAAACATTCAGGTTTTTTTCAGGCTATGGTTTTTCTCCCAACTGTTATTTCCACTATCATTATAGGAATTCTCTGGTCAAAAATATTTTCTCCAATTGGAATTTACCCAAGGATTATTCAGGCTATTACTAACAATCCTGATTATACGATGACTATAATGAACAGCAAACAACTGGCGATGATTCCCATTGGGTTTGTTCTTCTCTGGGTGTATACAGGAACTTACGTGATTATTTTTTTGGCTAACCTGCAGAATATTGATCCGAATATCATTGAAGCTGCTCAAATAGACGGAGCAGCAGATGGCCAAATTTTTATAAAAATTATTGTACCTCAACTTTATGGCGTAATAGTATTAACCTCGATTTTAGCCATATCGGGCAGTTTAAAGAGTTTTGATTTACTTTTTGCTATGACTGGTGGCGGACCTGCCCATTATACAAGTTTGTTAGCACTTTATATGTATGAAAAAGCTTTTATACTTTATGATTATGGTGTAGGAGCTGCTGTTTCTACGATTATGGTTATCTTATCAATTATCTTGGTGATCCTGGTACGATTTGTAAGAAGAAAAGTTGAAGCTATGGGGGTGTAGACTATGTCTAATGTTACTTTAAATACAAGAAAAGAACGGAATATTTTTAACAAGTTGTTAGTTTATATCGTTTTCATAATATTTGCGATACTTACCCTTTTCCCTTTAATCTGGCTTTTTTATTCTTCATTTAAACCACAGCTTGAAATTATCAGGAATGCTCTTGCTTTGCCGAGAGACTGGATATTTAGCAATTATACCGAAGCAGTAAGAGTTGGAAAATTAAATATATATGCGTTAAACAGTATAATTTATACATTTGTTTCTACAGGGTTGGTTATTATTTTTTCTATGATGGCCTCTTTTGCATTTGCTAAAATAAAAAATAGAGCAACTCCATTTTTATATAATACGTTTTTGATAGGTTTGCTTATTACCATACAGGCTATTTTAATTCCACTTTTTATTTCTATGACACGGATTGGACTTAGAGATACCCGCCTTGGGATAATACTTATTTATGTAGCCGTCAGTCTTCCTATGGCGATTTTTTTAGGGACAGAATATGTAAAAGCAATACCGGATTCTTTGATTGAATCAGCACAGATTGACGGCGCTTCTTATTTTAGAATTTTTTTTAGTATCATTATGCCTATGTGTAAACCGGTTATGGTAACCATTCTTATTTTTACTGCTCTTGGCTGCTGGAACGAATTTATGCTTGCTCTTGTCTTTACCAGTTCTGACGCGTCAAGAAGCCTTCCTGTAGGTATTTATTCCTTCGCAGGTCCTCTTGCAACGGAGTATGGGATGCAGTTTGCGGCTCTGGTTATAGGAATGGCACCAATGATTGCACTATATGCAATATTTCATAAGCAGATAACCCGTGGATTTGTAGCTGGAGGGGCATTAAAGGGATAGTTTTTTCTGTTAATCATAATAAAAGTTAATATAAATAATATTTTAAAGTAAACCAGTAGTGTTAATAATTGATAAATATTTTTATAATTTAGAGGCAAAGATAAAGGTAAGTTGAATATGGATAAAATAATTTTAAAAAAACTACTATCCGGTATGACTCTTGAAGAAAAAATAGGGCAGATGTTTCAGGTAGGTTTTGCTGGTACAGAAGCTACTTCTGATATAAAAAAGATGATAGAAAATTATCATGTGGGAGGGATAATATATTTTAAGCGCAATATTAAATCACTGCAACAAGTGTCCGATCTTTCTAATGAGTTGCAGATATTATCAGCAAGAAAAAGATCAGGTTTACCACTGTTGATATCTACTGACCAGGAAGGTGGAATGGTCAACAGGCTTGCGGGAGGAACTCATTTCCCCGGGAATATGGTATTAGGCGCAACCAGGGAAAGCAGCCTGGCTGAAAAAGCTGGCCGGATAACTGCAGGGCAATTAAGAGCTGTAGGAATTAATATGGATCTTGCTCCTGTTTTAGATGTCAGTAATAATCCATTAAATCTGGTCATAGGAACCCGGTCTTTTGGTGGAGACCCTCTTTTAGTGGCTGATTTAGGTGTAGCTTTTATTAAAGGGATGCAAGCAGAGGGGATTATTGCCTGTGCCAAACATTTTCCCGGACATGGAGATACAACTGTTAATTCACATTTAGATCTTCCTGTTATTGAATGCCAAAAGGAACGCCTGGAAAAGGTAGAAATTTACCCTTTTAAGCAAGCGATAAAGGCAGGTGTTGATAGCATTATGACTGCTCATATTTGTATGCCGGCTATAGAATCCAGAAAGGGAATACCTGCTACTTTATCATATAATATTTTAACTAACTTATTAAGAGGGAAACTAGGGTATAAAGGTGTAGTTATCACTGATTGTATGGAGATGAAAGCTATTGCTGATAGTTTTGGCACAGTAGAAGGATCGGTTATGGCCATTGAAGCAGGTACTGATATAGTTTTGGTATCTCATAGTTTAGATAAACAAAAAGCAGCTATAGAAGAAGTAGCCGGGGCAGTAAAGGAAGGAAGGATCATTGAAGAGCGAATTAACCAGTCTGTACTTAGAATACTTGGACTAAAAGAAAGAAGAATTGGCCTGGAGAGCCCGCCGATTTCTGATTATAGAAAGATAAATAAAAAAGCAGAAGAAGTTGCTTACCAGATCTCCAGAGCAGGAGTGACATTAGTTAAAGATGAAGATAATTTAATTCCTGTTAGTGGATCTAATGATAAAAAAATATTAGTTGTAGATTTTCCTTTGAAAAGATTATCTATGGCAGAAGATGATATAGAAGATAATAGTTTATTGGTTAGTTTTTTAATAAAGGAAGGAATAAAAGTTGAGCAACACACTTTTCTTGAGAGTGACATGGAGATATCTTTGTCGGAAGGAACTGATCTGGTTATTGTTTGTACTTTTGGTGCTATTCATAATACTGGTCAGGTTAAAATAATTAAAAAACTACTGGCGGACAGTATACCATTTATTGTCCTGTCCAGTAACCCTTATGATCTCCAGCTTTTTCCTGAAGTACCTACTTTTTTAACTATTTATGATTATAGTCCTTTTAATTTAAAAGTAGCCAGTGAAATAATAGCTGGTAAGTATAAAGCTAAAGGGACTCTGCCTGTGACTTTAAAAATTTAAAATATTTAACTATAAATTGGTTTTTATGATTTCCGGGGGGATGCTAATTGATAGAATGTAAATTTGTAGTGGAATCACTACCGTTTTTAATTACTAAGTAAGATTTATTTCAAGGGAGGTTTTCTTTGAAAATATTAGCAATTGGTGCTCACCCTGATGATCTTGAGTTATTATGTGGTGGTACTTTAGCTCTATATAGCAAAATGGGGCATGAAGTATTTATGTGTCATGTTTGTGATGGCAACAAAGGTAGTTTAGTTTATTCCTCTAAAGAGTTAGTAAAAATACGTAGGAATGAGGCAATTGAGTCAGCTAAACTAATTGGGGCTAAATCCATATGGGGTGGAATGTCAGATGGTGAGGTAGTACTGGATTTAAGTTCAAGAGAAAAAATAATTGATGTAATAAGACAAGCAAATCCTGACCTCATAATAACCCATTCACCAAATGATTATCATGCTGATCATATTAATGTAAGCAGGCTTGTATTTGAAGCTACTTATCTAGCAAGTCTTAAATTATGGAAAACTAGTTATCCTGGTTCAGATAAAATACCTATTTTGTATTACATGGATACCCTTGCTGGGGTTAACTTTATTCCTATTGAGTATGTTGATATATCAAAAACAATAGATATTAAAGTTAAAATGATGTTAAAGATGAAGTCACAACTAGGGTGGTTAAAAAAAATGCACGATACTGATGCGGAGGATTTTATAAAGACTGTAGCAAGATTTAGAGGTTTTCAAGCAGGGGTTTTATATGCTGAAGCATTTATACAACAAAAGATGTATCCTAAGGGACTCACAAGAAGAATACTACCTTAGCTATTTATAAATAAAAAGTAGATTTGTAGTTTAAAATGAAGCCAAATTTAAAATATATATAAGAGGGTTATAGAAATTATCAAGTTGTAATAAATAAGGAGAGATTAGTGGAGTGTATTTTAGGTGTTGATGGTGGGGCAACAAAGACAACTGTTCAGATTGCAGATTCTACTGGTAAGTTAATAACTGAAAATGAATCTGGACCAAGCAATTATAAAAGTGTTGGAATAGAAAATGCAAAAATAAATATTAATAATTCTATACTGGGTGCGATAAGAAATCTTAGAATTTCTGACAAGATTATTTTTAAAAGTGCTTGTTTTGGATTAGCAGGATATGATACTGATGAAGATGAAAATATTTATCATAAAATAATATTTAATAATAAAATTAAAAAATATTTAATCCCTGCAAAAACAATAATATGTAATGATACAAGAATTGGTCTTGCTGCAGGAAGTAGTAGTAAAAATGGAATAATGATTATTTGTGGAACTGGCTCTAATTGTTATGGTATAAACGAAAAGGGAGAAGAAGCAAATGCAAATGGCTGGGATTATATTTTAGGGGACGAAGCAAGTGGATATGAAGTAAGTTTAAAAGCTCTAAGAGCTTTAATGAGAGCATATGATGGAAGAGGAGAAAAAACTCTTTTATCTGAAACAATATTAGAAGATTTAAATATTAAAGATATATCAGAATTGATAAGGTGGGCTTATAGTGGGTCTTTTTCAAAAGAAAAAATTGCTACAGTTGCTGAAACTGTATGTAGAACAGCAGAAATGGGAGATAAGATAAGTATAAAAATATTAGAAGAAGAAGCTGAGGAAGCTGTAATTTCAGTGGGCGCTGTAGCAAATAAACTTAATTTGACAAATAAAGAGTTTGACCTTGTTCTTGGTGGAAGTGTTTTTATGTGTGAAAAATATTTTAAGGCTATTTTAATAAAAAAACTAAAAGATAAATTTGAAAAAATCAATTTTAAGCCACTTACAAAAAAACCAGTTAGTGGAGCAATAAGACTTGCAATAAAAAATTTATAATTAATTCAGGTATAAGAAAAATATATTAAAATTTACTACATTAATAATAGAAAGAAGCCAATAGTTTTAGTGGAATCAATTATTAACCTATTTATAAAATAACTCATTTTTTTCATCGATTATTCCGCCACCTATTAAGATTTCATCTTCATAAAATACTACTGATTGACCGGGAGTTATAGCCCATTTGGGTTTATCAAAAATTACTTTTACTCTGTCTTCACTAATTGGAATAACTAAAGCAGGTTTTAACTCATCTCTATATCTGATTTTGGCTTTTACTTTCATTTCAGATTCTAATTTATCCAAATAAATAAAGTTTACATCAGATGCCGTTAACTCCTTTCCCATAACTTGTTTTGAAGTTCCTACAACTAATTTGTTAGTATCTGGAATTATTTTTTTTATATAAAGTGGTTTCTTATAAGATATACCAAGTCCCTTTCTCTGACCAATTGTATAAAATGGAACACCTTTATGTTTTCCTAATACATTGTTATCTGAATCAACAATTAGACCACTCTGAATTTTTATATTTAGATTCTCTTCAATAAAATCAGCATAATTACCATCAGGAATAAAGCAAATATCCTGGCTTTCAGTTTTTCTTGCTACTCCTAAATCATTGTTTTTTGCTATTTCTATTATCTCACTTTTATTATAATCTCCTAAAGGACATATTATTTTTGATAGTTGCTGCTGGGTTATTGTCCAAAAAACATAGGATTGATCTTTATTCTTATCTTTAGCTCTTTTAATAATGAATTTTTTAGAGTTTGAATCTTTTTTAATTCTTAGATAATGACCAGTAGCAATTTTTGAAGCACCTATTTTTTTTGCAATATTTATTAAAGCTCTAAATTTTATATATTGATTACACATAATACAAGGATTTGGAGTCTTACCTAATAAATATTGATTAATGAAATAATCAACAACATTCTGTTTAAAAATATCTCGGAAATCTAATGTGAAATGTGGTAATTTTAACTTTCTACAAACATCCCTTGCATCCCATAATCCGAAAATAGAACAACAGGATTTGGAATAATATTTATTATGTTCATTTAAAGGTAGATCCCAAAGTCTCATTGTTGAACCAATAACTTCATATCCCTGTTTTGAAAGAAGCAGTGCAGTAACTGAGCTGTCTACTCCTCCGCTCATAGCAATTAAAACTTTTTTATTATTTTTTGGAAATATATTTTTTATTTCATTTCTTGAAATGTAATCTCCAACTGCTCTATGAAAAGCCTCTACT
>Ga0209121_10004969_pt1 | contig 12233 bp, 9 predicted proteins | sample Cruoilmetagenom3_FD_187292 | JGI IMG/M metagenome (GOLD analysis project Ga0209121, IMG submission 187292) | Oil polluted marine microbial communities from Coal Oil Point, Santa Barbara, California, USA - Sample 3 (SPAdes) (version 2) | ecosystem: Environmental > Aquatic > Marine > Oil seeps ... | reverse complement strand
ATAAAACCTAATGAAATACCAAAAACCTTCATTGTTTATTTAATTACTACTTCTCTCTCCTCACTTCTTCCGAAAATTTCGGGGGTATACATTTCTTCTACTTTAGCGGGGGGAAGATGATAAATCCCGGGAGTGGTTACTCTTACTAAATAAGTATGAGTATAAATCCCCGGGGAAAGATAATCGGCAAAAAGAAGAATCTTTTCGTTGGACATCTCTATATGCTTAAATCCCTGCCACCAAAACTCTCTTTTTCTTTTTTGTATCTCTTTAAATAATTCCTTACTTTCCGTTTCAAAAGCAGGATTAATAGGAACAAAGCCTGCAGGTAAAGGATCGTCCACCACTACAAAATACCTTGGTTGAGGAATAACCACCTTTAAAGTAACTGCTACTACATCTCCTAATCGGAAAGAATCTTCTATTATCTCTCCCTTAAGAGTCTTAAAACTCTTAAAGATTGCAATTCCTTCATCACGAGGTTCTAATTTTTTAATGGGGGCGTAACTCATTCTTACTTCATAATACATTCGACCCTTTCCATCTTTGTGAATTTCTAACGGCAATTTTTCTCCTTTTTCTAAAGAACCTATATCTACTTGCGTTTCACTAATTTTCTTTGTTCTCCCCTCAAAAATATCTTTTAGAATAGTTTTTCCGGCAAGCTGGACATTTACCGTAAACCCTGGTTCTTCCTTTTCGTAATGATGAAAATAATCAGCTAAAGCATAGAAAAGATAAGCATTATCCTGAGTAGACATCCAGCGACTCTTGTGCTCTTTCATTAGCCATTTAATAATCTGAGGGGTTTTCGACGGCTCTTTCCCTATTTCCATAAGAGTCTGGAGGATTATAGCCGTAGTGCGCAAATTACTGTGAAAAACCCAGGGTATTTTCTCTTTTTCCTCAAAATATGCACTGGTAGGAGAAATCTTTATCTTGTTCATTAAATCCCTTATTATCTCTTCCTCCATTTCTTTATCTCCACCCCCCAGATGAATAGCTTTAACCAGGAAAGCACGGGCAAATAAAGGTATTTCCTCTCTTTTCTTGTATAGATATTCTATATAAGCCGGTTCAGGTTTCCCTAAAAGAGAAAGAACATAAAGAGCAAAGGCTTCAGAGCTTCTCCATGAATAAGAGTTATAAGGATATTTCTTTTTCTCTAATTTTCCGTGAAGAAGATTCCTTAGATAATCTGCTCCTTTCTCCATAATCCTTGAGGGAACATCGTAACCAGCTTCCTGTGCTTTCTTTAAGATAAAAAGAGTATAGCAAGTAAGGTAAGGAGAATCATAAGACGAATCTTGCCAATAAGAAAATCCTCCGTTAGCTTTCTGATAAAGAGGAATATCATTTAAAGTCTCTTCAACTATTTCTTGAGGATTTTCCCCTTTCGGAAATGAATAATTAAAAACTTCTATTACATCTTTGAAGAGAATTAACGGAAATATGCGGGAAAGACGTTGTTCCAAACAATGATAGGGATAATTAAAAAGAGAAGTAAAAGGGGTTTTTAAAGAGGATAAGATTGTTGAGGAAATGGCTACTTTTACTTCCCCTGTGTCAGGATAAATATCCTCAGAGATTGAAATTTCTCGATAAACATCTTTCAAACTACTCTCAAAAAGAGCTACACTTTCTGTTTGCTTGGGAAATATTATCGGAAGGGCAAGGATAAGGCCGTCACTATATTCTCCCATTATAGCTTTAAAGAAAAATTTAGCTTTCCCCATCTCTTTAGCTTCAAATAAAAATTTAATTTCCCTGCCTTCTCCAGATTTTAAGAAAACTGTACGCGTTTTTTCTCCTTTAAGAATAATTCCTTCTGCTTTTCCCAATACTTGAACCTCCCCTTCTTTTCCCGTATAGTTATATACTACTACCCCTGCTTCAAAAGAATCTCCCATGCGGGCAAATCGCGGTAAAGTGCTTTTTAATAGCAGAGGTTTTCTAACTATTAATTTTCCCTCCCCTGAACCAAAAGATGAATCTTTAGTAAGAGCGGTAACCATTACCTTGAAAGTGGTAAGATTATCGGGAAGCTCAAAACTTACTTCATCTCCTTGAGGCCCAATTTCTACTGAAGGATTCCAGTAAGCAGTAGGAATAAGATTTTCTCTTAAAGCTATCCCGGCAAACTTTTCCATCCCTCCGCCACCTCCGGGGCTTCTTCCTTTAATTCCCATCTCTGTTTCTTCAATTACATAAGAGCGATTCTCTGAAGTTTTAACTGATAGTGGCCGATGGCGATAAAAAGTAGTAAAGGCATCAGGAGTTTTATATCCTATAAGATTCAATACTCCCATATCGACTACAGCTACAGAAACTTCAGAAGAAACTCCCTCACCAAAATTATTTTTTACCTTAATGGCTATTCTTACTTTATCTTCAGGGGAATATTCCTTCTTATCGGGAATAACCTCTACTTGAAGCCGCTTTTCTACAGGGTCTACAGAAAGTTCAATATAGCCTATTTTAAATGAAGGTTTTTCTGAATCTTCTTCTGGGATATCTCCTTCAGACATCCTCCCTTTAAGAAGAATAACTGAAACAAAAACATTGGGAATGTAATCCTTAAGGATGGAAATCTCCAGAGTATCCGCTGTTCCTTTTAGCTCTTCTATCCAACTATCTATAATTCCCTCTCTCTCAATAGTTATTAAAGCTTTTGCCCTTTCGTAAGGTGATTTAACTAATACTTTAGCTACATCTCCGGGATGATAATTATCAGCATCAGCTACCAATTCAATCCTATCGTCGTCTCTTTTTTCCCAGGAAACTCGTCCTTTCCCACTTACATAAAAATAACCCCCACTAAGAATTTTATTTCCCAGGGAATCATCTCCTGTTACTTTTAGAAGGTAAAGTCCGGCACTTTCAGGAGAAAAAGAACAGAAAATGGGCTTCTCCCCAGAAATTATCTGGTAAGAAGCTTTTTCCTTATCCTCTTTTTTACTAATCCATTTCCATCGTCCTCCAGGCATAGTTTCTTTCTTATAAGACCACTCCCTCTTTAATACTCTAATCTGTAATTTTTTTCCGGGAATAGCTTTCCCCTCGGGCTCTACGGTAATAATCTCAATCTTAACTTCTTCACCCTTTTGAGCAAAAGTAGTGGAGGGTTTTATCCCTATATAATACTCTCCCCGATGAACTATTGCCGTAGTACGAGCGGCAATACTTTGACGGGTAAGATCAGTAACTTCTGCCTCTAAAAGGAGTTTAGCTGAACCTTTGAAGTCTACTTCTTTAAGATCTTCTTGTAGATGAATTCTCCCTGAAGAATCCAGCTTTCCTTCGTCAAAAGTTATAAGCTGACTTTTATCATCCTTTTCCCACCATCCTGGACCAAAAAAATACCCTTTATAACCTGGAGGAGAAAAATATGCAGGACTTAATCTTAGTTTCCAGGAAACTTTCTCTTCACTCATCACCGCCCCGAAAAGATAGCTCCCCTCAATAGTTGCTTCGTAAGAATCTCCAAATATATAGCTCTCCCTATCAGTATGCACACTTACCTCAAAATTAGCCGGGCGAAAATCCTCTACCCTGAAAGACCCTCTGAAATTACTTTCTGGATGTTTATTTCTCTTTTTCTCATTTTCAAAAGGGGAGGCCTGAATTCTGTAATATCCCGAAGGAGCATCCTTACTTACAGTAAAAGAAAGAGAGAAAGAACCATAAGAAGAAAGATTTACTTTCTTTTTGAGAATCTCTTCATCCCGGGAATTTTTTATAAAAATCCAGAATTCTTTTACTTTGGAAATTTCCCAGTTTCCTTCCTCTTTTTCTCTTACTATTCCTTTTAAGTGAACTTCCTCTCCGGGCCTATAAAGACCTCTCTCGGTAAAAAGATAACCGCTAAATTTTTGAGGAAGAGGACTCCAATCATAAGAAATACCAAATTGATAAGGAAAAATTCCTGTTCCCTGATCAGAATTAATAAAAGCAGTATCCTCTCCCCTGGTAACAAAAACCCACTGACGGGGTTTTCCCCCTTCTTTTTCAGCTTTTATCCCCAGAGCCTTCCATCCGGGTGTAGATGCTAATCCTCGTGAATCAGTCCTTCCTTTCCAGGAAATCTTATTAAAATCATCCCTTATTTCTACCAGAGCTCCCTCTACAGGAGCAGCGGTTTTAAGCTCGGTTACCCAGATAAGATTATTTTCAGAAGAAAATTTAGCCGTAATCCCCATTTCCGTAACTTGAATTAAAGTTCTCTTATATCTTTGATATTCCTCTACTTCAGGTATAAAAAGTTCTACAAAAACAGTGCCGTATTTCTTTTGGCCTAAAATATCCTTAATTTTTATAGAATCTACTATCTCCTGGTTACGAGGTCCTTTTATCCCCCATTCTTTACTTATATTAAGGAAATTTTTTAGACCTTCAATTTCTTTACTTGACCAGAAAATTCCTTTTTTCAAAAGAAGAGGAATAACCTCATCTACTTTCAATGACTTAGCTCGCAAGTTTACTTTATTTATATTCATAAAAGTAACCGGATACATAAGATTTCCATAAGCTTCAAGAACTGCCCATCCCGTAGAGATGAAAACCCGGGGAGAATAAGGACCGGTGGTAAAAGTAAATTCTTTCTTTTCATCAAGAGAATTTCCAAATTTATCTTTAAGCTCGGGAGAAAGATTAACCGTATAAAGAGTATCAGGCTTAAGATTCAAATATAAGTAAATGCGAGAGGTAGAATAATCTGACCTATAAAAGTATTCGGGTATTTCTACCTGCGGCTGAAAAGAGATTTTCGTAGCTATTTCCCTGTAGGAAACAGGATTACTAAAATTAAGGACTATAGATTCGGAGGGACTGGCAAGATGGGACTTCTTCAAACCCACGAATCTAAAAAGTCCATAGGTAAAAAAACCAAATTTATAATTTTTAGACATTCCCAAAGAGCCTTCTACTCCGCGAAGTCCTTCAAGAATATTCACCTCGTAAAAATAGCCAGGCTTAAGTTTTCCCTCAGGAGTTAAAAGAAGAATCTCTCCTTCCTGAGCCCCATAGTTTTGCTCTTTTATCTCTCCATCAGTTAAATATCTCAAGTGAAAGGGAAGGAAGGTTTTTCTTCCTTCAGGACCTCTTCCGCTAAGTTCTAAAAAATTCCTCGCTTCTTCAATGGCTATTTTCTGATTAAACTGAAGAACTATTACTTCATTTAAGCTAATCCATTTTGCTTTGTCTTTAGGCCAGTAATAAATGAGTTTTGGCCGGGGAGTTTCTAATGACCAGGTAAAATCCTCTTTTAAAATTTCCCCGGAAATTGAGGAGACACCCATGGGCACAGTAAGAGTAAATTTGGTCCCAAAAGGTAACCTCCCTTTTTCGGGAAGGAAAACTAAAGTGCGTGTTCCCATCCAGCGATACTTTCCAGAAATTTTGGGTTTAATAAGAAGAGGGCCTGTTCCTTCTCCTTCGGGAAGTTTTTGAAGAGGAACCATAGGTTGGTTAAAATTAACAATAATAGCGGAGGTCTCTCCGATATTCTCTGTGGGACCTTGAGGTGTAGCTGAAAGAATCTTAACTTCCTCAGCAAGAGCAGAAGAAAATCCCCATTTCGCAAAAATAAGAGAAATTAATAATCCTATCAGATATATTATTTTTTGTTTTTTGAACATCTTTTGTTCTCCTTTCTACAATTTTTTCTTTTAATCTCCCCTATGTTTTTAAGAATCTATCCTGAACAATCTCAAACATTTACCAATTTTGGCTCGTTTTGAATAATAATTTTAGGATCTGGATTTTTAGGAGGAATAGGCAACTTTTTTTCTTCTAATAATTTAATATGCTCTTTCATACCCCATTTTGCCTTATACAAACAATCTTCGACAGAATACCCAATTCCAGTAAATCCCTCCAAATCAGGAGAATAAAATCCGAAATAATCTGGTTCTTTGGTAGCTTCAATTACCAAAGAATATTCTAATTCTATCATTTTTTACCTTCCTTTAATACTGTCGTTTCTTTATTCCTGATACTTTCAGGATAGCCTGACAAGTACCTGTAGGGACTTCTTTTGAACTATGATAATCAACTCGTATTAGTTTATTCCATCCAGGTTTTCCATAATATCTTATAGAACCCTTTTCTTTTACAATTTTAAATCCATTTTTTTCTAATAACCTTACCAATTCACTAAATTTCATCTTCCTTAGCTTTTACTTCTTTACCCAAAGAAGCTGATTGGTAAATCGCCTGAGTAAGAATAGTTACTTTTAAAGCATCTTCAGGAGGAGAAATGACCTCTTTATCTTCAAGGATAGCTCTAATAAAATTAGTGTCAGGATCTGAAGCTGAAGGAAGATTCTGGGGCTTAAGAATAGCTCCTTCTTTATTTTGAATATAAACTTTATTATCCCGAAGAAATAAATTACCCTGAGAACCCCAGATAGAAAGCTCCCAATGATGATGGTCATCTCCGATAACAGAAATACTTCCTAAAACACTATTATTAAATCTTATAGAAATAGCTGAGTTTATATCTACTTTCTCTCCTTTATTTTCTAAAAGACTATACACCTTTTCAGGAACTAAATTACTTAACCAGAGGAGAATGTCTAAAAGATGAGAACCTGAATCCATCAACATCCCTCCACCGCTAAGCTCGGGGTCTAATCGCCATAATCTATTCGTTCTTTTCAATCCCTCACGCCAATCTTGAGTTATTAAGGCTGAAATAAATTGAATATCACCTATCTTTTTTTCTTCCATAATCTTCCTGGCATATTTATAAACTGGTTCATACCGAAGCTGATAAGAAACTAAAACTACTCTTTTTTTATTTTTAGCTTCTTCAATTATCTCTTTAGCTTCATCTGTCTTTGTAACCATAGGTTTTTCCACCAGGACATGAAGGTTCTTCTCTAACGCCTGCATAACTTGAGGAAAATGTAAAGTATGAGGAGTAAAAATAGCTACCGCATCTAAATTAACTTTAGAAAGCATCCTTTCGTAGTCATTAAAAACAAGTATTTTTTGTTCTCTATGAGAAAATATTTTCTCTTGTACTCTTTTAATTTTATCCTGTTTTACATCTACCAGAGCAACTAAATCTACTTCGGGAATATTCAAGAATCTATTTATATGTCCATAACTTATACTTCCACATCCCACTACTCCCAATCGAACTTTTTTCTCTTGAGAATTTTTTTCCATTTTCTCTCCTCTTTCTTGAAATATGGTAATGTCAAAAGTAATTTTTTCTTTTTGTAATTAGTAGTCGCAGGCTTTAGCCTGCGTTTAGAAGCCTCAGCCTGCCAACAGACGCAATAGCTTTTCTTTCTTTACGCAACTTAAAAGTTACGGCTACCTAAAAATGTGAATCTGTGATTTCAAGATTAATCTTTCTGTTCCTCACATAGATCATTGTTAACCCAAATCTTACGGATTCAAAGGTGTTCTAAAAATTTAATAAGATAAGTTCCGTGTAAAAAATATCTGACAAAATTTCCAATTTCATTTTTTTGAAAATAATGTTAAATCTCTTTCTAATTTAATCTTCTCATACTCGACTTTCTTAATTGGCTGAGAGATATAAAAGTATCCTTTAAGTTCATCCCAGTCTTTATCCTTTATGGTCTTTATTTTATTCAAATAAAAACTCACCCAAACATTTCCAATTTTAGAATTTGCTCTCTCTTTAGATAATTTATCATTTGTAATATTTACATATCTTTCATCAATCTCTATCCCAATAAATTTTCTTCCCAATTTTTTTGCGGCAATGACAGTTGTTCCAGTTCCAACAAAAGGATCTAATACAATGTCGTTTTCATCTGTACTCATTAGAATTATCCTTTCTAATAGATGTATTGGCAATTGACACGGATGTTCATCTCTATATTTATTGTGTTTAATCCGATGAATATCAGTCCACACATCAGATACCAATGGCCCAAATGGATGCAACCCAGCTTTTTTTCCCCCATAATCTTTTAGAAGATAGCCACATTTTCTACATCGCTTATGTGGATAACGAATTTCATAAAACCTATTTTTTTTTAGGTCTTTTGCATAATATAAGATACCATAGTGAGATGGTTGTAAGCTTTTCCCCATGGGTGCAGTTGGTGCATCCCATGCAATCCAATGTTTAAAATAGGCGGTTTCGTTCAAAAAACTTGCATAATATGTTAACCATTTCGGGATATTATGGACAAATATAGAACCAGCAGGCTTTGTAATTCTAACCATTTCGTAAATCCACTGTTTACACCAATCTAAATATTCATTAAATCCTTTATTATCTCTATAACCATTATACCTCTTCTTTAAATTAAAAGGAGGATCAGCGAAGGTCATATCTATACTCTCGTCCGGGATACTCCGCATAACTTTTAAACAATCTCCCTGAATTACACTATTGATATATTTATCAATCATTTACCAAAAACCTCCTTTAGTAATTGCTTAAATCGTTCTAATTCTTCTTGATGGAATGTAAAAACATCTTCATAGGCACCAACCATTCTTTTAAGATCATTTTTTCTTACATACCAACCAATACCATCAACGAATCCTAAAAAGTGAGCCTTGGGATAATGTTCTTTGATTAAGGAATCTATTGAAATTTCTGTTTTTGACTTGTCTCCCTGACCTGAAGAGGTTGTAACTAAATATGAACACTCAATAATTATTTTGGGGTTTCTTTTGTCAGGAATAATAAAGTCCATTGTTCGTTTTGTATCAGGAGCATTGCTTATCAATTCGCTTAGGTCCCCCTTCTCAAACCCAATCCCAATCTCATCCAGTATATTTTCGATAACTATTTCAGGATTATTCTCTTTCTTGCCCGAATAAGAACCCTTCTCCTTATATCGAATTAAAGTATCAATCAACGCATCTATTTCAAAATTTAGCTTTGAAATGCTTAATTTCTTAAGTTCGAAGAGCGGCAGAGCTTTAGAAAAAATGGGAATTGTAGAACCTTCAAAAAAGATATTTATTACACCTTTTCTAAAAAACTCGCTTTCTCGTATCTTCCTCTGAATTTTATTATCTGACCACTCCTTAATATTCTCTCTGTCGGCTATTTCTGCTTCTGTTATCCATTTTTCTTTATAGATAAGAGCATTTAATTCAAGGTCATCAACTATTCGCATAAAGGTTATAAGCCTTTTCAGGCTCTCATTTGAAAAACCTGTTAATGCGAGTAATGCCCTTAATCCATTTTCTTTTTTATAGATTAAGTTTTCAAACAATTCTTTTTTTAAACCTTCATTTTGGACCTGGTTCTTTAATACAAGCAAAGTTTCCTTGATTGAATTAACATATCCTTCGTATACTTCCTCAAACTCTTGGTTATAGAAATAAAATGTATTTTTTGAGATTACGGTATTGAACTTATCTTCAACTGATGGATAGTGCATTTTAGTTATATTTTCCTTTACTTCTCTACCTTACGACCAAGGACATCCTGGGACAGGACATCTCCAATAGGTTCCAGGTGGCACTGCAGGATGATAGTCATTGTCCGGTGGAGCATACTTATGCCACCATTCACACTCAAGGTAATACGCCTGCATGGGAGAAGTTGTATGTTCAAACCAAAAATATTTATAGCCTAACCCCTCTTTTGCAGAATTTTTGATCCGTAAGGCTAAATCAGTATTTGAACGACCTACATAATGAGCCACTTTGCCATCACGCGATAGAATATAAGCTCCCGGTGAAGTTCTTGTAACATAAGAATCAACTCGGGAAAGAGGATGCGGTCCTTTCATAATTACTCCTTTTTTAATATTCTGGCGGCTATTTTCATTTTTTTTCTGTTTCTTTAGAAACAAAGTGCTCTCCATGACGATATCCTTCTTTTGATATGAATCGAAATCCATCTGTCTTTGTAACAAGTGCAATATGAACTTCTCCACCGACAGTCGGCATTCCATAGCTAAATTGTTGAGACTTTATCATAATATTGACGAAAAAATCTACACATTCAATAGCATTCTGTTCAGAGAGATCACCCCAGTTCGCATTGAAACCATCAAGATCCCATTTATCACTAAACATATCTAACTCTTGTATCTCTTCCATAGTGAGCTCTGGAATTTGTACAGAAACTTTCTCTTGCTTTAAAAAGTTATTTATTTTGTCTCGATATTTCCTAAGAAGTTCTATATGGCGACGCTTGGTCTTTAACTTGTTCGACCAATCAGTACCAAATACAATTCGTTGGATCTCTTTCATTTGACCACCAAAGACTATACCAAATTTTCCTCGATTCAGTGTTTCCCCTATCTCCCTACGTGGCAACTTTATCCGCATAATTTTAGGAATTGGTCTTCGTTTATCATATCCGCCTAAGATAAATTCCAGCTCGGGTCTCTTTTTTTCATCTGGATATTCACTCTCAAGGTATTGAGAAAAATGAGTAAGAATTTTCTCGCCTATCCCTTTTACAGTATAGTTCTTGGGCTTGGGTTTCTCTCGACAAGTGGGTTCTCTACTCTTGAATTCCCCGAGTAAGCTCTTTACGGTACGATCCCCGATGGATGAAATACCTGCAGTCATAATTCCCATCGGTAATGGGGACAGAGAAAACAGTTTGCTCACATGAGTCATATGTGAATAAGGGATATCTCGTCTCTTATTCCAAACGTCAGAGAATCCCTTAATCATTGGCTTGCCATTTTTGTTCTTCTTCAATTTGAGGTCTCTATCAAAAAATTCAAGCAAATCAAAAGGATCTAATAAAGGTTTTGTGCTGGTCCCTAAACTGTCACAGCCAAGAACTAATGCATTCTTTGTTGCCAATGCAACTAAATTTGTCATGATCCCCCTTTCAAAAAATTAGTACAAAAATTTATCCTGCATTGTTTTCTTTATATCTTTATATTCTTAATTCCTTTTTTGAAAAAATAATATATATTCATCTTTCATCGTGTTTCTCATACCCTTTATGGGTTTTAAAATACTTTTAACTAATCTTAGATTATGCCTTTTGCAGGACTCTATAATCTCGTTTTCTAGCCTAATGCCGCCAGTTTGATTGGTATTTGAACCTATAATCATCACAAAATATTTATCTTTTTTTAGTACCCTTGACACTTCCGAACAAACAGATTCCATATCTTCAAAATAATTTTTAAGTTTTTCTTTTACAGTCTTGCCGAGTAAACCAATCATATTTTTTCTTAGTTCATCAACATTATATCCCAGGTATATCAGCTGTGCTTCATCATTTTTTACATAATCAATGGCAAAGGAATAAGGTGGAGAAGTAATGACCCCATCAATAGACTCATCTGGTAATAGAATTTTCTTAGCATTAGCATTTTCTATAACCTTCACTGTGCCTAACTCTCTTAAAAATTGATTATTTCGTGAAATAAAATCTAAGACTGTTGTTTCGTACCTCCTTAAGACTTTATAAAAAAGCTCTCTATGGCTAGATCTTATCACTCTTTTTGAATAACCAAGAGCGTCTAGAAAAGCCAAAAGAGCGAGATTGTACACTTTTAACTTTTGAGGATCCTTTATCCTATCTAATTGTTCCTTTATATTTCTAGCATTAAAGAAATCAAATATCTGCTTCGTTTTTTGGGAAACTCCATTTAATATTGTTGGATCAAGTGTAAGACTCTCATACTTAACTTTTGTCATGAACTGACAAAAAGGACTCAAGTCTATCCCGTAAGAGTTTATTCCCATAAGAGCGGATTCAATATTAAGGGTTCCACTTCCACACATTGGGTCTAAAACAGTTTCACCTTTTTTGATACCAATTATATTCAATAAAGCTTTTATGAGTTGTGGGTGAAACTTACCCCGATAAGGGAATAACCCGTGCGTTGCATATCCTGTAGAAAATAATCCATCTTCAAAGTAAGCTCTCGTACTTGCTGAACGATTATCAGTAAGTGCTCTTGTAGGCTTATTATACATTAAAAAGTGCTTTGTCAATTCACCGTTAGCAGACTTAAAATAAGCTAATCTATCTAATAAATCGTTTCCTGTTAAACAATTATATTCCAGATAAGCTAATTCCAATTCAAATAATTCATTAACCGATGCTAATAGTTCTACTTTATTCTCAAACAAGTTTTGCAAAAATGAGGGTATTTTATAAAATTCTCTTTTTTTGATCATTTTCATTTCCAATCTGATTTATTATCCATACCTCTCGTAGGCTAAACCAGAATCTATATATTGAATAATATTTTCCATTATTTTCGGCTTCAAGGGGGTGGTAAGAGGCATAGCTGCAGAAAGAT
>Ga0209121_10004967_pt1 | contig 12235 bp, 16 predicted proteins | sample Cruoilmetagenom3_FD_187292 | JGI IMG/M metagenome (GOLD analysis project Ga0209121, IMG submission 187292) | Oil polluted marine microbial communities from Coal Oil Point, Santa Barbara, California, USA - Sample 3 (SPAdes) (version 2) | ecosystem: Environmental > Aquatic > Marine > Oil seeps ... | reverse complement strand
GAAACACAGGGGGCGTGTGAAACACATCCAGATCGGCGGCGTGCCGGGGCGCAAAGAACCCTTGAAGGGCGACATCGACTACCCCGCCTTCTTCGCCCGGCTCGACGCAGAGGGTTACAAGGGCTGGGTCTCAGGCGAGTACAACCCGACCGCCCAGACCGCGGCGGGGCTTTTGTGGATGCGGGGCGAGGGGTAGGCGATGTGTGGGATCTTCGATTTCAATACTCGGGTAATCATTCTGTTGCTGGCCATCCTGATCTACCATGTTTGGCGATCTCGCGACCCGCAGTTCCGAGAAGTCTGGCTCAAGTGGATCACATTCAGGTCTTGGCACAACCCCTATTGGAGCTATCCCGGAGCATTTGTTGTCGTGGTCGCGTTGGGGTTTCTGATTGTCGTTCTTCCCGACCAGCTTTGCCGTGTCGATTGAAGCCGTTGCTGGCGATCGTCTAAAGCTCCTGACAGGACCCTGTCAGGAGGGCTGTGCGACAAGGGTGAAGTCACGAGAAACACAGGAGACCTGACATGCCCTTCACCCCCACCAATCCCTTCGTCTGGATCGAGATCCCCGTCACCGACATGGACAAGGCCATGGCCTTTTACAGCAAGGTGTTCGGCTACGACCTCAAGATCGACAACACCGGCCCGAACCCGATGGCGATGTTCACGCCCAAGGATGTGCAAACCGGCACCGCCGGCCATCTTTACCCCGGCAAGCCTGCTGCCAAGGGCACCGGGATGAGCGCGCATATGGAGATCCCCGACGATCTCGACGCCGCCAAGGCCCGGGTGGTCGAGGCCGGCGGCACGATCGAGCTCGACGGTCATGTTGTCGAGATCCCCGCCGGCAGCTTCGCCTATGCCACCGACCCCGACGGCAATTCCATAGGGCTTTTCCAACCCAAGAGGTAAACCAGATGCGCCGCGCCGACCGCCTGTTTCAGATCGTGCAGTATCTCAGGGGCGGTCGGCTCACCACCGCGCGCGACCTCGCCGGGAAGCTCGAGGTGAGCGAGCGCACCATCTACCGCGACGTGGCCGACCTGATCGGCTCCGGCGTGCCGATCGAGGGGGAGGCCGGGGTCGGCTACGTGATGCGGGCGGGATACGAGGTGCCGCCGCTGATGTTTACACGTTCGGAAGTGGCGGCGCTGGTAACGGGGGCACGGATGGTCCGGGCCTGGGGCGGCGAGGACTTGGCGCGTGCCGCCGAGGAAGCGCTGGTCAAGATCTCCTCGGTTCTGCCCGACACCTTGCGCGAGAGCGCCGGATCTGTGCCGATCCACGCTTTCAACGTCACCGGGCTCGACCCGGCCGACCGGGAGATGCTCGACCGGCTGGAAGCCGCCTGCAATGAGCGGATCCGGCTCGAGATCGCTTACCGCGCCCTGGATGGCACCGACAGCCGCCGCACGATCCGCCCGCTGGGGCTTCATTTCTGGGGGCAGGTCTGGACGCTTGCGGCCTGGTGCGAGCTGCGCACGGGGTTCCGCACCTTCCGTATCGACCGGATCGCGGACACGGCGGAGGCGGGCCGGTTCCGCCCGGAGCGCGACAAATCGCTCGCCGCCTACTACGCCGAACATGAAAGGCAGAGGCCGGTGTGAGCCGAGGACGCAGCTGGAATGCATCGACCCACGCAGGGCGGCCCGGGTGCGCTGAGGCTACGGCGATGTTCCGGACGATGTGTTGGAGCCTCGCGCAGAGGTGTTCGAGTTTTCGAAACAGAGTGATCGTCAAGGGTTACAAGGCCTTGGCCACGTCTTTGCGGCGGAAATCCGGGGCGCCGACGAGTGACCTCGCGGTGCGGGAGCGGCTGCCGTTCGGCGAAAGACCGGACCCGGGATCTCCGGGACGAACCGGTTTTTTCCGCTCCGAATCCAACCGGATGTGCAGGACGCCAAGACCGGTCTTGCGGGGCGCACTGCCCGGCGCAACGAGCCTCCTCAAGTGTGGCAGGGCCCAAAAACCTGCCTCAGTCTGGCGCCGGTCGCCCCGGCATTCGGCTCAAAAGGGGCGGGCTATTGCCCGTTTCGTTCGCGACTCCGTCATTGTTCGCGACGCCGAAACTGTATGTTCACATTTAAATTCAATGAGTTGTGGCCTCGGATATCGCCATCCAAGCGCGATCCATCGGCTCATCGACCGGTTCAACCGCGTCCGGCTCCATGTCCCTCCACCGGTCCCGGACTGCGCGCCGAAGCGGTCGGCCACCAGATTCCCAGGCGATGACAGGCCGCTGGCGTCGCCGGTTTCACACCTTCAGACCGAATTCCCGAAACCGCGCCTTCAGATCGGCCTCGGGCCGCGCGCCGAGATGGCTGATGACCTCGCTTGCGGCGATATTGCCCATGATCCCGCAGGTCTCGAGGTCGAACCCTTCGACCAGGCCCCAAAGGAAACCGCCGGCAAAAAGATCGCCTGCGCCGGTCGCGTCGACCACTTTGGTGGGCACCGCGGGGCAGTGCCAGCGCATCGGGCCCTTGACCACATGCGCCCCGTGTTCGCTCTCGGTGCAGACCACCGTTTCGACCTCGCCCGCCGCCGCTTCCAGCGCCGCGTCGAGATCGCCCAGGTCATACATCGCGAGGATCTCCGAGCGGTTGGCGAACAGCAGATCCACGTCGTTTTTCAGCATGTCGGAGAAGGCGCCGCGGTGACGCTCGACGCAGAACGGGTCCGACAGGGTCAGCGCGACGTTGCCGCCGCCGCGCTTGATCGCCCGGATCGCCCGCGCGAAAGCCTCATGGCTTTCGGGGCCGTCGAACCGGTAGCCTTCGAGCAATATCCAGTCGGCCTGTTCCATCACCGCTTCGTCGATGTCGGCGGGCGCGAGGTGCTCGGTGACACCGAGGTAGGTGTTCATGCTGCGCTCGCCTTCGGGGGTGACGAGCACGATGCAGCGGCCGGTCTCTTCGGGGTGGTCGCGGCGCGCCAGCGGCACCTCGTAGACCACACCCTGGGCGCGCAGGTCGTGGCCGAAAATCGCGCCGAGCTGGTCGTCCTTGACCTTGCCGACATAGGCAGCAACCCCGCCGAGGTGTGCAAACCCCGCGATGGAGTTGGCGGCCGAACCGCCCGATACCTCGATGGCCGGGCCGATCCGGTCGTAGAGCTCGACGCCGCGGGCGCGGTCGATCAGCTGCATGATGCCCTTTTCCACCCCGTTCTCGGCCAGGAAAGCGTCATCCGCATGGGCGAGCACATCGACCATCGCATTGCCGATGCCGACCAGTTGGAAACGTTTGCTCATTGGGTCTTCTCCTCGAACGGGCAGAGGTCGTTGATGATACAGGCGCCGCACTTCGGTTTGCGAGCGGTACAGATGTAGCGACCGTGCAGGATCAGCCAGTGGTGGGCGTGGAGCGCGTAGTCGACCGGCACATTGTCCTCGATCGCGCGTTCGACGGCGACGACATCCTTGCCGGGGGCGAGACCGGTACGGTTGCCGACCCGGAATATATGGGTGTCGACCGCCTGCGCGGGGTAGTGCCACCACATGTTCAGCACCACATTCGCGGTCTTGCGTCCGACGCCGGGCAGAGATTGCAGGGCGGCGCGGGAATTGGGCACCTGGCCGCCGTACTCGTCAACCAAGATGCGGCTGAGCTTGATCACGTTCTTCGCCTTCTGGCGGAAGAGCCCGATGGTCTTGATATGCGCGATGAGCGCGTCCTCGCCAAGCTCGAGCATCTTTTCGGGGCTGTCGGCGACGGCGAAGAGCCCCTTCGTGGCCTTGTTGACGCCCGCATCGGTCGCCTGCGCCGAAAGCGCCACGGCGACCACCAGCGTATAGGCGTTGACGTGGTCCAACTCGCCCTTGGGCTCCGGTTCGCTTTCGTGGAACCGGCGGAACACTTCGCGGATCGTTTGGTAGTCCATCTGTCTGGCCATGAGCCCCCGTATCGGGCGTTTCGCGGGCGCTTGCAAGCGGCCGGAGGCGCATTTTTCCCGTGCTACCCGCTGTGCACGCATTGGCGTTCGGGCCGTCGAAGGGGGGCCGTGGGATCGGGGATTGTTTCCCCAAACTGCATGGTATGCAGGTAGTGCGGGGATTGATCGGGGTGTCCTTACCAATCCGGCCGCGGAAACCAGCCGGCCGGGGCGCGACGGCTGCGGACGGCCCGCGCCCCGGTGTCGGTTCTGTGTCACACAAGAGCAGGACACCGATCGTCTTTCGGGGGCAATGCCGCGGCTCTGTGCGAACAAGCGGGCGTGGTCGGCCCCGCCCGCCAGGACCCGCCCGCCAGGACCCGCTCGACATGGATTTCGACGGCTTCGCGCGGACGCCGACGATCAACACGCTGGCGCCGCCCGCCTGACCCTGGACGATACCGGCGGTTTCTTCCGCTTCACTGGTGAGAAACGGCGTTCCGAAGTGGCGAAACCGGGCGAGGCGCGGTTTGCCGCGCGAGGATGGCGAGATCACCGGCGACCGCTTTGCTCGCTGCGTCCAGGTCCCCCCGGGCCCCGGTGCGACAGGCGCGAACGCCGCGACTGGGTGGTTGTCAATTTCGGGGCGCCGATCGCGACGGCGCATGCGGCGATGGTCACACTTGGCGGCTGAGAAAGGATGTCGCCGCTCGGTGCCTGCCTCATGGGCACGTCGGAGTATCCGGACCGTTCGGCGACGCTCAAATCCGTTGAGACGGCGTTGAGCCTGAGCCCCGAGGGTCCGCGCCTCACGCGTCCCGGTATCGAGACGCTGGCCCGGCTCGACCTGCCCGAGATCGCCGCCTTCTGCGCCAACCGGGCGCTGTTTCTGCTTGGCCTCTGTTTCTTCTTCACCGCGGGCGACCGGGTGGCCGCGCTTGCGCGCAGGACACCTGTAGAGGACGCCTGATGTATCTCGCCGCAAGGAGCGGAAAGCGCACCACCGAGCGCGCGCATCTCTGACTCGCGGGCGCGCGCCGGGGCCACACCTCCGTCGCCGAGCGCGCCGTCGCCCAGATCCGCGCGCAATTCACGCGCGCCCGTCAACCGGGTAATGGCCGAAGGCTCGCTCTATGACGCGGAGCTTGCCGCAGGCGCGATCAAGCAGGCGCGCGGCGATCTCGTCGAGGCGATCTTCCTGATCCGCGCCGATCGCACCACGCTGCCGCGGACCGGTCATTCCGGGCCCATGGGCACCGGCGCCATGGCCAGCGATCGCCGGATCTCGGCCACCTTCAAGGATGCGCCCAGGGCCAGGTGCTGGTGCGCTGGCCGATCGGGGGAGCTTGGCGAGGACAACCAGGGCGCACGGGTGCAGGATGAGGACTTCATCCTCAGCCACGCCGACGGCCTTCAGGCCACGGGCTTTCCGGCACACATCAAGTTGCCGCACTGCGTCGACTTCCAGTCGGAGCCGGACCCGGTGTGCATGCTCAGGCGGCAGGCCGAAGGGCGAGCGACGCCGGGAGGCCGCTACACTGAGCCTGGTCTCCGCCATCGCCACCATCGCCGTCGCTGTCCCAGTCGCCACCGGCTTCGCGAGGATCATTCGGCGAACTTCGCTCGCCCCCATGCCATTCGGCCCAGACATACCACCCGTCTTCGCGCCGCCTGAGGCTCTTGCGACGAACCCGGTTGCGCCAGATCGAAAACGCGATCAATGCGACGACCAGTGCAAGGCCGAAATAGCTCACCTGCCATCCACCGCTCGAAGACCATTCAATCACTGTTTTTGCCTCTCGAAAGACCAGCATCTCGCTGCCGCCCGCTCGGCACTTTCATACCTGAGCCGGTACAAAGAACCGATTGCATCTTCGCCTATCCCGACGAGCGAACGAAGCGGAAAATCCGCCGGGCGATCCTGAACGGCATCGCCAGCCCCGGCCAGCAGGTGCCGTTTGCCAACCGTGAAACCCCGATGCCCTACGGCTGGGGCACCGGCGGCGTGCGGGTCTCGGCCGCCTGTCTCGCGCCCGAAGCGAAGTTCAAGGTGATCGACCAAGTGGATGGACGACACCACCGATGCCATCTCGATCGGCATGTTCTTCGAACGGACGGCGGGTGTCGCGACCATCGAGCCCACGGCCGGGGTCAATGTACCCAAGTCCGCCACCGGATCCCCGAAACGCCACCGACCGAGCGGCAGATCCTCGTCGACCAGGTGCGGATCCCGGAGCCGCTCCGGTTTCTCGAGCCGGGCGCGAGCCGCGGATCAGCGCGGTGCCGCCCCACCCACAGGCGGTCAGTCCCGGTTTCAACGCATGGTCGTTCGAAGACCCCAGGGCAGATCGCCCCCACGACCTCTGCGCCGCCGCGCCACGCGGGCCGACGACCGTCCGCGCGCCGGTTTTCGGCGGAAAGCAACAACGCCAGCAGATCGCGCGCAATCGGGTCTCCGCCCGCCGGCTCGTGTTCATGGATGAGCCCGCCGGCGGGCGCGACGTCAGCGCGCAGGCGTGGCGCCTCGTCCTTTTGAAAGGGCACCTGCGCGAGATGGGTCATCGTGCGCATCGTTACCGATGACCGTGCGGCCGTGCGGCTGCGCTGCCCGACTGATGGTGACGAAGGACGGGCGACGGGGTCGCGGCCGGGCTCACCGAACTGGTGCCCGACGACCCGCGGCTTTCGGTCACCCAGCTTCTGGTGTCCTCGGTGCTGCAGGTCTAGGCTCGCGCCCATGCTCTACACGTTCACAAACCGCGCCGGCCGTCTCGCCCGTCTCGCCTCTGGAGCGAGGCTGGTCGACGCGGTCTGGATAGACCTGTGTTCACCGCTGCCCGAAGAGACCGCCGCGGTCGAGGCGCTTGGTGTCGCCCTGCCGACCATAGAAGAGATGGAAGAGATCGAGTTGTCTTCCCGGCTCTACCGGGAGGGCGGGAAGGACTACATGACCGTGGTGCTGCCCGGCCTGACCGATGAAGAGACGGCGGTGCTCGCGCCGGTTACATTCGTCGTCTGCGCCAAGCGGCTTGTTACCGTGCGCTATCACACACCGCGCCCGTTCGAGACCTTCCCCGACCGGATCGGGCGGGAAGCGTTCGAAACGACCACGGTCGTCGGCACCTTCCTGGCCCTCGCCGATGAAATCATCGCGCGGTTCGCCGACATCCTCGAAACCATCGGTCAGACCCTCGACGCGCTTTCAGCCAAGGTGTTCAGCGAAGGATCCGAACACGAAACCGCGCTTTTGCGCGGCGCGTTGCAGACCATCGGCCGGCAGGGCGAGCGGCTCGGGCGCGTCCGGCTCGGGTTGCTCACGATGGAACGTGCACTGTCCTTCTTCGGCCAGACCCTGAAAGCCAAGCCGGACAGCGCAGATCACATCGAGACGATCCGCGCGCTGCAGGGCGACATCGCGGCGCTGGGCGTGCATGCCGATTTTGTCGCCTCCCGGATCAGCCTGATCGACGACGCGACCCTGGGCCATATCACCCTCGCGCAGAACGCGACCGTGCGCATTTTTTCGGTGGTCGCTGTGTTGTTCATGCCGCCGACGCTGGTGGCCTCGATCTACGGGATGAACTTCCGGGTGATGCCGGAGCTCGGCCAGGCCTGGGGTTATCCGGCCGCGATAGTGCTCATGGGAATGTCGGCTGCGCTGACCTACCTGTTCTTCAAGTGGAAAAAATGGCTCTAGAGGATGGGAAACCGCGATAATCGAGCCTTCGGGAGTGGCCAAGAGCTTCATGCTGCACGACCCGTGTGGCGCGGTGACCCGGGTGTTGAGATGGGCGGACCCCCGGGCGGCACCCGGCGAATGCGTGGCGCTCACCGGCACGTCCGGTGCCGGCCGATCGACATTGATGCGGATGATCTGCGGCAATCGCCGGGCCGCGGAGGGACGATCGTGGTGGGCGGGGTCGACGTGGTCAAGGCGGAGCCGCGCGAGATCCCGGAGCTCCGGCGCGAGACGCCGGGAAATGCCAGCCAGGTCCTGCGGGCGGTACCGCAGGTGCCCACTCGCGACGATCTGGCGGAACCGCTGCGTGTGGCCGGGACAAGCCGCGATGAGGCCCTGCAAAGGGCCGAACAGCGGTTGATCCGTCTCGATATCCCCGCTCCCCCCTGCGGGCTTTCGCCCACCACCTTTTTCGGAGGCGAACAGCAGCGCGTCACTGTCGCGCGGGGCTTCGCGCAGGCCTGTCCGGCGATGCGGCTCGACGAGCCCGCCGCGTCGCTCGACGCCGCCAAACGCGACACGGTGCGGCACCTCATCGATGTGGCGAAGGCACGCGGCGCGGTCCCAGTTGGGATATCACACGACGCCGCGGCGCGCGCCCGGGGTGCGACCGGCGAGGGCGACGCTTCCGCCGTTGCGCCGGCGCGCGCCGCCTGATGTCCGGGCTCTTCGCCATCGTCGGCCCCTCCGGTGTGGGCAAGGACACGCTGATGGAAGCGGCCCGGGCGCGTGATCCGCGGGTGCACCTCGTGCGCCGGGTCATCACCCGGCCCGCGGCGGCCGGGAGCGAGGATTTCGAGGCTGTCAGCGAGGCGGAGTTTGCGCGTCGTCTCGCCGCTGGCGATTTCGTGCTTCACTGGCGGGCGCACGGGCTGTCCTACGGTATCCCCGCGGATGTGCGCGGGATGCTTGCCGATGGCCGAACAGTCCTGTTCAACGGCTCGCGCGGGGCCCTCGCCGAAGCGGTGCGGGCTTTCCCGGAGTTGAAGGTCGTCCATGTGACCGCCCGGCCAGATGTGCTGCGCCAGCGGTTGCTGGCGCGTGGGCGCGAATCTGCCGCAGAAATCGAAAAAAGGCTTCAACGCGCACGGGTGCCGCTGCCATTGGGGCTGGAATTGTTCGAATTAGACAATTCTGGCGATCTTGAAACCGCATTATGCGCGCTTCTCGACATCTTGCGGGGCACCGCTGATATCCCGCCTGGGCCGCTGCCGCGCCAAGGGGCCGGACCAGATGAGGAAATGCCATGACCGACACGATCCTCACCAATGCCCAGATGGTCCTTGCGCAGGAGGTCGTCCACGGCACCGTGACCGCCACCGAGGGCCGGATCGCGCGGGTCGACCAAGGCGGTACCGCCGTCGCCGGCGCCATCGCCTCGGCGGCGACATGCTGATCCCGGGGTTGATCGAGCTGCATACCGACAATCTCGAACGCCATATCCAGCCGCGACCGCGGGTCGATTGGCCGCACGCGGCCGCGATCCTCGCGCATGACGGCGAGTTGGCCAGCACCGGGATCACAACGGTGTTCGACGCGATGCGCGTGGGCTCTATCCCGGCCAAGACTGCCCGTTGCCCGAAAAACGCCCGCGGTCTCGCCTCCGAGCTCTGGGCGCTCCGCGACGCGGGGGCGCTCAGGACCAACCACTACCTGCACCTGCGCGCCGAGGTCTGCTCGGAGACGCTGATCGCGGAGATCGAGGAGTTCGGTGCCGATGACCGTGTGGGCATCGTGAGCCTGATGGATCACACGCCCGGCCAGCGCCAGTTCAGTGACATCTCCAAGATGAGAATGCACGTCCAGGGCAAACACAGCATGACCGATGGCCAGTTCGATGACCATGTCACGAACCTGAAGGGCCTGCGCGCCCGTTTCGGCGACGCCCACGAAGCCGGGGCCGTGGCGGCTGCGAAGCGCTTCGGCGCGGTGCTCGCGAGCCATGAGAGCACGACCGCCGAGCCTGTCGCGACCTCCTCGGGTTACGGCATCCGGCTCGCCGAGTTCCCGACCACCGCCGAGGCCGCGCGGGCCTGCCACGACCACGGCCTCAAAGTGATGATGGGGGCGCCCAACCTCATCCGCGGTGGCTCGCATTCGGGCAATGTCGCGGCCAGGGACCTCGCCGAGCAGGGGAAACTGGACATCGTCTCGTCGGATTACGTGCCGTCGGCGCTGATGTCATCGGCCTTCCTGCTGGCCGACCTCTGGGATGACGTCCCGCGCGCCATCGCCACCGTAAACGCAAACCGGGCCGAGGCCGCGGTCCTGCGCGACCGTGGCCGCATCGTCGAAGGGCTCCACGGCGATCTCGTGCGGGTCGGGCGGGTCCAGGCACACCGGTCGTGCGCGGCGTCTGGTGCCACTGGCGGCAGGTGGGGTAGGGGGCGGCCCGCGAGGCATGCCCCCGTAGCGGGTTGTCTTGAACACCACGTCGCACCCCGGCGCGGACGCGGTTTCGAAACCGCGTGCCAAGGGTCTTTGAAGACCCTTGAAAAAGGCGTTTCGAAACGCCTTGCCCCGCGCTAAGCCCGCGGCCTCGAACCGTCAGACGCCCGCGCCGAACCAATCGTTGCCGCCCGCGGCCCAGAGCACGCCCAGCGCACCGATGGCGTGGTTGATCGGCCAGCCGTCGCAGAAAGGACCGGCGCGCCGCCAATCCTCGCGGCGCTCTGAGGTCAGGCGGGACTGCCCCTTGGTGGCGCCAACGAGGCGCGCGATCGGCGCGCCCATGGATCTCTCCCCGCTGTGATCCGGCAGGCCTACCATGACGCCGCCGTTCACGCTAACAGGGGGCGCCGAGCAGAAGGAATCGCCGATGTCCAAGACCCCCTGGTGGCAAAGCGCGGTCGCCTATCAGATCTATCCCCGGTCTTTTTGCGATTCGAATGGCGACGGGGTCGGCGACATCCCCGGCATCATCTCGAAGCTCGACCATCTCGCGGATCTCGGCGTCGGGTTCATCTGGCTGTCGCCGGTCTACCAGAGCCCGATGGCCGACAACGGCTATGATATTTCCGACTACGATGCCATCGCCCCGGTCTTCGGTTCGATGGACGACATGGACCGGTTGATTGCCGAGGCGGGCCGCCGCGGTATCGGAATCGTCATGGATCTGGTGGTGAACCACACCTCCGACGAGCACGCCTGGTTCCAGGCCGCGCGGTCGTCGCTCGTCGATCCGAAGCGCGACTGGTACATCTGGCGCGACCCCGACACCGACGGCGGCCCGCCCGACGACCTGCATAGCAATTTCGGTGGTCCCGCCTGGACGCTCGATCACACCACCGGGCAGTATTACCTGCACCTGTTCGATCCCAAGCAGCCGGATCTCAACTGGGAGAACCCTGAGGTCCGGGGCCAGATCTGGGCGATGATGAACCGATGGTTCGACCGCGGCATCGCCGGTTTCCGGATGGATGTGATCGACCTCATCGGCAAGGATATCGACGCGGAGATCACTGCCAACGGGCCGCACCTGCACGACTACATCCAGGAGATGCACCGCGAGACGCTGGCGGGGCGCGACGTGGTGACGGTGGGCGAGGCCTGGTCGGCCGGTCCCGACGACGCGCTGCTCTACACCGGGCGCGACCGGGGCGAGCTGTCGATGGTGTTCCAGTTCAGCCATGTGCTCGAGGGCTGGGATCCGACGTTCGGCAAGTGGCGGGTGCGCCCGCGCGACCTCGCGGGCCTGAAGCGGGTGTTCAACACCTGGCAGCTGGCGCTTGGCGAGGACGGCTGGAACAGCCTGTTCTGGTCGAACCATGACCTGCCGCGCGCGGTCTCGAAATACGGCGATGATTCCCCCGAATGGCGGCTGCGCTCGGCCAAGGCGCTCGCCACCGTCCTGCATTTGATGAAGGGCACGCCCTACATCTACCAGGGCGAAGAGATCGGCATGACCAACGCCGCGTTCGACCGGATCGAGGCGTTCAACGATGTCGAGATCCGCACCAATTTCCCGATCCAGACGGACCGCGGCCTGTCCGAGGCGGAGTTTCTTGCTGGCGCCAACACCAACGGGCGCGACAACGCCCGCACACCGATGCAATGGAGCGCCGCACCGGGTGCGGGCTTCACCTCCGGCACCCCCTGGCTGCCGCTGAACCCCGCGTTCGCCGAGATCAACGTCGTGGCTGACCGGGCCGATCCGGAAGGCGTGTTTGAGCACTACAAGTCTTTGATTGCCATCAGAAAGGCGAATGAGATTGTCACCGAAGGCCGATTTATCCCGCTGGCCGAGGACGATCCCTCGGTATGGGCCTACGCCCGGGAAATGCACGGTCAGCGCCTCACCATGGTGGCCAACCTGACAAGCGCACCCGTCACCTTCCAGGTTCCGGCGGAAGGCGAGGTCACCGGCGCCTGCCTGACCACGACAACCATCCGGCGCGACAGTCTTCGGGGCAGGCTCGATCTCGCCCCGTGGGAAGCGGTGGCGGTCCTGGGCGTGGCCTGAACCTGCGTTGCCTTGATGAAATACTCCTGGGGGGGGCACGCCGGGGGCGTGCCTCCGGCAGGTACACCTGAAGCGTGCCTCCGGCATGCACACATGAAGCGTGCCTCCGGCATGACGGGGCGGCGCCCCCCTGTGGGTCGCCCGCGTCAGCGGGGGAAATG
>Ga0209121_10004966_pt1 | contig 12235 bp, 25 predicted proteins | sample Cruoilmetagenom3_FD_187292 | JGI IMG/M metagenome (GOLD analysis project Ga0209121, IMG submission 187292) | Oil polluted marine microbial communities from Coal Oil Point, Santa Barbara, California, USA - Sample 3 (SPAdes) (version 2) | ecosystem: Environmental > Aquatic > Marine > Oil seeps ... | reverse complement strand
GCCAAAAAGAAAGCGTGATGATAAAGCTGGTAGCCAGCCTGAATAGCCGTGTTATCAACCTTAGCACTCATTTTGCTTGCGTACTGCAAGTTTTGAATTCTGTCGCTTGGGAAATCGAACCTTTCGCCAATGTTTCCAATTTCTAATGGTGTCTGCCTAGAAACCTTGCCTTTGCCACCGCAAACTGCGATGCCGTGGTCTTCTGGCACAACAGCCTGTTTCAAAACTCCTGTAACGACTGTTGTCACGCCTGATGAATGCCAGTCATAACCTAAAACGCAGCCCAGAGCCTGAAACCAGAAGGGATCGGAAATTCGCTTCAGAAAATCATCAGTGCCATATTCATCAACGATGATTGTCACAATTTCTTTGGCAAGTTTCTGCATGCGGATAACTAGCCATCTCGGCGCCTTTCCATAATGAAGCGGAAGCCTAGCAACTCCAGTTCTCTGCACAGCAACACGTTTCCAATAAGGAATAGTTAAGAAGTGTTTAAAGCCTTCTGGAATACACAAAGTAACGTGTTTTAATGGGTATTGTTAGATTAGACACTAACACACTACTAACACCTACTATTTCAATAAAAAGCGTAATACGTTTTTCTCCGTGATTTAGCCTTCTTTTCCTATTTCTCACGTTATATGAGACCTAAAACAAAACGTAATACGCTAGCCAAAATGTTGTATTACGCTGACATATAAAAGTATCAAAACGTATTACGGTCTGTTTTATGTAGTTTCATGGAACTTTTTAAATGGCATAAGACCGTAGCACGGTAAATTATATATAGACAGTAGGTAGTAGAAGGTTTGTAGCACACTAAGAGGTTGAAAGATGCAAAAAAGTAAAACGCACATAACATTTAGGCTTAGTGAAACAAGCATGAAGATTCTAAAGAAGTATCAAGAGCAATGGGGAATCAAAACAAAAACACAAACACTAGAACGCATCCTCATAGATTTTGAGTATAACAATTTAAGAAAACGGAAGACAATTCGGAGACTATTAGACCCTTCAGAAAAGCTAAGGAAATTCGTTCATGCCTAAGAAACTAAAGACCTTTAGATTTTCTAAGGAAATCATTGAAAGTGTTAAGAGTTATCAACAACTACATAATCTTCCCTCTTTTTCTCATGCAGTCATGTACATGCTAAAAGAGAATGACCGTTTACATCTCTACATCAAATATCTAGGAAGTATTCGGCAAATTCAAAAAGACATCCCCCCATGCAGACGAAGAGTATTCCATGACGGAAAATATTATTGTGTTCAAACAGACAAAAAAGGATTCAAAAGAATGAAAGAACTTCCAACACTAGAAATATGTAGAGTATGCAAACTAGAACGTCATAAAATCCCAGAATCAACAAAAGTAGAGAAACCCCTAGCACAAACAATTAGAAACCCCAACATTCAACATCAAGGCATGATTTACTGCATCAATGGGGGATTATGGGTTTTCCCTTCTAAATGCGAAAGATGTCCAGACAGATTTAGATGTAAGAAGTATCTAGCCTACAAAAAACAATGAACATGTTTATGTTCATTAACTTTATATATCCACATTCTACTACCTACTACTATCCAAAAAGGAGAAAAGAAAAATGACAAAATGTAAACATTGCGGAAGCACAAACGTAAAACTAAGAAAATCATGGCTTTTGAAAGGTTCAATAAAAGACCCTAAGACTGGAAAACCCTTCATTCATAGAATCTTCTTATATGACTGTCTAGCATGCGGAAAAACATTCAGAATAGCTATGAAGGAATAGCCATGACAGAAAGAAAGGTGAAAGAACCACAAACAGACCCCTTTCTTGAACGAATCATTGCATTAGAAGACCGTGTAGATGCTCTTGAAAAATTGCTGAAAGAAGCACGTATCATGTCCGAATAGAGGTTTCTAACATGGTAACTCTTAAAGAACATATTGAAATTTTCAAAAAGTTACGAATCACAGGCAAAAACAACCTAATCCGTATGGTATGGCATATCGCATCGGAACACGGTGAAGAAATCAGTTGTGAAGACTTCGTAGAAGCACAAGCATACAAACGCATAATTCAACCGTTGAAAACTCCTCAATAACCCCCCTTTTTTTCCATTGGAGACGTCAAACATGGCTAAAGAAGTAGGTTTAGAAACAGAACCATACCACATTAAAATCACAGTTGAAGGAAGAGGCATAGACATTGACGTTATCACAAGAGACCCTATTGATTCAGTAATGATAGCGGGTAGAATCGTATTCTTTCTTTCAGAGAAAATAAATGTTGAACCTAAAGTGTGGATTCAACCATGAGAACATTGAAAGGCAGGGTAAAAATGAGTGAGCAATGGTATCAAATACGCATAGTTATTGAGGGAGCAAAAACCCCATGCGGAGACATAGCTAATTTTCTAACATTGGTTCTGCATAGGAAAGGTGTTGAATTTGACTGAAAATCAAACAGAACCTAAGAAAGAAGAGAAAAAACAAGGCTTAAGTCTTGATATTGGTGGAACTAAAATAGATGTTGCTAATATGCTTCCCGCTATCAGCAAAATATATGTTCAATGGAAATGGGTAGCTCCCCTAGTTGGTTTCGACATTCCCCCTCAAGTAGATGAAGCATTAACGACACTAGCACAAGGGGGAAAATTAACTCCTGAACAGATAAGCGGTTTCAAAACTATGTCTGAAACAATGGAACGTGGAGTAGGCGAACCCGTTTTAACAAAACAACTAGCTGAAGACGCTTACTTAATGCACAAAGATGGTATGGGCACAAGGGAAATAGCGGAACAATTCACAAAAGACGGTAGTCCATGTAGTCATAGCACAATCGCAAGATGGATAAACATTGTTGATGCTGAAAAAAGGTTCAGTCGCATCGCTAAAATCATAAGGATAGGCAAAATTGCGGGTTTCATAGGCTTGATGGCTTTAATGTTTGTCATAGGCAAATTCCTATTCTAATCCCCTTTTTTTTTGGATTAAAACTGAAAAGAGGTGATAACGTGAAAAAGAAAATAGCAATAAGCATCTTAGCCATTCTAATGCTAATAGGAACAGTTTTCGCAACAATATATCTGCAAGACAATTTCAATGATGGTTCTTTCACAGATAAATGGAACATTGGCACTAACTGCCTAATAAAAGAGGAATCAGGCTATGCTCAAACACCACATGCATGTAATTTATACTCGGGTTACAGGTCAACGGGAATTGTTGCGACGGGGGGTTCGTCTTGTTTTTGGAGTAAAAACAGCTTCAGCTTCGGTCAAGGCATGAATGTGCAAGTGGAACTTACGGATTACGGTAATGCATATTGGGCATCATTTGGACTAAGTAATGAAGATTATTCCCCGATGTCAGACCATAGAAGATACAGAATAGAACTTTGCACAAACACAAATCTTGATGGAGAAGATTCATACACGATATATGCCGTAAAGCAAAAAGGCACGACATTTTATACTGTCGGATATGACGCTACAGCATATACAACTGGAACAATGAAAATCTCCCGAACAGAAGGCGATGAGGTAGTATTCTATTGGAGAGGCACAGAATTTGCTAGAGAAGATTGGGACATAGGAGAAAGCTCTCTATACGTGATGTTCGGTTCTCAATCAGCTTTTGTTTGTGAACCTCATGACCGTAATAATCCGTGGCAACAACCATATTTAACATACAAATTCTATACTGGAATTGCTAAATGGGATAACTTGCAACTTTGGGATTAGAACAACAACATAGCAATATATCTGTAACTTCCCTCCTTTTTTATACTTTTTCATGCAAATTATGACATGTCTATACATTTCAATGTAGATTCTAACAGTTATATTCTTCCTTAAGCATTATATCTTACGTATAAAGAAAGGAGAAAAGAAAAATGGGTAAATACGACCCAAGTCCTAAAAGGAAGAGAAAACGTAGAACCGCAAGACGTAGAACATCAACACCAAAAAGGCGATACAGACGTAGAACTTATGACCCTAAGCGGAAACCCAAGAAACGTAGTAGAAAAAGAAAAGCAAAAGATTTTCTAGCAAAAATTGAAAACAAAATTGTTCAGCACGGTAGAATGTTAGGTTTCGGATTAGGCTTTTTACTTCCAGCGGAAATGTGCAGAGCAAAACATGGAAAAGACCTCAAAAGTTTCTATTTTGACGGAACAATACACGAAACACAAGCTTTGATTCAAGACCCCTTAAACTATCTACAATGGAAATTCACAGGAGACCCAAAACAAACGTCATGGAGTGGTGCTTTCATGTTAAGCTTAGGCGGATGGATACTTAGCAAGGTTGGAATCCTACCATCCAAAGTAAACACTATTTTAGGCAAAATTTCTAGCGGTTCATTGATAGCAACTACTTTAGGTGCATTGTTCATTCTAGGGGGAAATCCACCACCAAACACATCTAGCAACACATCAACTAGCACAACAACGCCAAACAACATAAATCATTATGGATAGGTGATATGAATGGGAGCATGGAAAAAAACCGTTTTAGCGGATTTTGACGAAGCGGGAATATCAGACGGTAGCTCAGCAGAAATCGTCAAATTGCCTAAAGCCATAATTTCAGCGATGCACATTAGACTTCATGGAACTGGGGGAAGCGGAACACCATCTGTAGATGATTTGATAGCAACCATGAAAGTGAAGACCAATAAAGGCTATGTAACCGATTTGAGAAGTGAAGATGCTCACGCAATCGCTAAACAAATAACTGGAACACAACCAACCGTAACAAACGCAACTGGAGCACATACAGAAGTAAATCAAGCCTTATATTTCGGAAGGAAACCTAGAGACCGTAGCTTAATGTTAAACCTACTCGATAGCAATGTTAGAACCTTAGAATTAACATTCGGAACATTAATCGCAACAACTGCATGGGCAACTGGAACAGTCAAATTGACCGTAACTATTGAGGAATGGGTAGGTGCTCTACCTAGCGAATACAAAGGCATGATAAGCATGAAGGAAGTGGAAGACAAAGCGACTGGAACTGGAAAAACAGTTTTTGAACTCTATCAAGGAAATAAACTCATGGGAGCTTTAATCACGGTTTCAGCTATAACAAGTGTCCGTCAAGTAACCGTAGGAGACAAAAAAGAATCCATAATATTCGCTAAAGTGAATTTCAGAGACATTCTTAACATAGGTAATGCTGAAAACGACTTATCAAGTGCAGAAACAGTGATTGCATTTCTACCATTCTACGACAAACAGAAAGACCTCATGGACATTCCAAAACTTGACATGTCAGACCCTATACTTGCATTGGAACGTGGTTCAACAACAACAACTTCTAGGGTAGTGCAGTTAGACCTTCTAAGCTAGGAAACTTAGAACATTGACCCTTACTTTAATGGGTAAACCCAACTTTTTTCTGAAGGTGTAGTAAATGGAAAAAGTTATGACTTTAAGCGTAACCGCAACAACTAGCGGAACAGCATCACGGTCTCCATTAATAAGCAAAAAGCATGTTATCATTGAAGCGAAAGAAACAAACACCAAAAGAGTTCATGTAGCGGTAAGCTATGAATATACTGGTGCTGGAAGACGTAGCACAGATTTTGACACCTTAGACCCTTCTGAAGTGAAATTTTATTCAGCCCCAAAAGACAAGTTGATTCATTATTTATGGTATTACTGTGATGGTGCAACACAATACATCAACATTAGAGCTTCAGACGGTTCATTAAATCGCTTGAAAGACATAGACATAGAAAAGGAATATCCCTATGAACATCTCCAATCACTAGAGCTTTCAGCAGGTGCAGAAGACACAACCAAAAACGGATTCGCAACACCCAGTGAAACTGAAGATGTTTTGGTATTAGGCTTTAAATTCCATGCAAGTGTATGGACAGCAGGCGATAAAGTAACCATTTACCATGAAAATGTCGGTTTTGACGTTCAGCATAAACCAGTTGTGAATTATTTACTAGCGGGAAAAGAACTAGAACATGAAGTAACATTCAAGAGACCTATGGTTATCCCTAAGACCGACATTATATTGTTTGAATGGAATGGAACAGCATCGGAAAAAAAGATAGCATTAATAATTGTTGAGAAGCGGAAAAGTGCAATAACAACATAGGAGACATGAAAGATGGTTAGACGCAAAAGAATGTATTATGACCCTGACCCATTCCCATTTACATTAATCATAGGGGGAGCTTTAGCTCTAGGTTTAATAGGGTTATGGACTAACAAAAATGCTCTAAACAATTTTATGATGATGATTAATCCAGACCTTCAGAAACTAGAAGAAGAACGGTTGAAAGCACAACTTGAAAGTTTACGTTACATGGTTTTGATAATAGCCTTAGTTCTAGGTGCAATAGTCATCTTATGGTTCTTAACACGGAAAAAAGCTAAACTCAGAACTCGCTATGTTTCTTATGGTGCTCCATTGGCAAAAGAGTAAGAGGGGGGTGAACGATGGAAGATAAAACGATATTGGGAATATTCGGGCTTGGATGCTTAACCACTTTAGCGTCTGTCGCATTATACAAAAACATAGATGGCACAATGTTAGCGTCTGTCATTGGAGTGATAGGAACAATAGTCGGATATGCCTTTGGAGTTACAAAAGGAAAAGAGGTTAAAGAGTAATGTCTAAGAAAACGGTTCATTGTTCAATATGTGGAAAAGCTATTACTGGGAAGGATTTTGGTGAACGAATGAGAAAACTTCGTAAGCATAGAAAGGAAATGCATCCTACTGCACATAAGCGTTCAGTTAAGAAAACATTGAAAACTAAACGTGAAAAAGGCTTAATCTATGACCCTACGCAAATCATTAAGGTTAGAAAAGGCATGATAACAAAACCTAAAGTTGTAACTTTTGAGGATATTGAGGGAAGAGGATTAATAAGGGTTCTAAGGAGAGAAGACGGTTCACATTTTCCTGAATTTGCTATTTATCCATCTGAAGTTATGCAGATGGTAGGCTTTCACATGGTAGAATCACTTAGAGATGCGGGATTCAGAGAACAAGAGACGGATAAATGGGTTTTAAGAACAGACCGATTCAACATTTTCGTGTATCTATGAGGGGGAAAAAGTGAGTGAACATTATGCTAGTGCTGACGGAGATTTTATTTATCAGATTAAGCTAAAATCAACTACGGAAGACCCTATCACTACCGCACACATCTTAGATTATTATTCAAGCGTGGAAGAGTTCATAACCGACTTTTTAGATTCTACATCAGGATTCAAAAGTAACTTTAACCTTATGTTTCCTTTTTCTTTTGAACATATAAGTCATCCTGTAACTGTGCTTGAAAACAACATTACGATGGAACATAATTCAGGGGGATACTTCATTATCAACATAACCGCAAAAATTCAGTCTTCTACTAAAATGTATGAGGATGTTGTTCCACAAAGCATAACTGACGTTTTAAAAACCTTCATTAAGAACACAGCAAAAATGGTTCAAGATTTGGATGCAGATGATAAAACACGAAGAGTATTGAGTTATGTAGGATGGGAATGTAATCATTGGGAAATATACCGTATTGTTTCAGATGGAGACGGAGAGGAAGGGGAAGGTGAAAGTGGGGGAGAGGAAAACGGAAATGGCTTTAAACTTCCTATTTTTGGATTGGTGTTGTTGGGGGGTTTAGCTTTGTTAGGTGTTTTGTTGTGGAAGACTAAGGAAGAGGTAGATACTGAAAGATGGAACGCTGAAAGAAGGGAAAGAGCTTATGTCATGGATTGACCTTATACTTGTTTTGCTAGTTTACGTTATCGGAGCATTGATTAGCCTAGTTATAACGGGTTTCATGGTGAACAAGTTTGTCATTAAGAAAATCATGGAGAATGAAGACATACAAGACATCGTAAGGCTTGTTAAGGAAGGAAAAGACGCTTTAAAAGATATAGTGGAGAATCAGAACCATGCTAAGTAAACTCTTCGGTTTATACTTGCTCATGGATGCGATAGTGTCCATTTTTATGGATTGGCAAAAACGCAAATATGTTAAGGTTGCACATGGATTTAGAGTTTTCAGAGGAATCATAGGGTTCACGCTTATAATGTTGCTATGAAGGGTTTATTTCCCATCCCTTTTTCTTAAGGATTTTCTGAACTTCGGGTAGGCTTAAGGCAAATTTGACATGCCTACAATTTTCAGAATCGCAATGTTCACACCATACTTTAGCATCTTTGAAATAAACATCGCAAATCCATTTCGTTCTTTTACCATCTATATTATGGTCTAAAACTCTAACTCCATCTTCCCCTAGATTAAAATGCTCCATTGGTGCGGGTGTAGTCTGTTTTTTAATGTTTACTTTATACAAGCAATTAGGACACGTTGCATAGAGTTTATTTCCTTTGTAATTCCATTCGTTACCGCAATTTTGACATTTCAACCATACCATAATGTTCACTAATACTTACTACTAACAACCTAACATTTATACATTTTTCTGTTTACTATCTACCTACTACCTAACATTTTAAACATGAAATAGAGAACAAGTTTAATAACTACTATCTACCTACTAACAATCTAACAAATAAGGAGAAAAACGAAATGAAGTATAAGCCAAGTCGTGATATTCCCAAATTTGCTAGAGAGCTTAAAACTCTCAGTCCGTCAAAAATCCGAGACCATGTTTTAAGGAAAAGGAATAAGGAAATAACATCTGAAAGTGTAACGATGTGGTTTAAAAGACATCCAGATGTCTATGAGCAATTATCTAAGGAAATCATAGAAGGCTTACCTACTGAAAAACAAGCGGTTTCTAAGGCTATTTTTGAAAAACATGCTTTTGAGGAATTGCCTAGCGTTAAAGATTGGATTTTGTATATGAGAACAAGACGAGTAAAAGGAAAACCGTTGCATCCTAATTATCTGAAGCAACAAATTGGCTTACTTAGAAGAGGGTTAGAAACTCATTCAGTTTTGAAACATCCAGACCGTTTAACGTTTAGAGATGCACAAGAAATTTTCATGGAGCTAGAGGAAAAGGGAAAAGACACTTATGGTTATCGTAGAGCTTTTAAGGATTTTCTGAAATCGAAAGGTGCGGAGAGATGGGAGCAAATAGGAGTAGGTAAGCCTAGAGGATTCGGAACAATGAAACATTTATTTGTTGATAGAGACACGGTTCATAACGTTCTTGATTATGTGAAACGTAAGGATATTGAGGTTTACGTTGCGGATAATTTGATGTGGCATAATGGGATAAGAATAGGTGCGGTTTTAGGTGCTAAAGTAGAGGATTTTAAAGTTCAGAATGGATGGAGCACAATAACGGTTCTTGAAAAATTCCGAGAACACAAAACATTTAGGTTAATCCCTGAAGTAACCGATTTGCTTAAACAGATTATTGGAGACAGAACAAAAGGAAAAATTTTCGATTTAACAGAGAGAAGAGTTAATAGGCTTAACCGAGAAGCGATAGAACATTTTGCTCCTGATATAGATTTGAAAATGCCTAGCCATTTCTTTAGACACATGTTCTTTCAACATCTTCTTAGAATGTTAGACTGGAATTATGACAAGGCTAGTGCAATAGGACAGACTACCGCACAATCATTGAAAGAGAGTTATGGGGGAGTTCCTAGCGGAGATGTTCAAGCATGGGAAAAAGAATATTTGCCTAAATTAGACCCTGAATCTGAAATGAAAGAAGAGGAAGAGGGATATTAACAATGATTCATGTTAGAATAGCCTTAGAGTATAGGGGTATTCCTTTTGAAATTGAGGTAGAATCTAAAGTTGTTGAATCTTTAGACATGAACCATCTAGGTGTTTTGTTGGATAAGGTTAAGAAGTTCATCAATGAAATGCTAGAGGCTAAAAAACAATGACTGATTTTGCGGTTAGAACTGAAATTCTTAGAGAACTTATGAAAGACCCAGTTTTCAAGAGGAAACTAGAAAAAGCTAAGGAATGGCATGAGATTATTGATGTTGTTCGTGAGTTTGCAGAAAAGAAAGGCTACAAGTTTGCTGAAATCTACGTTTAAAGAGGTTGAAAAACAATGAAACCGATAATGTTAGCTTTTAGACCCGATACAACGGACATACCGCAACTGTTTAGCCATGCTATTCATAGTGTTGATATTGACGAAAGCGATTTTTTGGAAGTGCAGAGACTACTTCAGAATGAACTTAAATCCTATTTCAACATCTGTGCTGTGAATAATGATAATCAAGAGGATAGGCTTGAAGTGATTGGTTTAGCGGAAGCGGTAGGATTTGATGCTATTGAACTTGATGAGCAATTAAGCAGAGACACCTTAACAGTTGAACAATTTAATGAATTGAAATCCCATACACGCTTACCTATCGGAGTTACTAGCGTATGCGACCCGATTGTAACCTTCATAAGAAATGGTGCTAGACCTTCTTTTGTATGTGTAGAATGTTATGACTTTTTACCAAATCCAGACTACGTTAAAAGCAACATTCAAAACATCCCTGTTTATGGTGTCATTAATTTTGCAGACTTAGAAAAAGAATCTACAAAACCTGAGAATCTAAGGCAATGGTCTAAGGAAGTTTGGCTTAAATGGGATGGAATATGGTTTTGGGGATGGAAAACTGTTCAGTTTGAAAAGGGTGCACAACAAAACTACCCTATTGTTAAAGAGCTAGTGCAGAGCTTTCATAGCCATGTTGAGTTAAGCGGAATTGTGGTTGTCATTCCTATTGTTTTCACTATTGGAAAATGGATCTATGACTTTTTCCGTGATGTCTTTAAAGAAGAGGAAGGCTAAGAAACAATGAAGGCAAGAAATGTTTTAACCATATTGCTGTTCCCTCTTGTCATTGTCATTGGTGCAATCGGAGTTTTCTTCTACACTACTGGGGAAATCTTAGAATATTGGAAGGCTAAGAGACAATGAGCACGTATAAAGCTATCATGCGGTTGTTGGTTCATATAAACGAAAAAATAGGATGTCTGAACAGTAACATTGAAAACCTTATCGCATATATGGCGAAACCAGCTACAATCGAACAAGAGAAAAAGAAACTACTTTTAAATTTGCCTTCTCACTTGTTGAAAACGTATTTTACCCTAGAAACATTGAAAAAAGCATCAACAAGCAACATATCAACATTAACACATAAAGCTAGAGCAGTTGAATCTAAAAATCTGAATGAACTAGCTAGACTGGGATTAATCTACAAACGTAGAAAAGGTAGAGTGGCAATTTTTGAGGTTGAAAAACAATGAAACCGAATAGCATATTATTCACAGTAAAAACGGTTTTGAGAAGGCTTTTAGACCTTTTCCCATTGAATAGCATACCTGAAATTAATCCTACATCGAAAGAAGGCATACTTTTCAACAAGATTATGAAAGAAACAATGCAAAATGCTGAATTGAATCATCCAGACCCAGAGAATTTCTTACCTATTACTGAAGCTCTAAGGAAAATCATGTTATATTTGATGGAAAAAGACGGTTATTATAGACGCTACGTTACTATGTTTTTCGATAAAGTTAAAAGTGAATGGTAGAACAATAATTATGGGATTCGATTGAAAAGACAACATGATTATCTCCTAATAGCCATATCACTCATAGCAATTCTAAGCATTAATTTTCTAATTTATCAATATTTGTATAGCAATGTGCGGAAAACTCCTATATATACAACATTATCTAAAGAAAAACCCATAGAAAAATCTGAAGATGCTGAACAAGTATTCAACGCAATGATAGAGGAAAACGGAACTATAATGGTAGAGAAGAATGGTTATCGTATTCTGAATAGGGGGAATGAAACTCATCCTATTTGGTTTATTAAATGGTGGGAATGGGATAAGTATTCTGAAGAAACAACATATCCAGATAGAGCAATCGCTTTCTTTATGTGGAGTTTTCAATTTTTCGTTTTTTTAATTTTCATTTTTTATGTCTCACGTGAAAGGAGACACAGCGAAAAATCTGTTAGCATTAACTCCTAACAATTACCTTACTTATGTTAGTTTATGCAGTTCTGGAAGTGCGCGCGAAGTATGGAGTGCAACGAAGATGTTAGAGGTTTTCGATTTGAATTGGCTCAACTGGATCAGCTATCTTGAAGCTGAAGATTTTTGAATAGAAGTAGAGTTCAGCCTCAAGTGATCGCTTAATGTTCTCGGCGCGTCGAAAGCCGTGTTGCTCACCATCAAACGGGATATAAGCTACGGGCAGTCCCTTCTCGCGCAAAGCCTTGACCATTAACTCAGCTTGACTGGGAGGAACGACTTTA
>Ga0209121_10004965_pt1 | contig 12235 bp, 12 predicted proteins | sample Cruoilmetagenom3_FD_187292 | JGI IMG/M metagenome (GOLD analysis project Ga0209121, IMG submission 187292) | Oil polluted marine microbial communities from Coal Oil Point, Santa Barbara, California, USA - Sample 3 (SPAdes) (version 2) | ecosystem: Environmental > Aquatic > Marine > Oil seeps ... | reverse complement strand
AGTGGCGTGGCAGAACTGACCCTGTCTGCGCCGATAAACCACTTCAGCGTATTTGGAGTACTGGCTGAGCTCGAGCCTACGCCTCCTCCCCAGCCGGCTCATTTTGCGCCCAGTGGTTTGAGTATTGTGCCCAGTGTGGAAAGGATATGGGACCCTGTCACCTTCGTGACCAAGACAGGGGAAAGCGCTACCATTACCGCCAACGTAGTCAACGACGGCGGGCAGGCAGGCACCTATGTTGTTGAGCTGAAGCTAAATGGAGAAGCAGTAGATACCAAGACGGTGACACTGGGGGCCGGACAGAGCCAGCAGGTGAGTTTCACCGTGTCCGAAATGGATTATGGACAGTATGAGGTGGAAGTGGCCGGGTTGAGCGGTGAGTTCACAGCGTCACGAACCATCACCTGGTGGCTTATTATCCTCATAATAGTCGGGATTGGCTTAATTATCTGGGGCGTGGTCTGGGGAAGAAGAAGGAGACGAGCAAGACAACAGGCATAAGCACTAGGGAGGGGGTAACCGAGCCTGAGGCTCGGTTATCCCCTCTCTTACCCAACCAAATCTCTCAGATTTAGTGGGAGAAAATAAATTGGGCGAACTACATTTCTTGAACAGCCTCAACCTTAAACAGCTTTTCCGGGCTTTCTATGTGGTCAATATATAAGGTGCCATTAAGGTGGCCGGTCTCGTGTTCCAAGACTTGAGCTAAAAGGTCTTCGCCTTTGAGGCGGATTTCTTTACCCTGGCGATCCTGCGCCTTGACCTTAACTATCAGTGACCTTTTAATCTCTCCATAATAGCCTGGCACAGATAAGCACGCCTCTCCCAAAACACGCTCGCCTTCTCTTTTTATTACTACAGGATTAATCAAGGTGATGACTTCCTCTCCGGGCACCTCAATAACTGCTATGCGCAGCGGTACTCCTATTTGCGGCGCAGCCAAGCCCACACCCGAGTTTGCCCGTAACGTATCAATCATGTCGTCAATTAATTTCTGAATGGAGTCATCGACTTTGGTTACTCTCTTGGCCTTTTGCCGCAAGACAGGGTCGGGCAAGGTGCGAATCTGTAAAACTGCCATGCTTCCTCTGAAAATGCGCCTGGATTTTTCTCCCATACTCATTATACCACTGCTTGCTGAGGAAAATCACCCTTAGATACTTGAGATTGATTCACACCACCTCTTTATCATGTGCACCCTTCGCCTCTTGTCATTCTGAACCTGACTTCCTCGCCTATTGTCATTATTAAACCCCTAGCTCTTTGTCATTCTTCATGCGCAACACCATCAAGGAGACTTTCTCTCGGCTCACCAAGAAGCTTACCTTTGCTGCCAGGTGGATTGACAAACTTCTTCGTCTTGGTTACAATTACCTTTGCAACTAGCCATAAAGCGGAAAATGCAAAAACACAATAAAGACTATGAAAGGAGAAGCTAATATATGGCACTACTAGAGGAACCAATAAAAGAGGTAAAAGTACTCAATAACTTCATCGGAGGAGAGTGGGTTCAGTCTAAAGGTGAGATTAAAGATGTTGTGAATCCAGTCACGTGTCAGACGATTGCAAAAGTTCCTATCTCAACCAAAGATGAGATAGATGCTGCGGTGGAAGCAGCTAAAGAGGCTTTCCCTGATTGGAGGACAACAACGCCAGTTGCCCGTGCAAGGTGTCTCTTCAGGTTAAAAGAGTTACTAGAAGAGCATTTTGAGGAAGTTAGTAGAATCCAGACCCAGGAGCATGGGAAGACGATTGATGAATCGAGAGGAGAAACGAGACGTGGAATTGAAAATGTGGAGGTCGCTTGCGGAATTCCTACATTGATGCAAGGTCCTTTTTCCGAGGATATTGCAACGGGTATAGATGAGTACCTCATTCGACAGCCTTTAGGAGTTTTTGGGATAATAGGTCCGTTCAACTTTCCATTCATGATTCCACTTTGGTCGGCACCCTATGCTGTGGCTACAGGAAATTGCGTCATCATCAAGCCTTCAAGCGAGGTTCCTAACAGCCAAACCAGACTGGCTGAGTTAGTAGATGAGGCTGGCTTCCCTCCAGGTGTGTGGAACGTGGTCAATGGAGGGAGAACAGTTGTAAATGGCATGTTAGAGCACCCAGACATTGAAGGGATAGCTTTCGTTGGTTCTACCCCAACGGGGAGAGATGTTATTTATAAAAGGTGTGGCGAGACAGGTAAGAGAGTCATCGCTCAGTGTGGCGCCAAGAACTTCATGGTAGTAATGCCAGATTGTAATGTACAAAGAACTATACCAACTCTCATGACATCGTTCTTTGGCAACACGGGTCAGCGATGCTTATCAGGTACCGTTCTTTGTATCGTCGGGGGGGATAAATTCTACAATGAATTTTTAGATGGGGTTGTTGATACAGCATCTAGGATAAGGGTTGGTTATGGGCTTGATGAATCAATTCAGATGGGGCCTCTACGTGATGAACAGAAAAAAAAGAGAATCATAGGCTACATAGAAAGTGGCATACAACAAGGAGCAAAACTCAGGCTTGATGGCAGAAAAGATGTGAAGATTATCGGAAATTACCCTGATACATGCTTTCTGGGTCCGACTATCTTCGAAGAGGTTACACCAGATATGAAGATAGGCAGGGAAGAGATTTTTGGACCTGTAATGAGTGTTACGAGAGCCAAAGACCTTAGTGAAGCAATAGAAATGGCAAACAGCAGTGATTTTGGTAATGCGCATGCTATTTTTACTACAAATGGGAAAAATGCTAGAGAGTTTCAATACAGGATAGAGAGTGGCAATGTTGGTATAAACATTGGAATAGTGGCGCCCATGGCGTTCTTCCCGTTCAGTGGAATGAAGGATTCGTTCTTTGGCACATTGCATACGCAGGGTCAGGAAGCTGTCCGTTTCTTCACTTTAAGCAAAGTTGTCATCCAGAGATGGCTATAAAGAGGTAATTATAAATGAAGTTAAATACAGCTTCTGAGGCTGTTAGCTTTTCCATGGAGCTTGAGAATGAGTCGGCAGAGTTCTACCAAGATTTAGCCCAGAGATATGCCGAGGATAAAGATACTTTTTTGTCTTTTGCCAAGGAAAATGGGAGGAATGTAGTGCAGGTGCAAAGGGCTTATTACGGAGTTATCACCGATGCCATTGAAGGCTGTTATTCCTTTGGGGGCATAGATACAGACAATTATTGCATTGAAACTACGTTGTCTCAGGGTAAGAGCTATTCTGATGCCTTAAATATGGCTATAGCATTGGAGGAGAAAATCACGAAGTATTATTTAGATGCGGCCGAAGTTTCCAAATCTTTGATGGCGGATGTGCCCCAGGCCTTTGGGAGGATAGCTAAAAAGAGAAATGAGCGTGTTTTTAAACTAAAGTCGCTGCTTGGGGAGGGTTAAATTATGGCTAAGCTCTTAAAAACTCGCCGTGTTCATTGTGCATTAAGGCATATTAATGCCTTTGTTAGTGAATGGGATGATGGTCATGTCACAGTTAAATGTGGTCTTCTGACCCATTGCGGCGATAGTTGCCCCTATCTAAAAAATCCGAATTATAAAAGTGAATACAGGTCAGCGCCTGAATATAAACCTGAAGAGGAGAGTTAAAAAATGGCTAATGCAGAAGAAAGACTTAAGAGAGAATTGTTGTTTTAAGGAGACTGTTTTACTCGTAGATTAAAGTAAAGGAGGTTTAAAGGCATACTTCCCATTTAGCGGGATGGAGGATTCCTTCTATGGGATATTACATACCCAAGGTCAAGAAGCTGTTCGTTTCTTCACTGAAAGCAAGGTCGTTATCCAGAGATGGTTTTAGGAAGGGAGTAACTATAAATGAAACTACAAACGGCATCCGCGGTCATCAGCTTTACTAAAAAACTGGAGGAGGATAGTGCACAGTTCTACGAGAGCTTGGCACAGCGATATACAAATGATAGAGAAGTCTTGCTATCCTTTGCCAAGGAAAACAGGAAGAATGTAGTGCTGACCGAAAGAGCCTATTATGGAGTCATTACCGATGCACTTGAAGGCTGCTATTCCTTTCAGATAAACGCGGATGAATATGCGTTTGAAACTAAGCTAGCCGAGAACGCAAGTTATGATGTGGCTTTAAATAAGGCCATTGAGATGGAAGAGAAAATCATAAAATTTTATTCGGATGCTGCCGAACAGTCAAAGTCGCTGCTGGCAGACATTCCAAGGGCTTTTGCAATGATAGCCAAGAAGAGGAACATCCGTAGCTCAAAATTAAAGTCACTTCAATGACTTTAAAAAATCTTTTGGAGGATAGCGCTATGAATACGATGGAAAAATATGGTGAATATGTGAACACCAGCATGCTCACTGGTATCGTACCAGTGGTATTTGAACGCGCCGAGGGTGCGCTGGTATTCGATGAAAATGGGCAGAAATATCTAGATTGCTTTGCTGGGATTGCCGTTACCAATGCTGGACATAGCAATCCCGAGGTGATCGAGGCTGCCAAAGCTCAGCTCGATAAATATATCCATTGCTGCTCTTACATATACTACAATAAACCCGCAGCTGACCTGGCAGAAAAATTAGCCCAAATTACCCCTGGGAGACTGAAAAAAACCTTCTTTGCCAATAGCGGGGCAGAGGCTATAGAAGGAGCCATGAGAATGGCTAAGACATATACGGGAAAGCGCGAGTTCATTGCGCTGCAGGCATCGTTTCACGGTCGCACTTACGCTACCCTGAGCATAACTGGTAATTTCGCCCGCAAAAAAAGAGCCGGACCTTATATGTCGGGAGTCAGTTTTGCTCCATCCCCGTATTGTTATCGCTGTCCCTTTAATCTCAAACCTGAAACCTGCGGGATGCGTTGTGCCGAATATCTAGAGGATATTATCAAATTTGATACTTCCAATGATGTTGCAGCCTTTATCGTCGAACCTGTCTTAGGTGAAGGCGGTATTATTGCCCCACCCGAGCCTTACTTCAAAAAGGTGAAGGAAGTCCTCGACCATCACAACATCCTGCTATTTGTTGACGAAGTCCAGAGCGGCTTCGCCCGTACAGGCAAGATGTTTGCCATAGAGCATTACGGTGTAGAACCGGATATCATGACAATGGCCAAAAGCATTGCCAACGGTTTACCTTTAGGCGCTTTCATTGCCCGGGACGAGGTCGCCAATACATTCCAGCCCGGTGAGCATCTAAGCACCTTTGGAGGCAACCCTGTCAGCTGCGCAGCATCACTGGCCACCATTAACTTTCTGGGACGGGAGGGGATTGCCAGCCAGGTAAGGGGAAAAGGGAAATTACTCATGGGAAAGCTGGAGGAATTGAAGAGGAAATATCCCATAATAGGCGATGTACGCGGCAAGGGCCTTATGATAGGTATAGAGCTGGTTAAGGATAAGGCAAAGACGCCGGCCGCTGATGAAACTGTGGCTGTTCGTAAGGCTTGCCTGGCAAAAGGGCTTCTTATAGGGATTGGGGGCGTCTGGGCGAACGTCTTGAGAATACAACCCCCCCTTGTCATAACCGATGACCAGCTTGATGAAGCCGTCGCCATCATAGAAAAGTCCCTTGGCGAACTGTAAGCTACATATCACCTATCAACACCATTTTTAGATCATTGGCGTTAGTCCCCGTAGGACCAGTTACAAGTGGGTACGGGAAGTTGAGGTTGTTGCCATTCGTAGATCGTATACCATAAGCAGTATGGTGGGAGAATACACATATTGGCCTGTAAAGGTGTATCTGATAGGCGACGAGCGTAAACAGGAGGAACGAGTCGAAGTTTGTCTCGACGAGTTCGGTGAATGGAAAGTAGCATCATTACTATAGACCTAACTTGTATGACGTCGCTCCAATCATTATAACGGGTGGACTAAAACTAGATGTTTTTCCCTCTCTTTAGGTGATCTTTTAGTCAGCTACTGCCCCTTGGCATGTCCCGACTAATATTATAAAGATTTATTTCCACAGCGGTTCATTCCAAAGGTTGAGCTTTGTTCCGATGCCTTTTTCAAGGGAGTATTTATAGAGGTCGTAGCCCCAGGCAATGTCATAAACCGCCATGCCGCATGCGATAAGGATAATATTTTCTTCGCCATTTTGACGGCCGGGGTTTTTTCCGTTTACTATATCGCCAAGGCTTACCGAGTCTTCCAGGGGCTGAATTTTGCCCTCGTCGATCAGCGTATAGATCTGGCCGCCGATTACACCGGCATAATATTCGGCTTTGTTGCCGGAAGCGATGGCTTCTTCCACATACGCTTCATGCAGTTGCACATGGTCGTATACGAGGCGGCTGTTGATCCAAAGTGCGTCGTCGCCCCTTGCAGGGCCGGAAAGCAATATGGTGACGCCTTTTTTGAGCCATGTTGAATCAAGTATCAGCGGTTTCAAACGCGAAGCCGCGATGGTAATCACATCGCCTGCGCGCATAGCCTCTTCCAGTGTGGCGGCGGCATAAGCTTCTACGCCAAATTCTTTGGCTGCCAATTCTGCAAAGGCTTTGGATTTTTCTTCGTAAAGATCGTAGCAAAGGACTTTTTTTATGCCTTTCATCTGCGACATGACGCCGTGGAAGCAGGATTGGTTTATCGGCCCGCAGCCTATAACCGAACAGGCTTCGGAATCTTTACGGCTCAGATAGCGCGTTCCAACACCGGGTACGGCACCGGTACGCATAGCGCTGATCAGGTTGGCGGACATAAAGCAAAGCGGTTCGCCCGTATCCTTATCATTCAAAAGAACCGTCAGCACCGAACGGGGCAATCCTTTAGAGGGATTCGCAGCGTTTGAACCATACCATTTTACTCCGCAAACGTCAAACCGCCCACCTAAATAAGCGGGCATTGCTACAAAACGGCGGTCGGGGCCGGCTACCGGCATATTGGGGAAAGGTGTCTCCTTAGGAAACACAATGCCCATGCCGTGGCTGTTGTGTTTGGGGCCGCCCATAAGGTAATCACCTGTGCTCAATATAGAAAATACCTCTTCGATTACGTCAACACAGCGTGACATATCCAAAACGCCAGCTTCGATCATATCCGGCTCGGATAGATATAAAAAGTCTGTTCTTTTGCCGCTCATTGCGCATTCACGCTCCTTAATAATAACCTTAATAATAAAATATAGTTAAAAAACTGCTTAAAGTAGAGAAGCGTATAAATCATTTGCTGTTATGTTTAATACAAAAAGAATATCATACTACATTTCCCCCGTCAATTGGAATGTATTAAAATATACTTTTAGATACAATTAATACATTTACTTTTACTCTTTATCTGTACTTGAGAGACGTTTTATATCTAATGTAAAGGATGAACATCTGCAGGAGATTAAAATGAACCAGAAAATTCGCAATAGAGACCAGATTTTATCGCACGGCGACGTGGAATCCCGCCGGATCGTACTCGATATCACGGAAAAAACATTGCAAAAGCTGGACGCACGGGGAAGAATCAAAAGTATTATGCGGCTTGATGGTGACATGCTGCATATCGGCGTCAAAAGCTGGGACCTCTCAAAAAAACGTAATGTTTATCTACTGGGCGCGGGAAAAGCCTGCAACCATATGGCGATGGCAGTAGACGAGATATTGGGCAACCGCCTGACGCGCGGGATAGCCATTGTAAAGATTGCCGAAGAAACAGACGTATTCAATAAAACAGAAGTATATGTCGGCGGACATCCGCTCCCCAACAAAGAGGGCTACCGCGCCTGCCTGAAAATGCTGGAACTCGTAGACAACGCCGGGACAGACGACCTTTTTATCGTCGTCATCAGCGGCGGAAGCTCGGCTCTTATGAGCTGCCCAATCGAAGGCGTCTCTTTAGAGGATGAGATCGTCGTAACAGACGTCATGCTCAAATCCGGCGCCAATATTTATGAGATCAACGCAATCCGGCGGCATATATCCCAATTCAACGGCGGAATGCTGGCCAAGCGCATCGAAGCACGCGGCGCGGAACTGATCGGCTTCGGTATCAGCGATGGCGTGGGCTCGCCCGCAACCGGCGATATACGCATCCCCTATGCTGCATACAAAAGCACGCCCATGGGTCCGGATACCACCACCTTGGAAGACGCGCGGCGTGTGATCCGCGATTATAATGTAGCCAACAGCCTGCCCAAAAACGTAGTGGATTATCTTATGAATGTAGGCCCTGAAGGCGAAACGCCCAAAGCTTTCCCCAACAATACCTATTATCTGATCAATACGCTGCCCGATTCCTGTATCTATGCAAAGCGGTTTGCGGAAGAAATGGGCATCCATGCCGTGATACTCACCTCCTATCTCGAGGGAGAAAGCCGTGATGTCGGCACCGTCTTCGCTTCCATCGCGCGTGAAATACAGGCCTACGGCAATCCCGTGTCTGCCCCCTGCATGGTGCTCGCATCGGGAGAAGCGACGACAAAAATACTGGACAACAGCGAAATAACAGGGCACGGCGGCCCTTCCCAGGAAGAAACCTTGAGTTTCGCTTTTACTGCGGACAAAGCCAAAGGCGTATGCCTGCTCTCAATAGACTCCGAAGGAACAGACGGCACGACTCCCGTTGCGGGAGGTATTACAGATTCGCAAAGCCTGAAAGCGGCACGCAGCAAAGGCATAGACGTTTTTGCGGCACTGCGCGGCCATGCATGCTATGAGGCGCTATCAGCCATGGACGATGTGGTTTTTACAGGAAATACCGGTACTAACCTTTGCGATTTTAATATCATGTACGTGCCGAAAATCAAGTAATTCAGGAGAGTATATAACATGACAAAAATAAAACATGTGACAGCACGGCAGCTTTTAGACTGCAAATGCCGCCCCTTGGTAGAAGTGGACATTATTACGGACAACGGCGAATTGGGTCGCGGCGCCGCCCCTACCGGCACTTCGGTCGGCATGCACGAAGCCTATGTTCTGCGTGATAACGATACCGGCGAATACAATGGAATGAGCGTCCACAAAGCTGTGGACAATGTCTTGAAGATCATTGCGCCGGAACTCATTGGCATGGATGTGTGTGACCAGCGTGCAATCGACCAAAAAATGATTGAACTCGATGGCACGCCCAATAAAAGCAATTTAGGCGGCAACGCCATTTACAGCACCTCCATTGCAGCTTTCCGCGCGGCGGCGGAAACCGCGAATAAACCGGCTTATGAATATCTTTGCGGGCGCAGCATCAAAACCGTACCCGTGCCTTGTTTTAATGTGATAAACGGTGGCAGGTACGGCGATATTGTTTTGTCATTCAATGAATTCCTTATCGTTCCCTATAAAGCGGACAGCATCTATGAAGCTGTGGAAATCGCGGTCAAGTGCTTTCAGAAATTAGGCGACATACTGCAAAAATATCTGGGCAAAACGCCGGAGGTAGCACGCTCTTACGGCTGGGCTGCACCGTCAAACGATCCCATCGTCGTTTTAGGCTTGCTACAGGAAGTGGTTGATGCATGCGGCTATCACGAAAAAGTAGCCTTTGCATTGGATTGCGCCTCCAGCGAGATGTACGACGCAAAAAGAAATAAATATTTCTTAAAAGACGGATGTGTTTCGTCGCTGGAACTGATTGATTATGTAAGGGCTTTAAGTGAGCAGTTCCCCCTGGTGTTTATAGAAGATATACTGGATGAGAATGACTGGGAAAACTACCCTAAAGCGGTGGAGATGATCAAGCGCTCCATCATCATAGGCGACGACCTGATCGCATCCAATCCCGAACGACTGCGCAGGGCGTACGAAACCCGCGCTGTGGACGGCTTTGTTTTGAAGCCCAATCAAGTAGGTACGCTTACTGAGGCATTGGACGCGCATTACTACAGCAAGAAGCGCGGTATGTTCTCCGTTCCTTCCGGCCGTGCTGGCGGTGTTGTAGGCGATGTGATCATGGATTTAGCAGTAGGATTGGAAGTAGGCTTCATTAAAAACGGTGCGCCGCGTTCCGGTGAGCGTATCGACAAACTTAATTTCCTGATGCGTGCGTGCGATCTGACCCAGGGCTGCCATATGGCCGATATCACAGGTATCGTCCGTTTTTAAGGGATTCGTTTACCGTAACTATTGGAATTGACGGTAAACTGGTAATGATAAATTATTTATGATATTACATAAGAAATAGGATCCGCCTAAAAGGAGAAATTGCAGTGCCTGACTTCGCAAGTAAAATAAACGAATGCTTCGATAATCTGACCCGTTCACAAAAAAACGGTAGCAGTCTATTTTATGGAGCATTCCGATACCTTTGCTTTTTGTACCCTTGAGGACGTTGCAATGAAGATAGGCGTCAGCACCACCACCATCATCCGTTTTGCGCGCATGCTGGGCTACAACGGCTATTCCGACATGCAAAAGGACATACAAAAAAAGTCAGCTTGCCCAAGAACCGCATTATTCACCCAGACGTCTACCTGTAACGTCGGGTAGCCCCGGCAGTCAAGAATCTCCCGTCCTTTCACTGCTGTAATCTCAAATTTATTCGCCATAGTGTCTCCTCCTAGTTTTGAATTTATAATGAGTTTGATGCATCCTTTGCTAAAAAAGGTAGCGTCCTCTGGGCTTCAGGATAAACCAGAACACGGGGTGTCTTTCTCCTAGAGAGTTGCAGAGCCATATCTAAACCCCCTTGAACGGAACCTGCTGGTATCATCATCTCCTTGATAATGTTTAACGGCACATTAGGTGAATAAGCAATAATCTTTATACCCTTTTGCAGAATTTTGGATAGAAGAAATGCATGATCCATCTGAACTCTATAATTGCTCCTCACCCTCGTCTCCACTTCATTTGCTGTAGTGGCACCCAAAAACGCTTTTAACATTTCTCTCCCCATCGAACCTAAACCATCCTGGCAACTCGAGTAGAAAACGACGATAGTCTCCGGGGATGCGATAGCATCTACTGCTATCAATGCTTTTAGCGATTGGTAGAAGTCAACATCCAAAGGTTTGCCAGGAGTAGTAATAATAATGTCTGGCTGACTCGGCATTTCTACCCTGGAGAATGAATTAACGAAATCCACTCCCTTACCATGAGCCTCAAGCATGTCTCCGGTGAAGACTCCTATAGGTTGCAGGTCTCTATTAACGACGACATTAACGATGAAATCAATGCCCGCCATTAAGGCACACTCGACCATGTCTTCATGAACAGGATTCCCTTCCAACATCCCGGGCTTGGCCAAGGGATGCTCTATCATCTCCGGTGAGTGGTTAAATCTTATGGTTTCTTCTCCAGAGGCGCCAGGCAATATGCTTTTTCGGCCTCCGGTGAAGCCAGCATATTCGTGCGGTTCAATTTGCCCCAATGCGATACACAAATCACTTTCTAAGACTAAGCTATTTATCCAAACAGGGGTACCTCTTCTCGTTTTCCCCAGGAAAGTCAATCTGTCTGAATCTAGAGCATCGTGGTTAACAACTGTAAGCCGCTTAACCCAATCATCACCAACGATTTGTGCTATTTCCTGCCGTGTACTTGGTCTATGCAGCCCACAGGCGATAATAATTGTAATCTGGCTTTCGCTTATTCCTGCCTGATGGAGCTCATCCATAAGAGGAGGTAACAACATTTTCGCTGGAACAGCCCGAGTGTAATCACTGACCAGAATAACCACCCTTCTTCTTCCTTGGGCTATGTCCTTTAATCTTGCAACCCCATACGGATTTCTTAAAGCTCGTAAGTATTCTACAGGCCACTGTATCTCTCTTGGCACATTACACTGGAGACAACCAATATAGTTTTCCTCAGGGATTCTTATGGAAACATCGCTCCGGGCGTCTTTATAATAAACGTAACTCATTCAATGCCCTGAGTAATCATTCTAGGTCCTATTTTATCCTTTGTGCTGGTAGCCATAAGATTATCTGGGGGAAACTGCGCATAGCACCAATGCGACGACTATGAGCATGCAATTAGTATAACATATAGCACTACTCCGTGTACTCGTTCATATGATTAGTGACACCTCCTCCTTTCTTTTGTTTTGTTGACGGAGCTTAAGAAATTCTTTGGGAGTAAGGTATCCCAATGCCTGATGAGGCCGGATAGTATTATATACCCTTTCCCATTCTAATAAAGCTTGGTTCAGTTCTGCCATCTCAAAGCTTGTGGCCGTTACCTCATAGAATTCCTCAGTATGGGTCCTTTGTGCCCTTTCCACATGTCCGCTGAGTTTGGGTGAGCGTGGTGGCAGGACAAATAGCTTAATACCCCTTCGTTGACATTCTCTCTCGAAAGCATCTTGAAACTCTGCCCCTCCATCTACCTGA
>Ga0209121_10004963_pt1 | contig 12239 bp, 11 predicted proteins | sample Cruoilmetagenom3_FD_187292 | JGI IMG/M metagenome (GOLD analysis project Ga0209121, IMG submission 187292) | Oil polluted marine microbial communities from Coal Oil Point, Santa Barbara, California, USA - Sample 3 (SPAdes) (version 2) | ecosystem: Environmental > Aquatic > Marine > Oil seeps ... | reverse complement strand
CGCCGAGGCAGCGGCGATCGCCAGGAGGGCAAACTCCGGGGAGCTGGAGGAGACAAGGCCCCACGAGATGCCAAAAGATGTCCTCGCAAACCAGCTCACTGGGCTCGTCCTCGACTTCGGCGAGATCGCCCTATCAAGGTGTTTTGAGATCGTAACCAGATCTTTTCCCTTCCGGAATCTATCCTTCGCAGAGCTGGAGGAGGTCGCTTGCGAGATCGCCGACCACTGGCTCGTATCTTTTGATGGAGGGGTCATTCGAAGGAAGCGTAAGTCCTGGCAGTACTACTACCAGAACCTCTCGATGATCCCGGACGAGAAGAGGTACAGGATCTTCGACGTCGTCGGAAGAAAGCCCGTCGGCACCCTGGACGAGGCCTTCGTCATCAACTTCGCAGAGCCAGGGGCTACCTTCGTCGCCAGGGGCGAGATGTGGGAGATCGTGGAGATCGTCGACGAGGAGGGCGAGATCAAAGTGGCCCCGATCCAGAGGGGTGGCGAAATCCCCTCCTGGTCAGGCGAAGAGATCCCCGTCCCCTGGGAGGTGGCTCAGGAGGTGGGCGAGATCAGGGGCCGGGTGGCCCGATCCCTTGAGAATGCAGAAGGGGCCGAGGATGGCGAAGGTGCAGTAGGCAAGGCTGCAGCCGTAGCCATTCTGACTGAGAGTTACCCCGCAGACGAGGAGGCTGCCTCAATTTTCGTGAAGATGATAATGTCCCAGCTGAAGGCTCACCTGCCCGTTCCCGACCACCAAACGATCGTCGTCGAAGGTGACGGGACCCATCTGACCGTAAACGCTTGCCTCGGCCACAAGGTCAACGAAACCCTGGGGAGGATCATAACCGCGCTCCTCTCGGCGAGGCTCGGAAGCAGCGTCGCCCTCGACGTAGACCCCTACAGGATCGGCCTTGAGACGCCGAAGACTATCATGGCAGAGGAGGTGGCATCCCTTCTCAGAGAGACCGAACCCGATTACGTGGGCCCGATCCTGGAAAAGACCCTCAAAAACACCTCCCTATTTACATGGAGGATGGTCCACGTAGCTCGGAAGTTCGGGGCGCTCCGGCGGGACATCGACCGCCAAATGGTGAGCTTGAAACGGGTCCTAGGCCTCTTCGTGGATGGCATCATCGGCCAGGAGGCGATGCGTGAGGTCTTCCACGACCGTCTCGACATTAAAAGGGCAACGCAAGTTCTGCAGTCGGTTGGGTCGGGCGAGATCTCCATCCTAACGTCTCATTCGAGTCCCATCGGGTCCGAGGGGAGACGTGGTGGAAGGGACGTAACGAGTCCAGAGCGGGCCGACGGAGCCGTGATTGAGCTTCTCAAAGATCGGATCATGAACGACCGGGTGATCCTGTTCTGCGTGAACTGCAAGAAGTGGAAGTCCCTGCGAATGGTCAAGAACGTACCCGCGGTTCCTGAGTGTCCGGTCTGCGGCTCGAGGATGGTGGCGGCCCTCAAGCCTTGGGAGGAGGAAGAGATCAAGATCGTCAAGAAACCCGAGGAGACGAAGACCCCAGAGGATCGAAGAAGGACGAAGAAGGTCTACAGAAACGCAAACCTCGTCCTGACCTACGGCAAGACCGCGGCCGTCACCCTCGCAAGCCGGGGCCTGGGCCCCGAGACTGCGGCAAGACTCATGCGAAACCTCCGCCGTGACGAGAACGACTTCTATCGTGACATTTTGAAGGCGGAACGGGAATACGCCAGAACGAAGCGGTTCTGGACCTAGATACGATTCGTGAAAAGTTGTCGTTCAGTTTTTCTTCACTTTCGCCGCTTCAAATTCAGGTAGAAGCCACGTAGCATATACATAATGACCAGAGATTTAAACGAAAATATCAGAGGGGGGCGCTGTCTGATGAATGGCTGTTTTACGCCGGTGATTCGGACGTTTGAAAAGATGCAACTTCGGAGGATTAAGAAATGTACAAGACTCTTGCAGCGTGTTTGGGCATATGCCTCCTTCTCAGCTCAGCTCCAGTCTGGGCTCAAAAAGAGGCGGTCGCAGAGATTGGATCAACGGTCATGGAATCCAGGATCTCCCCTGAAATGGCTGTCGAGCTGAGAGAGATGCCTGATTTGACGGTCGAGTCCGCCAAGGTGCTGGCAGCCCCCTTCACATACGATGGGAAAGTTCTGGTACCCCTGGAGATCACCGTATCAAACCTGGGCGCTGACACCGCCGATGAGTTCAATGTCGGTGCATGGGGAAAAGCCACCGACGGAAACGCTTACGGCTTTAGCTACTTCGTCCCCGGCGAGAAGGTCATGCCCGACCCGAGAGGCGGCGTGCTCTGTGAGGGTCTTGATTCCGGTGAGGTCAAAACTTACCAAGGATTCCTCTTCCTTGGACCGAACCCCGTCAATGAACCTCTGAACCCCGGCACCGAGTACGAGATCCACGCCTTGGTGGACTACAACCTCGACCCGGACGCCTCATACTACGAGTGGGGAGTTCCTGAGAAGGACGAGTCCAACAACGAGCTGGTAATAAAGTACCCCCAGTTCAAGCCCGCGATTGCGGTCATAGACCTCAAAAAGGCGTAATGAAGAGACAGAACAAATAAATTTTTTATATTTTTCCTTACTCGCAGGACTTTTTTTCATCGACCGTCACCGAAGCAGCTCAAAGTTATATATGGCTGAAAAACATCGGCCCCAGTATGAGTTTTGATCTTTTCCCCGCGGTCGACCTTCGTGGCGGAAAATGCGTACAGCTCGTCCAGGGAGTTCCGGGCACCGAGGTCGTATCCCTCGACGACCCCCTGGCCCAGGCGCTTCGCTGGGTCGAGATGGGGTCGCAGGTTCTCCACATAATCGACCTGGACGGGGCGATACAGGGGGTTCGTATCAACGGACCGATCCTTCAGGAGATCGTCGAGACACTGGACCTATTCGTCCAGGTGGGCGGCGGGATCAGGACCCGACCGGATGCGGAATCCCTCCTCAATCTCGGCGTCGACAGAGTCATTCTTGGGACCGCAGCCCTCGCTCGACCCGAGATGGTGACGGAGCTTGCAAGCGACTTTGGCTCGGAGAGGGTTATGGTCGCCCTCGACGTAAGAAAGGGCAAGGTCACCACCGAGGGCTGGCAGAAGGACCTAGAGAAGGGCGCCATCGAGCTTGGCCACCTATTCCAGGAGCGGGGGGCGGGATCTATCCTTTTCACTAACATCGACACCGAGGGGCAGGTCCGGGGGATCGACCCCGAACCCACTCGTAGGCTCGCCGAGGAGGTCGATATTCCTGTGGTGGCCGCCGGAGGCGTTTCGACGGTAGAGGACGTCCTCGTTTTGAGGGACGCGGGTGCTGCCGGAGCCGTTGTAGGGACCGCGATATACACGGGAAAGCTCGACTTCAGGGAGGCCCTTTCGGTCCTCGGATCCTGATTCGATAGCTTCATAGAGGGTTCGTGGAGGATCCATGTGAACTCGTCGAGGGTTCATAGAGGGTATGTGTAGGTGATGGTATGAGGAAAGGAAAGAGTGAATCTGAAGTTGGAGGCGCGCGGGCCAGTGTTGAGCTGGATCTTGAAGGAAAAGGTGATGTAGATCTCGATTCTGGATCGGGATTTCTCGACCATATGCTCCACGCCCTGGCAAGGATGAGCGAAATCGACCTCTTGGCGAAGGCCGAGGGTGGAATCTCGCCCCAGAGGTCAAGAGCCTTGGGCCTCGCCCTGGGGAAGGGCCTTGCCCAGGCTCTCGGGGACAAGAAGGGGCTAAGAAGGTACGGCTGGGCCGCGGTGCCGATGGACGAGGCCCTCGCCCAGGCGGCCCTGGACCTGAGCGGCAGGCCATATCTCGTGATGAAGGGCGAATTCGAGAACGAGATCATCGGAGACTTGGCATCGCAAGATGTCAAGACGATCCTATTGGCCCTGGCGGAAGAGGCCCGCCTCACCCTGAACATGAAATTCGAGGGCGAAAACGATCACCACAAGGCAGAGAGCATCTTCAAGGCCCTGGGCCTCGCGCTGAAAGAGGCGAAAATGGTTGAGGGGACCGAGGTCCTCAGCACCAAGGGCGTGCTTTGATATTCGAGGTTGGGCGACTCTTCACTCGAACTCGATGGTTCCCGGGGGCTTGGGTGTCAGATCGTAAACGGCCCTTGAGACCTCCGGGATCTCTCCAGTGATCCTTCTGGATATCAGCCTCAATACCTCCCAGGGAAGCTCCAGGACGTCGGCGGTCATGGCATCCCTCGAGGATACCGCCCTCACCGCGACGACGTAGCCATAAGCCCTGATGTCGCCCTTGACTCCGGTCGCCTTGCCCAATACCGCGGCGAAGGCCTGCCAGGGCAGAAAGTTCTTCAGCTCCTCCTCGACGATGGCGTTGGCTGCCCTGACGACCTCGAGCTTCTCACATGTCACCTCACCAAGGATCCTGACGGATAGGCCCGGGCCAGGGTAAGGCATCCGCTCGCATATCTCGGTGGGCATGGATAGACCCCTTGCGACATCTCTAACCTCGTCCTTGTAAAGGTCGCGTAGAGGCTCGATTATCCCCTTGAACTCCATATCGAGAGGCAAGCCGCCGACGTTGTGATGGGACTTGATCCCACCCTCAGACTCGATCAGGTCGGGGTATATTGTGCCCTGGATCAGATACTCGGCTCCGACGTTTCTAGCCTCCTCCTCAAAGACCCGGATGAAGGTCTCCCCCACAACCTTTCTCTTCTCCTCGGGATCGGTCACACCCTCGAGGGCGCCAAGGAACCTCTCTTCAGCATGAACCGTGATGAGATTAAAATCGGAAAACATTTCTGCGATCTTCTTCGATTCGTCCAGCCGCATGAGCCCGCTGTCCACGTAAACCGGGAGCAGCCGGTCTCCGATCGCCTCGCGGGCCAGAAAGGCACAGACCGAGCTGTCCACGCCGCCTGAGAGACCGATGACCGCACTTCCCTCTACCTGGCGGCGAATCTCTGCTATGGCTTCATCGATAAACTTGGGGACGTTCAGACCCATAAAGGTCTGAGGCCGGTTTCATGGATAATAGGCTTGCGGTTATCGGCGGAAATGATTTCAGATGACCCCAACGTGAACTGTACATGAAAAATAATCATTTAAAGGAGCGGGTGGAAGGTTCTTTCAGCGGGAAGGGGAGTGGGAAACGACAGATCACCAAACCTCCTATCGAGATGAGAGGGCATATCCCTCCGCACTCTCATCTAGCGTCCCTTTTGCTCTTTTGGTGATCTGCCTTCTTCCTGCATATTTATTTATAAACCTCGCTGCCGCTTTTGAGGGAATAGCTCCCATCAAAGACGCTCGCAATGGCCGCGTCTCTGCTTTTGGTGTGGCTTTCGATCTCGTATATCGCCATCCCACTGAAGTTGGACTCGGAATCGAGGATCAGCCTTGTGCTCCGAACCTCAGCGAGGCCCGTGCAGTTCAGCCGGTCGGCGTATAGGTACCTCTCCCTTATGATCGAGCCCCTCTTCTCGTCCATGCAGATGTGGCTTGCATACCAGCTCGAGTTGTAGGCGAGCGCGCGGCCGAAAGATAGGTTGAGGACCGCCGGAGTCTGGACGGCATCAAACTCCCTTCCCATCTTCATCCGGCTGGACCTGTAGATCAAGACCTCCTCGGAATTGTAGCTTCCAGAGCCGTGCTCCGAGAAGCTGAGAGTGGTACCGACGATCGGCTTTACCGGCGTTGCGACCGACCCCCTCTTCTCGAACTGGTCGCAGGATATCCTGACCTGGTTGATTATCGTGTGGGGGCTCCTCTCGGTCGTGAACCTCCGCCTGACGGAGACAAAGCCTGTCCCAGAGACCCGCCCGCCCACATCGGCAACGAAGTTCTGTTTCACCATCTTCATCACCAGGACGATCTTGCTGTAACTGCCCGGAGGAACGGTCCCTATAGTCCAGACGTTGTTTGTCCCCGTATCTGGTGGCGGGTCTGCTGACAGCAGCGTCATCCTGGGATCGTAATCCTCCACGATCACGAGGTTGGTCAGGGGCACCATCAGATCGTTTCCGTAGGTTATGGTGTAGGTGATCTTGCCGTTCTGGCTTATCCTTCTGGGCGTGCCTTTTTTCGTCTCCAGGTCCTCGAAAGATTCAAAGCTCAAAAGATAGCCGCCAAGTTTCAAGTAGTCGATGAGGCAAGAGCCACCAGTCTCATCCATACCATACAGAGTTATCCAGATCCTCACAACGCCAGCGCCGCCGAAATGATCCTGACATCCAGCCAAATCTCCTATTTCTTCTTTGTTCCTGTCCTGATATGCGAAACGAGAATCGAAAGCATTGAGTTCCGACCATTCTGATTCAGACGAGTTAACTTCATCCCAAATGTTTGCTCGGGACTTGATCCAGTTATCTCCAGCTGATTTCTTGCTTGTGTATTTTCCGTCACCATTGACGTCGAGATATAATCTTATCTCGATATCTCCAGCACCACTGAGGGGAAGCATCTGCATGCAAAAATCGTCCACTTCTTCCAGGGGTATCGGATCGTCGAGATATATCATAAGTCGGATATATTTTTTCTTATCTTGGACAGAGAACATTGCAGAATGTGGGCCGTGAAAGGCATTTTCATTTGAAATGGTCGCTTCACCGTATTTGGATTTACCAAGCCTGTAATCTATGCCTGGGGAGCCAGTAGCTACGATAAAGGTGGAGGAAAGCAGAAGAACTAAAGCGAAGATCCCCAGAAGTCTCATACGGATGCAACTTATTCCAATTCAGTATAAAAACACATTTGATTTATATAATCATTATGAATGTCTATTTTTGTAAAATATCCTCCACCTGGCCCGGCCTTGCAACTTTAGCTCCTCCACGGGTCTACATGAGATCCACAGGCGGTTCACATAACTTTTCAAGACCAAAAAGCGACTAACAGGGACCCAATATGAAAAATAGGTATTTAAATTTGCTTAACCAGGCTTCGAATGTTGGAAAGGTTTGCTGTGAATGAAATAAGGCATTGTAGGTGATTTGAGCATGATTGAGGGGTTGATTATAACGAAATTGGGGGAGGAGTCCCTGAGGAAGTTCTTCAAAGAGGCGTTCGTCAAGGAGAACCTTCCTTACATAATGGGGACCATTTCTTTGCTGGCGATGATCTTTGTGGCGGCGGCCTCATCCGCCACAGCCGCGGGCACAGTGACATATCAGACCTCGGGCACCGGCATGACCCAAACATCCTTCATATGGTCCAAGATGCCGGTGCCTGGGCCTGATGGGGCCGCGTACTATCATGAGAACATCCGCTACAACTTCTGGCCGGAGGTGCCGCCCGTGGGCGACGGACTCTGGACGCCCAGCAACGGGAGGAGGACCCGATACAACCGAGACTGGTACAACCAGCAGCCCACTGCGATAGATCTTTCCTCAGACAGGGCGGGCCCAGAGGTTGCAGGATCTTCCGTAACTTGGACCGCCAAAGCGAGCGATCCTGATGGGAACGCCCTTCTCTACAAGTTCTGGCTAATGGGCCCGTCCACTAGCTGGGCCTGGCAGGAGATGACCGAATGGACCTCAAGCAACCGATGGACATGGAGTACTTCTCTTTCTGACGTTGGGACCAACCAGATCTGCGTCAGCGTCAAGGATGGATATCACGCGGGACCTGACGGATCGAACAGCTACCTGATCAGGGACTACACCGTAACTCTTCCGAGGGCCAACGAGCCGCCAACGGCATCGGAGCTAGTCCAAAGACCAGCGGGCCCCCAGACTGCGGGCACTTCCATCACCTGGACCGCCAGGGTGAGGGACTCCGAGGGAGACCAGATCTCCTACAGGTTCTGGCTGAAAGGCCCCTCCACCGGGAACAACTGGAAGGACATGACCGGTTGGACCGCGAACAACCGGTGGACATGGCAGACGACCACATCAGACGTCGGGAACAATCAGGTGAACGTCTGGACAAGGGACGGAAATCACGCAGGATCTGACAGCTGGGACAGCTACCAGGTGAAAGACTGCACAGTAACTTCTCCGAGGGCCAACGAGCCACCCACAGCGACGGGCCTAGTTCCAAACAGGGGAAGCCCCCAGGTCGCAGGATCTTCGATCTTCTGGACCGCGACCGCCACTGACCCCGATGGAGACCAGGTCTCCTACAGGTTCTGGCTGAAAGGCCCCTCCACAGGAAACAACTGGAAGGACATGACAGGATGGACCACGAGCAACCAGTGGACGTGGTGGACCGCAAGCTCTGACATCGGAACGAGCCAGGCGAACGTCTGGATAAGGGATGGAAAACACGCAGGATCTGACAGCTGGGACAGCTATCAGGTCAGAGACTTCACAGTGATCGGCTCCGCCCCGGCGACGAACCAGCCGCCAACAGCCTTGGGCCTTGGGCCGAACAAGGACGGCCCCAGGAAGGCCGGGATGAAGATCAAGTGGACCGCCGACGTTCGCGATCCTGATGGTGACCAAATCTACTACCGCTTCTGGCTGAAGGGCCCCTCGACGGCGAACGGCTGGAAGGACATGACAGGATGGACCGCGAACAAACAGTGGACCTGGCATACAACCGCATCGGACGTCGGGACCAGCCAGGTGAACGTCTGGATAAGGGACGGAAATCACGCAGGATCTGACAGCTGGGACAGCTACCAGGTGAAAGACTACACCATAACCTGGTGAGGTTGGAGAACGGAAGCTATCGGCGGGTTCAGCCGATTCTGCTCCGAAATTATTGATGATAAAACAACTCCGCACAATAAGTCGGGACCGAATGGGGACCGACGCTGGGAGGATATTCTCCTCCCGGCTTAAATATGATGAAGATTTCTCCAAAGGGAGGGGAGGATAATTGAAAGGGGTATTGGGAGAGGCACTTCCTCTCCCAATTTTCACCATTCAAACATTCAAAGATCGGTCATCCGATCCAGCAGGAACCGGACTTTTTTTGCATCAGATCAAGAACGTCGCAGAGTTTCGTCGCTGCGGCCCTGACCGTTTCAAGGCCCGTCTCGTCCTCTCTCGCAGGCTCGAGGCCGATCCCTCCGAAGTGGTTGTCGTCACCGACGACAACCATCCCGTGGATGTGCATCCAGGTCTGGATCGCTTCGATCGTCTTCTCCTGGCCTCCGTTCCTGGACCGTCCCACGGCGATGGCAGAGCCCACCTTGTTCTTCAAAACGAAGCCTTGCCGTCTCAATAGAAGGGTCCTGTCGAAGACCGCCTTGAGCTGGCCGGTGACGTTCCCAAAGTAGACCGGCGATGCGACGATTATCCCCTCGGCGGCCGCCAGCGTCTCGTAGACCTCGACCATGTCGTCTTCGATGGGACAGGGCCTCTCCCGACCGCACTCGCCGCAGTCGGTGCAAAACCCCACCTCAAGCTCAGAACAAAGAAGCCTCTCTGTCCTAAAGCCTCGTTCGGTCGCGATCCTCAAAGCCTGGTCGAGGAGGTGCTCGGCGTTTCCTCCCCTTTTCGGACTTCCAGATATGCCAACAATCGTAAAAATCTCCCTCCTGAAAATTCGCCCAATCGGCGGGATCGGGTCTGATCTTGGGCTTGGATCTGGGGCTTATTAGATTTTTCTGAGCCGAACTGATCACAAGATTTATGATATGAGAACAACAACCCGGAAGGAGGGGACGAGATGCGCATCGAAATTACTGCACTTTTGGACCAGGACGTCTACACCCAGAAGGGCGTCTTCGTCGGACGGGTTGACGACGTGATGCTCGATCCGGATGTGGGCGAGGTGAACGGCCTTGCTCTCGGGAACGTGAACAAGTCCTTCCTCGACCTCAAGGGGAGAGGGATAATAATACCCTACAAGGGCGTCACCGCCGTCGGGGACATCATAATCACCAAACACTTCGGCACCATGCCTTACAACAATGACAAGAAGGGCAAATAGCCGGGAGATCTACGCCGACCTCAGGGTTCGCGCCCCGCTGGTAGTGAGGGCTGACGGCCGGGGCTTTGGAAAGATCCTCAAAGAGGCGAAAAAGCCCTACGACCTCGATTTCGCAAGAGTCATGGCGAAAGCGGCAAGGGGCTTTTTCGAGGAGTCAGGGCTTGGGCCCGCCCTCGCGTTCACCTTCTCTGACGAGATCAACCTCCTCTTCCTGAAGACGCCTTTCAACGGCCGTCTCGAGAAGATCGACTCGGTGGTGGCTGGGTCCCTCTCGGGCCTGCTCGCACTCGGCATCTCAAAGGCCGTCGCCATGGATGCGAGGGCGATCCCACTCTGCCCAGAGGAAGTCGGTGAGTACTTCGCCGAAAGGCAGGATGAGGCCTGGAGAAACCACGTCTTCTCCTATGGGTTTTACGCCCTGATCGAAGACGGCCAGACGCCGAACCAGGCGATGGGAAGCCTCCAGGGGATGAAGGAGGGCGAGATCCACGAGATGCTCTTTCAAAGGGGTGTGAACCTCGCCAAGAATCCGGCATGGCAGAGGCGAGGCATCCTGATCCGCCGAGAGATGGATGAGTACGGGAAAGGGATCGTCGAGGACTGGGAGCCGCCCCTCTTCAGGTCGGAGGAGGGGAGAAGCCTTCTCGAAAGGACGATTCGCGAGCTTTAGGAGCTGAAAATGATGTTCATGGAGATGAAGGAAGAGGAAGAAGCGAAGAAGGAGACGGTTAAGCCCAAAACCAAGCAGTTCATCCCCAGGGCCGTGGGCCAGAAGGTGACGATCAGGCTGTTGGACGGAAGGCCCCTGATTGCGAGGCTCGAGTCGCACAACAACTACGAGCTGCTTTTGGATATCGGAAAGGGCAAGAAGATGATCGTCTTCAAGCACGCCATCGGCACCATGGAGTACGCCGTCCAGGAAGAAGGTCGCTGAAAGGCCTTTTATGGAATTTTGGCTAGGTTTGGTGGGGGGTCGGCCAGGTGGCGAATGAGGAGCATCTTCGGATAATCAAACAGGGTGTGGAAGTCTGGAATCGTTGGAGAGAAGGTAATCCAGAGATAATCCCAGACTTAAAAGGGGCTGACTTGAATGGGAAAAACCTGAGAGATGCTAACCTAAGCGGGGCGGAACTGCGTGCGTCTAACCTGATTGGTGCTAACCTAATTGGGGCTAACCTGACTAAGGCGGACCTGACCAGGGCTAAACTGATTATAGCTTACTTGGATGGGGCTGACCTGACCGGAGCAGACCTGACTAGGGCTAAACTGACTAGGGCTTACCTGATTAAGGCTAAATTGAGAGGGGCTAAACTGACTGGTGCTGACCTGACCGAGGCTAAACTGACTGGGGCTAACCTGAATGGCGCTGACCTGACTCGTATCCAGTTAGTTGAGACAAACATTGCGGACGCTGCACTTACAAATTGTAAGGTATACGGAATTTCTGCCTGGGGATTAGAAGGCATGCCCCAAGACCAATCCAATCTTATCATCACTCGTGATGATGAGCCGACTATCACCGTAGACAATCTCGAAGTTGCTCAGTTCATCTATCTGATTCTCCACAGCCCAAAAATACGAGACGTCATCGACACTATCTCCAAAAAGGCAGTATTAATCTTGGGCAGGTTTAACGAAGAAACACAAAAGCCGGTTTTGGAAGCCATTCGGGATGAATTGAGGAAGCATGACTATTTGCCCATACTCTTCGACTGGGACAGACCTGTCAGTCGAAATTATTTGGAGACGGTTTCAACCCTTGCTCACCTATCCAGATTTGTAATTGCTGACATCACTGAACCAAGAAGCATTCCCGCCGAGCTTATGAGTATAGTTCCCGCGCTTCCATCCGTGGCTGTTCAGCCTTTAATGCTCAGATCGGATTATGAATACGCTCTTTTCGACCACATCAAGAGTTTCAAGTCGGTTTTGCCCGTGTATCTCTACGAGAGTCAAGAGATGCTGCTAGCGAACCTCAAAGAGCATGTTATCGATCCCGCCGAAGCGAAGGCCAGAGAATTGATTTCGCCAGCAGAAAAGAGATAGCTTCCGACGTTTTTTACCATTTCTGAGATTGCCGAAGCCGCCTTCCGAGAGCCCCTGGAATCTCGGACCACTCGATTTTGTGCTCGCCCTCGCTGTCGTGGACGACGCATTTGCCGTGGGGAGAGGAGTCGCCTCTCTCGAAGTCCTCATACCTTCGAACCAGCTCGATCGCCTCTTTGATCTCGACGATCTGCCTTCTTTTGAGAAGCTCGGCAAGCTTTTGGGATGCCTCAAAGCCGATCTCACCGCCGAGCCCCCGGCACTCGGACCAATCGAGACGACCGTCTTCCAGGTAAAAGGGATAGGTTTGGCATAGAAGGGGCCTTGCCTCATAGATCTTGCA
>Ga0209121_10004961_pt1 | contig 12240 bp, 7 predicted proteins | sample Cruoilmetagenom3_FD_187292 | JGI IMG/M metagenome (GOLD analysis project Ga0209121, IMG submission 187292) | Oil polluted marine microbial communities from Coal Oil Point, Santa Barbara, California, USA - Sample 3 (SPAdes) (version 2) | ecosystem: Environmental > Aquatic > Marine > Oil seeps ... | reverse complement strand
CTGGCGTCATAATGACTGGTACACGCAATCCATATTTATCTTTGAGGGCCTCACTCTCTGATATGTTTACCTCGTGCAATTTCCAGCCAGCTTCGTGGAGAAGCGGATAGATTATTTGCTTTGCCTGATCACAAAGATGGCAATGCGGGCCAGTGTAGAGAGTCAGGGTGTTCTTCATAATTATTTATTTACACTTGTTGTCCATTTAAATTATTAATGCTTAATTAACCAACAGTTGTGAATTTTTCGATTGCGTTGAAAATCGGGATCTAAAGTATCGTCAGTAATATTGTCTACTTGATATTTCGCCATAACACTTTCATCCATCGAAAATTTTCGGAAGTTATTGGAAAAAACAAGCGTGCCGCCCGGTGCAAGAATAGCCATCGCCTCGTCAATCAACTGGGCATGATCGCGCTGAATGTCCAGAATAGAATCCATTTTCTTGGAATTTGAGAACGTTGGTGGATCGAGAAAGATCAAATCGTATTCGCCTTCGCCCTTGGCCAGCCACTCCAGACAATCCGCTCGCAACAACTGATGACGAACCTTATCCATGTCATTCAAGGCAAAATTTCGGCCTGCCCACTCCAGATAACTATTCGACATATCGATACTTAAACTGGAGCTTGCACCACCCAACGCTGCCTGAACGGTTGCTGCTGCGGTATAGCAAAACAGGTTTAGAAAACGTTTACCCTTTGCCATCTTTGCAATCAGCTGGCGAACGGGTCGATGATCCAGAAATAAACCACTATCCAGATAATCGGAGAGATTAATCTCCAGCTTACCTTGGCCTTCATGCACGGTGAAGGTGGCATTTTCACGAGATCGAGTTTGCTGCCGTTGATACTGGCTATCACCCTTTTGACGACGACGTTCTTTAAAAAACAGTTTTTTACTACTGTCGGGATAAAGCTGGCGCAATGCCTGGCGCACCTCAGTGAGGTGCTTGTTTGCCTGTTGTTCATCAACATCCGCAGGAGGTGCGTACTCTTGAACGTGGATCGCATCATCGTAGACATCCACTGCGACCGCATACTCCGGCATATCAGCGTCATAAAGGCGATAACAACTGACACCGGACTGCTTTAGCCATTTATTAAGCTTTCGTGAATTTTTCTTAAGCCGGTTGGCAAACATCTGCGCACCGTCACTCAGGACAACGTCTTGCTGACGAGGCTTGAGTTGCTCTTGCTCCTGTTCGGATTTATCCCTCAAGCTAAACAGGAGTAATTGACTGGGTATCGTCCCATTAAATAATTTGTACTTTTTCTCTGCTCGAAGGCGCAGCTCACCCGCCAACTCGGCATTGCCGGTAATGACAGCGAGTCGCCAGCCAGGACATTCTCGCTTCGCCAGCTCACCAAGATTTTGATAAAGCGGTCGCAGTTCTTCCATCTCGCCCCAACGTTCACCGTAGGGGGGATTGCAAATCATCAAGCCGTTATCAATACGAGTATGGGTGGGCTTTTTAAATGCCGACATGGGTTTGGGAATAACCCTTATCTGCTGGTCTAGCCCTGCAGAGGCAATATTTTCCTGGGCAGCTCTGATTGCGCGGGTATCTTTATCATAACCACGGATTTCTGGTAGCTCTTTGCTAAGCCCCGCCTGACAGCGGTCCAATGCATCCTGGCGAACCTTCTGCCATAAATCCACATCGTGCTGTGACCATTGCTGAAAACCAAATTTACGACGATTGAGTCCTGGTGCTATATCGGCAGCCATCATGGCACCTTCAATCAACAACGTGCCGCTACCACACATCGGATCGATAAGCGCGCCACCCGCTTCCGCTATGGCGGGCCAGCCTGCACGTAATAACAGTGCAGCGGCCAGATTTTCCTTAAGTGGTGCAGGAACCATAGCGGTGCGGTAACCACGTTTATGTAGACTGTCGCCCGACATATCCAGGCTGACATTCGCCATATCCCGAGACAAATGAACGTTAATCCTTATATCTGGATTACGCAGATCCACATCCGGGCGATCCTTAAATCGCTCCTGAATCAGATCAACCACGGCATCCTTTACCCGCTGAGCGCCAAACTGGGTATGCCGAATTGCATCATTGCTCCCGATAAAATCAACTGCGATAGTCTGCCGGGGTGTTAGATGCTGGTGCCAGGGAATGGCCTTAACACCCTCATAGAGATCATCTGCACTGTTTACCGCGAACTTATCCAGAGGCAATAAAATTCGATTTGCCAAACGCGACCAAAGGCAGGTCCGATAGGCAAATTCGAGAGACCCATCTGCGTAAACTCCCGCGACAGTTAGCCGCACCTGATCAGCCCCCAGTGACTCTAGTTCACTGGCCAATAACTCTTCCAGCCCCTTGGGGCAACTTGCAAACCACTTACTCATAAAAAACGTTCCGATTGCCCTTAGTTCACCTAAAAGCACAAATAGAAATTGTATGTTTGTGAATGTTCAGGAATGCCGAAAGCATCTCACGGATAACTACCAGATATAAAGTCATACTTAACAATTCGAACATGATACTGGCTATGGCGTAGTTAGAGGCAATAAATACATCTATGTCGTACATTCAGCGATCACAGTTGAAGTTGTTATTAACAAGGACTAAACCCACCTTAATTACTTTATCGAATTAAAACATATCGTTCTTAGACAAATAAAATCTTCGACAGCTCCTCCCCCATTTGGTGAACTAGGTTGGCTAAAGAACATTATCTTAATCTTCGCCACACATGCTGTGGCTAGTCCATCAGGAGCTTTACCTCTATGAGAAGACAGAAAAGAGATACTTCCCACCGCGCTTTTATCAAAGGCTATCAAGCTGGCATCAACGGCCGAACTAAATCAACCTGCCCTCACTCCGAGGATACCTCCATCGCTCAAGACTGGTTTAATGGTTGGAGAGAGGGCCGCGAAGACAATTGGAATGGCTATAACGAACAAGCCTGCCAACAGAAAGTTGCCAATTTATAATTTATTCGATATGGGGCACAAGCCCTGAATAAAACCTAAACCTAGGTTTTGAAGCGGAGAGGTGAAAGACACCCCTCCGCTTCTTTAAATCTGATATCTGAAGCACATCCAGACACACCTAAAAACAACACAATTGGTCAAACTAGACAACACAAACAGGCGGTGTATCTAAACGATTCTCCGTGGCCTGAACAATATCCAGAAGCTCTCGCAATGCCACAGAAAACATAGGGAAGTCCTTATGCGGGGCATCATGTAATTCTCGTATCATGCCGGCCCAACGCTTGATAAGCGGCGCTTGAGCCGCTTTCCATACATCGATCATACCATCGATATCTTTAACAGAACCGACCCCTGACAACAGTGTGTTAGCCAAGGTTCGACGCTGACTTTCCAAATCATCCACATAGGACTCTCGAGCAAAATCTTCCCAGCGGGTGGCTGGCTCAAGGTTGACGATTTGATCTGCAAACCAATCAAGGTCAAGCTCTCGACTGATTCGATAGTACAGCTCAAGAACAAGCCCTACAGGCTTCCCACTTTGAACAGCGATATCGGCAATACCGAAGCCAAAATAGAGGAAATTGGAACTTGCCACCAATACTGCCACGTTATCTGGAACGTTCAAGGCAATGATCCGCTCGACCTCCTCTATCCAGCCACTGGATTGTTGGCGGGAAAAGAGTGTTGGCAAGAGTAATTGCAACTCCGCTAATTTTGGACCAAGCGTCTGTACTTCGTGCTGAGGGTTCAGACAGGATCGACGATTCCTTAACGCCCAGCGAGATGCACGCCTTCCCAGTCGCATTAACGCATAGAACAGTTCAAACTGGACTTCTGCCGGCACCTTGTAATCAAGTGCCTCAACCTGTCGCCAAACACGATCTAAACCAAGCACATCCCGCACTACCACATAGGCAAGAACCACCTCATCCACACTGGCACCGGTGGATGTCACTTGGCGTTGACAGAAGGTCATCCCCATCAAGTTAACAATCTCATTGACGATCTGATTGGCAATGATTTCACGGCGCAAACTATGCTGAAAAACCTGTTGCTCATACTCGATGGATAATCGCTTGGGAAAGGCACCCTTAATCGCTTGAGCCACATAGGTGTTTTCCAGCACACTGGATTTCAGGACTTCGTTCTTTAACAATATTTTGCCGTAGGAGACCAGCACAGATAGCTCCGGACGAGTCAATCCCACTGAACGCTTCTCTCTTTCTGTCAGTGTTTCGTCATCGGGTAAGAATTCAAGCCCCCTGTTAATAAGTCCTGCCGCCTCTCCTTCGGAAATAAAACGCCAGTACTCTGAGAAATCGTATTTACTTCGGTAGTGCGCGAGACTGATAGCCTGTGTCTGGCGGTAACTATTATGCAGTACTAACTCGGCTATATTGTCGGTCATGCCTTGTAACAGCTGATTCCGCTGATCGATAGTCAACGCTTCTTTTTGCACCAACTCATTCAAAAGAATCTTAATATTGACCTCGTGGTCTGAGCAGTCCACCCCCGCAGCATTATCGATAAAGTCTGTATTACATGCCCCTCCCTTCAAAGAAAATTCTATACGGGCTTTTTGGGTCATACCCAAATTGCCACCCTCACCAAAAACAAGGCAATTCAACTCTTTACCATTAACTCGCACCAGATCGTTGGCTCTATCCCCTACGTCTTGATGACTTTCTGTCGAGGCCTTTACATAAGTACCGATTCCACCATTCCAGATTAGCTCTACCTTCGCCATGAGCAAGATACGAACCAATTCATTAGGCTTCAACTGCTCTGCGACAATACCAAAACGCTGCCGTGCTTCGGAGGACAGCGAAATACTTTTTGCGTTGCGTGAAAATATGCCACCCCCTGAAGATATCAACTCTTCATCATAGTCCTCCCAAGTAGACCGGGGCAGTTCAAACAAGCGTTTTCTCTCTAAAAAACTCAGCGCAGGATCTGGATTCGGATCAATAAAAATATGCTGATGGTTAAATGCCGCCACCAGCTTCATCTGCTCTGATCGCAACATACCATTGCCAAAAACATCTCCTGACATGTCACCAATACCAACGACACTCAACTGATCAGATTGGGTATTGAGTCCTTGCTCCCTAAAGTGGCGCTGTACAGAAACCCAGGCTCCTCGGGCGGTAATACCCATTTTCTTATGGTCGTAGCCATGACTCCCACCCGAAGCAAAAGCATCGCCTAACCAATAACCGCGAGAAATCGCAATTTTATTGGCAAAATCGGAAAAGCTAGCGGTACCTTTATCAGCCGCTACGACCAAATAAGTATCGTCGTAATCTCGGCGCACGACACAGTGTGGCGGCTCAACCTTACCATCGACAATATTATCGGTAATATCTAACAGGCCCTGTATAAACAATTGATAACAAGCCAGTCCCTCTTGCAGAAATTCCTCACGAGTCGCTTTACGATCAATCTGTTTTGGTACAAAACCACCCTTTGCACCAGTAGGCACAATCACCGCGTTTTTAACCTGTTGAGCCTTAACCAAGCCCAAAATTTCCGTACGATAATCTTCCAGGCGATCCGACCAGCGAAGGCCACCTCTAGCCACCTTTCCCGATCGCAAATGAACGCCTTCCATTCTTGGCGAATAGACAAATATCTCATACAGAGGTTTAGGGTCTGGCGCATCGTCAATTTCCAGCGGAGAAATTTTTACCGACAAATAGGGTTTATACTTTTCCTCCGCATCTAGCTGGAAAAAATTTGTTCGCTTAGTCGCATTAATTAACTGAAGATAACTTCTCAGCACTTTGTCTTCGTTAAGGTTGCTGACCAAATCCAGAGCTTCTATCACCTTCTCATTAAGTCGATCGGCACGTCCGTATTCTTGACTACTAAGCCCAACGACTTTCGGATCAAATAAGCAGCGAAAAAGAGCCACTAGATTACGGGTAATCTCCAGGTTCGTGGCTAATGTATCGGCTATAAAATTTTGACTAAAACTACTGCCTAGCTGTTTCATGTACCGTGCGTAGAGCCTCAACATAGCAACAGTTCGCCAGTCTAAACGCGCACCAACCACTAAATGGTTAAAGCTGTCATTTTCTGTATTTCCATACCAAACGGCTTCGAAGGCATCCTGAAATGTATTACGAACGGCAGAAACGTCTACTTCGACATCCAAACCAAACAATAGGGTGAAATCGTGTATCCAGATTTCATCACTATCTGCTGGCGCTATCTGATAAGGATGCTCACCGATGACTCTAAAGCCCAAATTTTCAAGCATCGGAACCAAACTAGAGAGTTCCAGTTGGGCACCCCGATGAAACACTTTAAAGTGCATCACATTACGTTCAGCATTCTCGGACTGATAAAAGCTCATGGCTATTTCGTGATCACTGGTGAGTGTTTGAAAGAGCCCGATATCCTGAATGGCAGAACAGTGATCAAAGTGATCCTGATAACTAGCAGGAAAAGCATTGCGGTAAACACTCGACAGGTGTCGCCCTACCTCGTCACCCCATTGGTCGATAGCCGCAACTCTTAAATCATCACACCAATCACGCGTCAGCTGAATAATCTTGGTTTCGAGTAGTCGATGATCTACTCCCTTAAAATGCGAAGAATTGACTTTCACCACGTACTGAGTACGAGCTAAAACGGACTCCGAAAAATAGGTATTAAATTCACACTCACTCGCGTCCAACTCCTGCTTGAGGAGTACCTCAATCTGCTCACGTATAGATGTACGGTAAATATCACGTGGCATGTAAACCAGGCAATTGACAAACTTCTCAAAGGGGTCCGTTCTCATAAAGAACTTGACCATTCTGCGCTCGTTAATCTGCCAAATATCCATTAAAACTTTATAAAGTTCTTCTACCGTACAATTAAACAATTCGTCCCTTGGATGCACCTCAATTAATTGGCACATTGCCTTGTAATCATGGCTCCCTTTAGGGAATCCAACTCGATCGAGAACCTTTAGAACACGCTGACGGATAAGGGGAATCTGAAAAGGACTCATTGTGTACACTCGGGAGGTGTACAACCCCATAAACAGTCTTTCTCCTATCACCTCACCTTCTTCGTCATACCGCTTGAGCACAATGTAATCAGAATAGGCCTGCCGATGAACTCTGGAACGAAGAGAGGATTTTGTCAGGGCCATGGGAGTGCCATTCCGGTGAAACGCGGAAAGACCAGGGCTTAAATCATTTAACACCATTTCCTCAACCTCGGCGGGGTGACAAACAAATATCCCCAGCTGACGGTTAGGTAAGTATTCCAGTTTTGGTGAGGCATCGACCTTTGCGAGTTTATATTCAGAACATCCAAGGAGAATATAGGCATCATCCCGCATCCATTCGAGAAACGCGGCCAGTTCACTTGCCTCCTCTGTAGGCAGCCGCCCCTTATTTTCTTTTACCTCATTAATCGCCTCATTTAACCGAGCAACCATAGGTAAAAAATCATCTGTCACCGCCTCTACGTCACGGAGCACCTCAAGAATACTTTGCTCCATTTCAAGATGCTTTTCCTTCGAACGATGGAAATCCACGCCGATAGAAATCAGGGCTTCTTTACAGCTATAGGGGTCCTCCACATCGGCAAAGGCACTAACCAATGTACCCTCCTCATCACGGATGACATTGAGAATCGTGCTTTTAATCGTTTGAATATTAAGGCCGCGACGGTTCAGCTCTATGCGAACAGAATCCACCAAAAAAGGCATATCCCGCTGAATAATAAAAATAGATGTTGTATTACAAGCGCTCTTTTCATCCGACGAGTCAGGATTGAAAATTTTGACCTTGGGGGTATTTAAATCGACCTTCTTTGTGAATGTTAGAAAGTTATCGAGAAACGCCATGGCAACAGCCATAGGGTCACCCTCGAGTTCTTCTAGCGCGGGGAGGTCAAAGATTTTTTGTGAAAACGAGAGTAAATGCGCAGCCAGTGGCACGGGGTATCGATCGTTAATCTGCTTTTCGAGTTGCTTGAAAAACTCACCTTCAATCACTGCATCCATAGCACTCACTCTTATTCATATTCTTTGCCGATAGACGTTTGATTATGCGCCATTGTGAAACATAACTGAACTTCATCCTCTACCTATAGTCTAGGTTACCCTTCAAGTTTCCCACCACTTGGGTTAATGGAGATCAGACAGTACAATCCCACGCCAAACACTCCATAAAAATAACCATTCAGCAACCACTTTGCCATAAGAGACGTAGTTCGAAACATGAGCCAGCAACTAAAAATTAATGTTTTACGTGATTTTCTTAATCGTCAAATCGTGGGCCAACCACACTTAATTGACCGCCTGATTATTGCTCTACTGGCTGATGGGCACCTTCTGGTTGAGGGCGCACCGGGCCTGGCAAAGACAAAAGCCATTAAAACCCTTTCTGATGGCATCAGTGGTGATTTCCACCGGATTCAATTTACACCGGATTTGTTGCCAGCCGATATTACTGGCAGTGATATCTACAGACCCGAAGATGGTAGTTTCAAATTTCAGCCAGGCCCTATCTTTCACAATTTAGTTCTAGCCGATGAAATCAACCGTGCACCCGCCAAAGTTCAGTCAGCCCTTTTAGAGGCAATGGCCGAACGCCAAGTTAGTGTGGGTCGAAAAACTTATCCACTACCCCAGCTTTTTTTGGTTATGGCCACTCAGAATCCGATTGAGCAGGAAGGAACCTATCCATTGCCAGAAGCACAAATGGATAGATTCCTAATGCATGTCAATGTTGGCTATCCCGCGGCGGATGCCGAACGCGAAATTCTGTCGATTGCTCGCAATGAAGCGAGACAAACCACTCCGGAAGAAATTGAAAGGGTGTCAGAGGACGCATTGATGGAGGCGCGAAAGGAAGTTCTTTCTGTGCATATGGCCGAACCCGTCGAGGAGTATATAGTCCAGCTTATTCTGGCAACCAGAAATCCTTCTCAATATGGCGAGAAGTTAGAGAGCTGGCTCGATTACGGCGCCAGTCCACGGGCAACAATTTCTCTCGACCGTTGTGCTCGGGCCAATGCATGGCTCAACGCCCGCGATTACGTCTCGCCGGATGATGTTAGAGCCGTGGCACACGATGTCTTGAGACACCGATTGATTCTCAGTTTTGAGGCCGAGGCAAATGGCGTCACTCCCGATCAGGTTATAGACACCCTGCTTAGCACTGTACCGTCTGCCTAATTGATGACTAATAACGACCTCACAAATCCGGCCATTGCTGATATTTCGACGTTAGTAAAACTACGTTTTGGTGTCCGGGATCTAAAATTCTTCCCCAGAATCATGGCGAAGAACCCACTCCTTGGTGGACATCAATCCCGCTTTCGGGGCCGAGGCATGGATTTCGAAGAAGTTCGCCAATACCAACCCGGCGATGATATACGAACCATCGACTGGCGTGTAACAGCGCGAACCTTGACACCCCATACAAAGCTATTTAGCGAAGAGCGAGAACGCCCCGTCCTCATAGTTGCCGATCTACGCCCCACTATGTTTTTTGGTTCAAGGGAGCTTAAGTCCGTCACCGCGTGCCAGGTTGCTGCAGCACTGGCCTGGGCCGGACTGAACGCCAATGATCGAGTGGGGGGACTGATTTTTGGTGGCGACACACAGTGCGATATTCGGGCTCGGCGAAGCCACCACTGCGTCCTACAATTAATTCATAAGCTACGAGACTTCAGTGAACAGCTCATTCAAAACCAAACCAGTCGCTATTCATTGTCAGAAATATTGGAAGACACTCGCAGGGTCGCAATGCCAGGATCTACACTGTTCCTGATCAGTGACTTCCACGATTTAGACAAACACTGTGAACAACACTTGTTTGAGCTAGCCCGCCACTGTGACATTAACTTTTGCCATATTCACGACCCACTCGAAGCACAATTACCGCCCCCAGCGAATTATCAGGTAACCAATGGTCTACAACGGTTCAGCTTAAATACCCGAGGCCCTGACATTCGCCGAAAATTTGAACAGCAATTCAAAGACCGCCTGGCGCACCTGCGTCAGCTCTCGGTGCAATTGCGTATGGGCTGCCTGTCATTTGAAACATCGGCACCCATTCTGTCCGTATTGCAGCAAGCCTACGGTAGAAAAAAACCGGGGCGTAGACAATGAATCCCCAAGACCCGTTGTCACAATTACGCGATATCCAACTACCAGACCCTATTTCCTGGTGGCCACCGGCACCAGGATGGTGGATGCTGATGATTCTTGTCGTAGCAACCATTTATTTCAGCACGAGATGGCTACTGAGATGGCATGCCCATAACTGTTATCGAAAAGAGGCCCTTCGTCATCTCGACCAGCTGCAGTTTCAACATGCACATCAGCCCCTCAGCCAATGTCGGGAAATTCTGACATTATTACGGAGAACAGCTAAAACGGCCTACCCGCAGTTATCACTCGAAGCTGAGTCGACCCCCAGCATGCTGTCACAGCTCAACCAATGTTGTGCATCCCCAATTTTTGATGAAGAAATACAGCAACAGCTAGGTAACCTGCCGTACCAGAAAAGTCCCGAGATACCCGACCAGCTTATGCAGCAGTTGAACCAATCGGCCCGGCAATGGCTTAAAAAACATCGCAGGAAGCCCCCACAATGCTGACCTTCGAATGGCCCTGGATCATGCTGTTACTCCCCTTACCCCTCATCTACCGGCTATGGCGGGGTAAGCTAGATATTGCGGTACCGGCACTCAAATCACCCATCTATTCCGATCTCGCGGCCCAATCTAGCGATACCAACCGGGGCAATCACTGGCACTGGTTAGTGTTACTGCTATTAACACTCGCCTGGGTTGCCATACTGCTAGCCGCTACCCGCCCCCTGTGGATTGGCGATCCCGTGACGCTACCCAGCAACGGTAGAGATTTACTGTTGGCCGTTGACATTTCCGGGAGCATGGAACAAACCGACATGGTCGTAAATGGCAATTCGGTTGACCGGCTGACCACCGTCAAGTATGTCGTTACCGACTTCGTAGAAAGACGCCAAGGCGATCGCTTGGGACTCATTCTGTTCGGTACTCGCCCATACCTACAAACGCCCTTGACCTTTGACCGTCGAACCATGAATACGCTGCTTGGTGAAGCCCAAATAGGCTTTGCAGGAGAAAAAACAGCCATTGGTGATGCCATAGGGCTCGCCGTTAAACGACTTAAACAGCGACCTGAAAATCACCGGGTTCTAATTTTACTTACCGATGGTGCAAACTCTGCCGGAGAAGTTCAACCTCTTGAGGCTGCGGAAATAGCCGCCAGCGAAGGCATCAAAATTTACACTATTGGCATTGGTGCCGAAGTGATGTTGCAACGTGGATTTTTTCGCAGCAAACGCGTCAATCCTTCACGGGATTTGGATGAAACGACACTCACCGCGATTGCCGATAAAACTGGGGGCCAATACTTCAGGGCGAGAAACCCCGAAGAACTGGAGGCCATTTATCAACAGTTGGATCAGCTGGAGCCTGTCGACCAAGAAGCCGAGACACTACGACCCACAAAGTCGCTGTTTTTCTGGCCTCTAGGTGTGGCGCTCATATGTAGTCTGCTGCTTGTACCGATCGCTCACCGTAGAGAGCAAAACTGATGGATTGGTTTAATACACTGTCGGAGTTTCATTTTCTGCGCCCCCTCTGGTTATTCGCTATCCTGCCGGCGCTAGCTGCCTGCGGGTGGCTTTATCGAAACCAAAACCAAACGGGTAGCTGGGAGCATGTAATTTCTGCAGAGTTACTCCCTCTACTTCTGGATCGTATTCCCATAAAACAACGGCGCTCACTGATCCTTGTAGCATTAACCGGGTGGCTACTAGCTACATTAGGTATGGCAGGCCCTTCGTGGGAGCGCACCCCATTACCTGTGCACAAACAGGAAAGTGCTCTGGTGATTCTGTTTGATCTTTCTCCCTCCATGTTGGCAAGAGATCTGAAACCCAACCGGTTGACTCGGGCCAGATTGAAATTAATCGACTTATTGCAACATCGCGAAGAAGGCACGACAGCTCTTGTCGCCTATGCGGGCGGTGCATTCACTGTCAGCCCACTAACCGATGACGCTGACACCGTGGCGGCTTTAATCCCCGCCCTTGATCCCAATATAATGCCGAGTCGAGGAAGTAATGTCGAAGACGCTGCCGAGAAAGCTATTGAGCTTGTATTAAATGCCGGCCTGACTCAGGGCGATTTACTGCTTGTCACAGATGGTGTTTCTTCTTCTGCCGGTGAAACGCTCGATGAAATCTTGCGCGGCATGGGTAACTTCCGCTTATC